>Ga0209636_10005899_pt1 | contig 12499 bp, 9 predicted proteins | sample DeeMarSWOR152_54_FD_187464 | JGI IMG/M metagenome (GOLD analysis project Ga0209636, IMG submission 187464) | Marine sediment microbial communities from White Oak River estuary, North Carolina - WOR-1-52-54 (SPAdes) (version 2) | ecosystem: Environmental > Aquatic > Marine > Intertidal zone >...
AGACTATTTCTGTCCGGCTGGCTCCTATAGCTTTGGCCACGGTTTCACGGGCCTCTGTGATCATCTCCTTGACCTGTCTGCCGATCGGATAGAGAGAGGACGGATTCCCGAAATGATCCTTGAGAAATAGAGACATTTTTTCTGCGACTGCAGGATCTACGGGAGTTGTCGCGTTGTTATCCAGATAAACCATTCATACGCCTCTGTGTATCTTTATTCATCCAAAGGATTCATGACTAAACCAGACTTGAGCTTGGGGAAGAAATCAGTCGATTTTTGGGGCATGAGTTCTCCATTCTCAACCACTTCTCTGATCTGAAAAAGAGAAACAGGCTTCAAGAGGAACAGAACCTGAAACTCTCCTTTGACGGCTTTTTCAATCCCCTCCTCAAGATTTCTTATGTAGCTCACGTTGTTTTCCAGAGAAAAAGATTCTGAAGTCAATGCTTCGAGCTTGTCGATTATGAGTGAATGGAGAATGGCCACATCCAGACATTTCCATGCTTTGGATTTTCCGTCGGATATTTCCCTGTCCAGGATATCTTCTGATTTGAGACGCAAAACGAATGCCTTATTGAGTTGAGGAATGAAGGCTCCAAAGGCATGGATTCCGCTGAGGATTTTTTCTTGAACTTTTTCGACCACTGCTGGGTCTGAAGTATCCAACCAGTCGATTTCAGAGATTTCGAAGTTTGAGCTAAAAAGTTCATTGAACCCTTGGCCAGACAGTTTGTCCAGTCCTTTGACCAATCTGTATGTGGGGAGGATGATCAATCCCGGATCATCCAGCCTGAACAGGGTCATCATGATGGTGTTGAAAGGTTCATTCCCTTTGACATCTCCTCGCTCCTCGATTTTCATTTTCTGGTAGTTCAGGGATGTTTCATAGCGGTGGTGTCCATCCGCTATGATCAGTACTTTATCGGCCATGGCTTTTTGAATTCTCTGAATGTCATCCTTATCTTTTATGATCCACAGGAGGTGGTGGAAATTGTCTTCATCTCTCACTTCAGCTCCCAGTTCGGCTTTTACCATAGCTCCTTTTATTGCCTCAGAAACGTTGTTGCTGTCGTCGTTGTAGAGAAGGAAGATTTGACCCGTGTTTGTGTTCGTTGCCTTCAAGAGGTTCAATCTGTCGACTTTATGTTTGGGAAAGGTTTTTTCATGGGGGAGGACTTTTCTTGATGAGAATTCTTCCAGCTTGACTCTCGCGACAAGCCCCATCCGCATTTTTTTCTCGTTCTTCACCTGGAATTCCTGCTTATAAAGATAGAGCGCTTCCTGGTCCTCACGGATGAGAATGCCCTCCTTCTCCCATTGGTCTAGGTAGGTTTTCGCTCTCTTGTATTTATCCTTTTCTGGATGCTCGGGATCGTCTTCTTTTCCCAGAATTATTCTCACGACATTGTAAGGATTTCTTTTATAGTATTCTTCCTGCAAGATAGGAGGGATGCGGTCATAAGGCTCAGTGATGACTTCTTCCATTTTTACCTTCTGGGCGTTGTATCGTATTCCTTTAAAAGGCTGTATATCTGCCATTTTTCCTCCGAAGATTATTTAACCCGGATACTGATTATTAAGTGAGTCTCTCTTTTAAGATCGAGACAACCTCCATACCCGCCCTTTTTTGGCCCTCTTTTGCCGCCGCACCAATATGGGGAGTTGCGATCACATTGGGATGATCGACCAGTGAGAACTCATCCGGGGGCTCTTTCTCGAATACGTCTAACGCTGCAGCTCTAACCTTATCAGAGTCGAGAGCGTTCTTGAGGGCTTTTTCATCCACAGTTCCTCCACGGGAAGCATTGATGAGAATGACTCCATCCTTCATCATCGCGAATTCCTTATCACTGATCATATGTCTGGTCTTATCCGTCAAAGGCAGATGGAGGGTGATGATATCCGATTGAGAGAGGAGTTCCTCCCAGGAAACCTGTGTCACATTCAGTTCAGTTTTGACCTCAATAATGTCAAAAGCGATGACATTCATCCCGAAAGCAAGAGCCCGTTTGGCGACTTCCTGGCCTATTCTTCCAAAACCCATGACTCCTAATGTTTTTCCGTAGAGCTCTGTCCCTGAGAAAAGCTTTTTTTCCCACTTGTGTTCCTTCATCGAGAGGTTCGCTTTGCCATGGTTTCGGACAGCCGCGAGCATCAAGCCGAATGTGTGTTCTGCCACTGAGATCGATGTGGCGGCAGGAGTGTTGGCCACCTGGATTCCTTTTGTCTTTGCGGCTTCCAGGTCGATATTATCCAGGCCGATGCCGGCTCTGACGATAAGCTCCAGGTTAGAGGCCGCATCGATGGCTTTACCGGTCACTTTCGTTGCGCCTCGAACAACCGTTGCATGGAAGTCAGGGATTGTCTTGACCAGTTCGTCCTCATCCATCCCCGTTTTCAAAGTGACATCAAATTCTGGAATGGATTTAAGCTCGTCAAGTGCATCCGGACTTAAGGCGTCAGCCACGAGTATTTTTTTCATTCCCAATTCTCCTTTAAGATGTTCTCGGCCGCTTTTAATGAGCTGCCGCTCTCGAAATCGTATCCCAACTCAGAGAGCGTCATCTCCAGGGCAGAGAGCGCAGTGATGATGTCGAATCCTCCCATGTATCCCAGATGGGCGATCCGGAATATCTTTCCTTTGTACGGATCCTGGCCTCCTGCGATGTAGGCCATGTATTTTCCCTGCATGGTTTTAACAAGCTGAACTCCATCGACTCCTGCCGGAACTTTAACGGCTGTGAGGATGTTACCCGGGTTTTTGGACAGAAGCTCCATCCCGAGAGCTTTGATGCCGGCTCGAGTCGCATCACCGAGAATGCGATGATGTTCGAAGAGTTTTTCCAGTCCCACGGATTTGATGAGATCCAGAGCTTTTTTCTGTTGGATGATGAGGGAAACCGCGGGTGTCCATGGAGTTGTCTTTTTGGCCAGGTTTTTTTTGTAGGCTTTGGCGTCAAAATAGAATTTGGGTAGAGTGGAGCTTTCCACCAGATTCCATGCCTTGGGACTGAAGGCAAGGTAGGCCAGACCAGGGGGGATCATGAACGATTTCTGAGAGCCGGCAACCATGATGTCCACTTTCCATTCGTCCATGGGACAGGGAGTGGCACCGAGTCCGGAGATTCCGTCGACAACCAGGATGGCATCTGTTTTAGCCATGACTTCTCCGTAGCCCTGAATGTCATACACTGTTCCCGAAGATGTCTCAGAAAGGGTGGCGAACACGGCTTTTGTCTCTGGATTGGTTTTTAATTCCTCAGCGAGTTCCTCTTTGCTGAACAGTTCTCCCCATTCGAGTTCGATCTCCCTGACTTCAACACCGTAGGCGCGGCAGATTTTTCCCCATCTTTCGCCGAATTTTCCTCCACTAATCGTGATTACTTTATCGCCTGGATTCAGGGTATTGATGACTGCTGTTTCCATGGCTCCGGAACCGGATGAAGTGAGGACGAAAACATCCTCCTCTGTTCCGAATACATACTTCAGGCCTTCGGAGACTTCCATGAAGATTCCGGAGAATTCTGGCGTCCGGTGATGGATTATGGGTTCAGCGGCTGCAGCGAGCACATTTTCAGGAACAGGCGTTGGACCGGGAGAAAGAAGGTAGTATTTTTTTATCATATGAGTCCTCCTTTAAATATTTAAATAATGGGACTCTCTCTTTGAGAAGATAGTGTCTCTCTCAAAGAACGAGTCTTGAGTATTATTAAAATCTAACAGGGTAAACAACGACAATATGCTTTAAATGATTCTGGAAAATGTCAACAATTAAAGTTAGCAGAATTTGGGAAATCAGTCAATTAAAGCTGAATCAATATTTCTGTCAGCAAAGCGGTTCTCTCGACAAGCGATGAAAGAAGAAGGTGTTCATTTTCAGCGTGAATTCCGTCTCCATCAGGTCCCAAGCCATCCAAAGTCGGAATTCCCATACCTGATGCTATAGAGGCATCAGAACCTCCACCTGTTTTTCCCGCTGACAGCTTCATGTTCAACGAGGATGCGATTTCATTAATCCGGGAGAATAACTCTGCGGAAGCCTCAGTTTTTTCCATTGGAGGAGTCGAGCTTTCTGTGCTGAATTTTACCCGCGCACCCTTGAGCACGGGTTTTAACCTCTTGAGTGAAGCGGTGAATTTTTCTTTCTGTTCGTTTTTCCAGAACCTTACATCCAGGACTGCCCGTGCATTGTCGGCGACTATGTTGGGCTTTTCCCCACCTTCAATCAAGCCTATATTGACAGTCGTCTCTTCCTTTTCGAGTTCTTTCATGCGGCGCAGCTGGTGCATGAGCTCCTCTATGGCATTTATGCCTTGATTCGGGTTTCCGGCATGAGCGGCTTTGCCTTTGGTTTCCAGACGGATAACAAGACGCCCTTTTCTCTGGATTTTTAATGCTCCTCCAGGAAGAGAAGGCTCCAGACAGAGGACGTAGGATGATTTTTTGCACAGGTTCCGGATGACTTCATAAGATGCATCGCTCCCGATTTCTTCTGCAGAGTTGATGAAGACAGCGATTTTCTTTTTTGGCAGAGTATTCAGCTCATTCAAAGCTTTCAGGGAAAAGAGAGTCATGACTATGCTGGCTTTCATATCCAGGACACCGGGCCCGAACACTTTATCTTCTGAGACATAAAAAGGCATTGTATGGAGTTTTCCGACAGGCCAAACTGTATCTATGTGTGTAAGGAGTAAGATCTGTTCAGTGAGAGATTTTGGAGTGGGTGAAGGATATTGGGCGACATAAAGGGTGCCGATTCCTTTCTGTGGAAATCGATCTACTTTAGCCCCATACTTTGCAAATTCTTCGGCAACAAAGGCAGAACAGGCATCCACAGATTTTTTATCGTTAGAGGGAGACTCTCGATGGACCATTTCTTTCAAAAGGTTGACCATTTCCCCCTTTCTAGACTTATAATAATGGTAAAAGTCCATTCTTCTTCCCTCCGCTGGGAGGGATTAACTCTATCACAACTGCTGAGGAAATACACCTTTTTTTTGGGGTCGTTTTTTGGGGTCGCATCTCAACATTCGACATTTCATTTATTGGAATATTAATCGATGTACCTTTTTTATATGATTAACAGGAGAAAAAAAGTTTAAGATAAAATGTCGAATGTTGAGATGCGACCCCTATTTGACCAATTTGACAGGCAGGTATAATTTGTGGATGATTTTAGGGATGGTTTGAAAATGAATATTTTATCAATTCTTTTTATGCTGCTGATCGCTGCTGTCGCAGGGGCTGTAGGAGCCAACCTTGCAGGGAGAAAAAAACTCGGATGCATAACATCCATTGCGCTTGGATTTGTCGGCGCTCTGATCGGGACTCTTATCGCCCAAACTTTAGACCTTCCGCTGTTTTTCTACATTAGATTTGGGAGCCACCACTTTCCAGTTGTCTGGGCGGTTATCGGCGCAGCTCTTTTTGTGGCTTTCTTGAACCTTTTTGGCCGGCCTGGCAAATAGAGACCCACTTCGCTCAGGAAAATAACGACACGATTGTTTGGTGGAGAAAAGACAACCCATTAATGACTTTTCCTATGGGTTTGTGTTTAGGCTTTATAGCCTGAAAGCGACAGACCTCATGACAACACATGCAGTGGATACAGAGGTCTTTGTCTATCCTGACAAAATCCTCCTCGGATTTTGCAGCTCCTCGTGGGCAGATGTTCACACACTCCAGGCAAGCCGTGCATTTTTTTGTGATGATTTCAGGGATGAGTGTCAACTGGTTTTGAATATATGCATAGAGGAATGATGGGAGTTTCCTCCTGAAAAGAGCGATAGCGACGGCTGAATGTTTGAAATCTTTGACCTCGACATCTTGGATATTTTCCCCCACAATCTCAATATCTTCGATTCGACCAATCCCCAGGCCTCTTTCATGTGCATCCTGGGTGGTGTAGATATTCATTGGATTCGTGCCGGTAATCTTTGATGCGACAGCATCCACTGCGACGGCATCTTCTGAAGCGATGATTACTCCCACCTTTTTTGGGTTTCCTGTAGAAGGGCCTTCTCCTTCCATGGCAATAATTGCATCCATAATAGTCAGATGAGGTGGTACACAGGAAAAAATGTCAACGAGCATCTGGCTGAAGACATCATTCCTGATAAATTGTCTATGATAGCGATGACGGAATCCATGCGGAATGACGCCAAACATGTTCTTCACTGCTCCTGTGAAGGCTGTAAATGAGTGGGTCTTCAGTTTGGGTAGGTTCAGGATGATATCTGCCTCAAGAACTAGAGGTGAAATGAAGACCTTCTTCAGGAGTTCGCCTTTACAGCTGACCTCTCGAAATCCTTCTTCTTTCAGATTGAGGAGGCGTACTCCCAATTCATCACAGATTTGGCGGTAGCCAGAGATGAGGAAGCCATCTTTCTCCTTTGATTGGATGTCATCCCCAACCGTGACAGTCACATCGAGTTGCTTCATAAAGAGGAGGACTTCCTTGGTGAAGACTGGATGCGTAACGATGGCTTTCTCAGGAGGAGAAGGAGGGGAGAGGTGGTTGATTTTGACAAACACGCGACTCCCTGGCCGAATGAGATTCTCTAATCCACCAAGGTAAGAAAAACTTTTTTTCAGGCCTTCATGGATTTCTGTAGAGTTATAATCCGCCTGTTTGACGATTGAAACTCTCGCCTTTTTCATGTTTTCTATTATATGCAAGAAAGATACTCATGGCGAGAAGAGATATCGTTTGGATTGACAAGATAGGTGGACTTTAATAATCTGGCGGTGTTTATTCGACTATGAATGTTTGGACTGTTCTGGGTGAGTTCTCTTTCCTCGTCCTGGTCTGTTTTTTCCTGGTGTTCTCTCTCTACAACCTTGTCGGAAGGGAAAAGAGGGCTTTCTGGCGGAGCGCCTTATTTCTTGTGGGGCTGGCATTACTGAATTTTGGCTTTCGTCTGGTCGAGACTCCTCTTGTAAAATGGCTGTTTAGCGCAGTGTTTATCCTCTTTGTCTTTGTTATTATTCTTCTTCTTGTCCCATCCTTAAAAAAACACGCTGTAGAGATTGTGGGGGAGCAGGAGAAAATCGATGAGAGAGATGTAATCTTTGCCCGTTTTGACCTTGCGGAGGGCACTGGGAATTTTAAGAACTATTATGAACAAAAACCTGAATACAAGAAGACAGATGATGAGATAAGAAAGATTCCTGATATCCTTACGTCTTCTCATTTTGATAAAAATCCGGAACTTTTTTCGCTTGCGACAGTCGAATTCGATTTTCTCGAACATCAGTTGACTCGGGTGCAGGGAGAGGTTTTTGAGAGAATGACCGAGTCTTCTCCTGCTGAGAACACCCGTATGGTAAAAAATATCATAAAATACCTTGGGGGAGATATCTGCGGAGTGTGTCTCCTGGACCAGGCATACGTCTACTCCCATGTGGGACGGGGACCTGAGCCTTACGGTCAGAAAATAGTCACGAACCATAAATATGCCATCGCTTTCGCTCTGGAGATGGATTTAGGAATGATCGCTTCTGCCCCAAGAGTTCCTGTCATTGTCGAGACAGGGAAGAAATATGTTGAGGCCGCAAAGATCTCCATTATGGTTGCTAGCTTCATCCGCCGCTTGGGGTTTCCGGCCAGGGCTCATATCGCCGGGAGCAACTACCAGGTCGTGCTTCCGCCGCTTGCCTGGAAAAGTGGCCTTGGCGAGTTGGGAAGGCTGGGGATTCTCATTACAGGAAAATACGGGCCCAGGATCAGGTTGGGACTTATCACAACAGACCTTCCTTTATTACCTGATGTTCCGAGAAATCTGGGAATCCAGGAGTTTTGCCAGAAATGCCAGAAATGTGCTCGGAACTGTCCCGCTCAGGCCATACCCTATGGGGATAAATCAGAGGAAAATGGAGTGCTGAAATGGGTGCTCAATCGAGAAGAATGCTACAGGTTTTGGAGAAAAGCCGGAACAGACTGTGCAGTCTGCATCTCTGTCTGTCCCTTCAACAAGCCGGATAACTCATTCCACAATCTCATAAGAAGAGTTGCCGAAAGGTCTTCTTTTGCCCAGAGTTTTTCAATCTGGGCAGATGATTTCTTTTATGGCCGTTCTCCTCGCCCGAAGAAATCTCCGCTAGGCATTTAACTTTGTTGGTTTTATTCCAGGTGGTGTTAGTAAAATACACAGAAATGGAAGAAGCGACCTTGAAGATTTAGCCTTACCGAACCGTCCACCGAGGGAAGCCGATGAAATCGGCCGCCGAGTATGTTTGAGCACGTGAGGATCAATCTGATGAAAAATGATGGAGTACGGACATCCGGTACGAAGTGACATGTCTTAAGTGCGGAGTTACGCAGGCGCCGAGGGGGACGGTGAGGGAATGGCGTTAAAAATCTGAAGGGAGCGATGCCATTTCTGTGCATTTTAGACATTAAATTACCCACGAAAATGGAAGAGAAAAACTTTCTTTTGTGAGTTAATCCTTTATGATTGGCTTGTTGTATTTCTTTTTTCCAAGAGGGGACCACATTCCGTAGCTCTCTTCGTGAATCCTGCATTTTCCTACAGATGTCCAGTGGAATCCATAGTTGTAACCGAACCATAAGTATTTGTCTCCACCACCGTTTTCAGTAGTGATGATGTAGCGTGCGGCCACGTTTCCTATGCCCAACACTTTTGCTCCCGGGAGATCCGTATCTCCTTTGTTCGCATCGAAAGGAATCCAGCCATAAGGAGGAAGATATACTTCTGTCCACCGGTGAAAGACATCGTCAAAACTGGCATCATCTCCCCGACGGCTGACCGCTCCCACGTAGCGCACTGGAACACCGAGCGCCCTGCAGAGTGCAATCATCGAGTAGGAATACTCCGAACATGAGGCTGTGCCTCGTTTCAACACAGTTGGAGCTGGATTCCATCCTCCCAGAGGCTTTAGGTTGTAGCTCAAGTTCTTCCCCAGGTAATCGTATACACGACGGGCAATCCAGTAAGGATTTTTTTCATTGCCAGTGATATCGTGGGCAAGATTCTGGATGAACGGGTCGTTAATCTTGTATTTATCCCCGTCCTGAGTGTATTTTCTTTTTATATCTTCAGGGATGTCTTCGAGACTGCCAATACTATCCGGATGGATAAAGTATTCAACGGAGTAAATTTTTGCATTGACTTTCCATCCTGGCTTAACGACTGAATAGCTCTTCAGATTGTTGAAGTGAAAATGAGCGATTTTCTGGTCCCATTTATCCAGGATGACCTCATCCGGATCAGGGTCAAATTGGACAGGTCCCAGAAGAGTCTGGTTATCCCGGCTTACAGGCATCGGAAGGTATATATCCAGAGTATTCACGGCGCCGGGGCCATAATTTCTGAACTCTTTAATGAAATGGAGACTCATCTGTCGCTCATCCCATTTCGTGAGGATATCCTTATCAAAGATTTTCATCTGGTAGATCTCGTCGTTTTCATAGTCCACATTCCAGAGAGTATTATTTCCCCAGGCCAGCCCGTAGGCAAAAGGACCATAGGCGCGTAATGAAGAGAGGCAGAGACCGTCAGAAGGATCAACCAGATAGATCCGGTCCTCGCTGCGGTCTGTTACCCAGAGATATTTACCGTCATAGGCCAGCCCTGTCGGCTCCAGTGCGGGGGATGGAAAGTGCTGAACCATCATCCCATCCTCAGGTGAGACCTTGAGCAAAATATCCTGTCTATGGTCTATGATCCAGAGATGTCTTCCGTCCCAGGCAAGGTCTCTGGGATTTGAACTGTTGGACTCCAGAATGGTAATGGCTGTCCCCGTTTGGGGGTCCAGACGGTAGATGGATTTCTCTCCTGAATCGATATGCCAGAGATATTTTCCATCCCATGCCAGACCTTCAGGTTTATGGCCAGGGGAATCGAAGCTTTTAATAACCTTGCCGTTCTCCGGATTGATGTTGTAGATTTTATCCGTGTAGATATCAGCAAGCCAAAGATTTTGCCCGTCAAACGTCATGCCTGTCGGACAGGGACCTGGCGTTTTGATCACCTTTATGATGTCACCGACTTTTGCCCAGGAAAAAGTGGTCAGGAGAAATAAAATGAAAAGACAAACCGAAAATTTTCTCATGGAATCCTCCGCTTGACTCTAATTATAATGGGATTTGGTCTCATTTTTCAACACTTTCGGTGAGGGGTCGCATCTCAACATTCGACATTCCGTTCCGGTAAACTATCCAGTTGATATTTTTCTCTGTTATTTCTAAATAAGAAAAAAAATAACAAATGGAAATGTCGAATGTTGAGATACGACCCCCTTCTATGATAAGGTTAAAAAAATCCGACAAGAAAGGAGAACAGAATGGGGACTAGCCGTAGGGAATTCTTGAAAAATCTGAGTCTGGGCGTCGGGAGCCTTGGAGTATTCGGCCTCTCCGCCAAGGAAGCTCAGGCAGAAATACAGAAAAAGGTCAAAGAGGTCAAGCACCGCTCGGCCGCAGAGATTGCAAGAGATGAGGACTTCTGGTTCCATGTCCAGCAAGCGTTTAATATTGACCGGAGTATCATCAACCTCAACAATGGAGGAGTTCATCCAGCCCCGCAAATCGTTATGGATGCCATTCACCGCTACCTGGATTTTGCGAACGGCGCTCCTGTTTTAAACGGATGGAGATACCTCCGTCCGAGAAAGGAACTCATTCGGAAAAAACTGGCAGATACGTTTGGTTGTTCACCAGAAGAGATCGCCATCACAAGGAATGTCACAGAATCCATGCAGATCGCTCTCCTAGGCATAGACCTCAAACCGGGCGATGAACTCTTGACGACGACCCATGACTATCCCTCAATGAAAAATGCCCTGTTTCAGAGAGAACAAAGGGAGGGAGTCAAAGTCAAATTGTTTCCGTTTGATTATCCTCCAAAGAACATCAAAGAGCTGGCGAAAGCCTTTGAGGAAAACGTGACTCCTCGGACCAAAATCATCGAGGTCTGCCACATCACCAATCTCTCAGGGCAGATATTCCCGATCAGAGAGATCTGCCGGATGGCTCGTCAGCGCGGTATCGAGGTGGTGATTGACGGCGCCCATGCCTTTGGTCATTTCGAATTTAAACAGAAAGACCTTGACTGCGATATTTACGGAGCCAATCTACACAAATGGATGATGGCTCCCATAGGAACAGGTTTTCTCTATGTGAAGAAGGAGAAGATTAAAAAAATCTGGCCGCTGTTTCCTGCGGCAGACCCTCAAGGGGACAATATCCGAAAGTTCGAGCACATCGGAACCCATCCTGACTGGCTGGAACTCGCAGTGGGAGATGCCTTGGCCTTTCATCATGGGATCGGCGGCAAGAGGAAGGAAGAGAGGCTGCGCTATTTGAGAAACTACTGGGCGAAGAAATTGGAGAAGCTTCCTGGAGTGAGAATCATGACCTCTTTTGATCCGGAACAGTCCTGCGGAATCGGGACTTACACTGTTGAAAACTTTGATATGGGGAAACTGGCCCAGGTTCTTTTCGACAAACACAAGATATATGTCATAGCAGTCGGAGTCCCATCTCCAGAGCTTGGAGCTGAAAACATCGTTGGCATGCGCGTCACGCCCAGTATCTACACCACGCTCCGCGAGCTGGATATCTTCATAGAGGCTGTTTCTCACTATGTCAAGAACGGGCTGCCGAGTTAAAGAATATGGTTCACTTCCGAAAAGTATGGAGTTGACACACGGGAATGGGGTTAAAACCTGAAGGGAGTCAAGCCAATTCCGTGTATTTTTATCATTAGATTAAACAAGCTAAATGGATGAGACGCAAAAGTCTAATATTTCTTCGAAGTAAAATGAAAGGAGCCTAGAGTCCGGGATGAGCTGGGATTTAAAGCTGGATCTGGAGACTATACGGAAGGAATTTCCTATCCTCGAGCAGTGCGTCTATCTCATCAGTAATTCACTCGGGGCGGTCCCGAAAAAGGTAGCAGACCATCTGAACCGCTTTTATTCATTATGGGCAGAGGATGGCGTGAGTGCCTGGGAGAAAGAGTGGTGGGGCCTTTCGCGGAAAGTCGGAAATCAAGTCGCCTCTCTGCTCGGAGCTAAAGAGGATGAAGTCACCTTGCAGGTCAATGCCACTCTCTGCCATTGGGTCATTCTATCCACTCAGTTTCACTCCGGAAACAAAAAGAATGACAAGAAAAATAAAGTTGTCATGACAGACCATGATTTTCCTTCGGTCATTTATGCAGTCTCTAAAATATCTGAGGTTATGGGATGGAAAGTCGAATTGTTGGACAGTTACGGGGAACCAGGGATGGATGTGGAGACAATCGTAAAAGCCATTGATGACACCACTCTTTTTGTCGCCACTTCTCACGTCTACTTCAAATCCGCGTATATTCAGGATATTCAACGGATTGCTGCCAGAGCCCGCGAGGCTGGAGCTCTGTCCCTTATCGACGGATATCATGCTCCGGGAACAATTCCTGTGGATGTCAAGAAGCTTGGTGTTGATTTTTATGTAGGGGGCTGTTTGAAATGGCTCTGCGGTGGACCGGGAAAC
>Ga0209636_10005903_pt1 | contig 12493 bp, 10 predicted proteins | sample DeeMarSWOR152_54_FD_187464 | JGI IMG/M metagenome (GOLD analysis project Ga0209636, IMG submission 187464) | Marine sediment microbial communities from White Oak River estuary, North Carolina - WOR-1-52-54 (SPAdes) (version 2) | ecosystem: Environmental > Aquatic > Marine > Intertidal zone >...
GACCCTGTCTCCCGATATCATTTTTGATCGGATCGGCCATCAGTCTGATAGGCCCCTCCTTCAGACAGATAATCCAAGAGAGACGCTCGAGGCACTTTTCCAATCCAGAGAGTCCCTTTACCGCGCTTGCAGCGATTTTACAATCGATCGGAACGGTCTCAATGTGAACGAAACGGTCGAGAAGATGATAGAGGCAATAGGCCTCCATGGGATCATCGAGAACCCACAGAGCCACTGGGTCCAGAGGAGATGAGAGATGTCAAACAGCCTCGGTGAACGATTCAAGATTCTCACTTTTGGGGAGAGCCACGGCAACGCCATGGGCGTCGTCATTGATGGGGTCAGGCCCGGATTAGATTTTGACCTCGAAACCATCCAGAAGGAGCTCGATCGGAGAAGGCCGGGGCAGAGTAAACTGGTGAGCCCCAGGCCGGAGGAGGATCGGGTGGAGGTCCTCTCCGGCGTTTTTCAGGGGAAGACCCTCGGTACCCCCATCTGCCTGGTCATCCCCAACAAGCATCAGGATCCCAAGGTATATAATGCTTTGAAGGATCTGTTTCGCCCCGGGTATGCCGGATACGCTGTCTTAAAAAAATACGGCATCCGGGACTACCGAGGAGGGGGCCGCTCCTCCGGAAGGGAGACAGTCGCCCGAGTTGCTGCCGGTGCGATGGCCAAGAGAGAATTGGCAAAGGAGGGGATACAGATAGTCGCCTATACAGCAGAAATCGACGGTATCAAGGCTCAGAGTATCGATTTCAATGAGATTGAAAAAAACCCTCTCCGATGCCCGGACAGGGACGCCGAAAAGCAGATGGAAGAACGGGTCCTGTTTCACAAATCCCAGGGGGATTCGGTCGGTGGGATTGTGCAAGTCATCGCACGGAATGTTCCTCCGGGTCTTGGTGACCCGGTGTTCAAAAAACTCGATGCGGAGATTGCCGGCGCTCTGATGTCGATCGGTGGTGTAAAGGCCGTGGAGATCGGAGAAGGATTTCAGGTAGCCAGCATGCGTGGATCTGATCACAACGATCAGATGGATCGGCACGGATTCAAGACAAACCATGCTGGCGGCGTTCTGGGAGGGATATCGACGGGGCAGGAGATCCACGCACGGATAGGCGTCAAGCCGACTCCATCGATCCAGAAGGAGCAAAAGACAATCGATATTCTTGGAAGGGAAAGACGAATCTCCGTTCAGGGACGACACGACCCCTGCATCTGCCCCCGAATCGTCCCTGTCGCGGAAGCAATGATGGCCCTTATCCTGTATGATGCCCTTCTGTGCCAGAGGGATATCGAAAAAAAGACGGACGATCTGGAGCGGCTTCGTGCAGAAATTGACACGGTGGATCATCGATTGATCCAACTTCTGGCCAGAAGAAACGAAATCTCGCAAGAAATCGGTCAATACAAGAGAGTGAGGCGGCTCGAAGTCAGGGATCGCGCGCGAGAAGCAGAGATGATGGACAGGCGAATACAGTGGGCAAAGGACTGTGGAGTGGATGGAGGACTGATCAGGGGGCTGTTTCATCTCATCGTGAAAGCCTCAAGAGGGATTCAACTGAAATGAAAGAAACCATGGGAATTATAGGATTTGGCCGGTTTGGTCGCCTGGCAGCAGGCTATCTTATGGACCATTTTGACCTGATGGTTTATGACATAGTCAACTGCCGGAATGAGGCCGCACAGCTAGGAGTCCAGACAGGTTCTCTAAAGAATGTCGCGGAGCGATCCGTTGTGATTCTGTGCGTTCCCATTTCCGAGATTCAATCGGTTTTGGAAGACATTGCCCCCCATCTGACCAGAAAGGCCCTTGTGATCGATACCTGCTCTGTCAAGGAATACCCGGTCTCTCTGATGAAAGCAATCCTCCCGAACCACGCGAACATCCTGGGAACGCACCCCCTTTTTGGGCCGGACAGTGCAGCCCAGGGACTTCAGGGTAAAAAGATTGTTCTCTGTCCAGCTCGAGTAGGAAACCTAAAGAGGGTTGTACTCTTTCTGAGATACCTGAAGCTCGATGTCACGGTCTGTTCTCCGGAGGCCCACGACCAGCGAATGGCCTCCACCCAAGCAATCGTGCAGTTCCTGGGGAGGGCCTTCCTGAGCATGGGGTTGACTAATGAGGAAATGGCTACCCCCGGGTACGAGCGGCTGATCCGGATTCTGGAGGTGGTGCAGAACGACACGTGGCAACTATTCTGTGATCTCCAAAACTTCAACCGATTTGCCAGGGGAACGAGACAGAAACTCATTGAATCCTTGAGAGTTATAGATCGGAAACTCGAAGGACCGTCTACGCCCGTCCTTGAACGGGAGCCGGAGGAGAAAAGGTATGAAAGTCGCATTTCAAGGAGAACGAGGCGCATATAGTGAAGTGGCATGTTATGACTTTTTCGGGTCGGAGGTGACGGCTCTTCCTTTTCCCAGACTGGATGAGGTGTTTCAAGTCGTGAGCGATGGAACCTTCGAAATGGGGATTGTTCCGATTGAGAATACCCATGCGGGAACAGTGAATAGGACATACGATCTTCTGCTGGCTCATGATCTTTTTATCGTTGGTGAGACCTACCAGCGAATCGTTCACTGCCTCTTGGCCAAAAAGGGGACCCGGCTTGATCGGATCAGGCGTGTTTACTCCCATCCCCAGGCATTGGAACAGTGTGAAGGGTTCCTTATGAGCTTGGACGCCGAGCCATTGCCGACTCATGATACAGCCGGGGCGGCCCGAATGGTCAAGGAGAGGGGAAATCCTGAAGAGGCCGCCGTCGCCCATGAAACATGCGCAGGAATCTACGGCCTTAAGATATTGAAAAAATCAATCGAAACAAATGCCAGTAATGCCACAAGATTCGTGGTCATTTCCAGAAAGCATCTTAAGGTCACCAACGATGTCAAAACCTCTCTCGTCTTTGCTACCAGACATATTCCAGCGGCTTTGTATAAGTGCCTGGGAGGGTTTGCCACAAATCACGTTAATCTCACCAAGATTGAGTCGCGACCCCGTAAGGACGACCAGTCTGGATATCTGTTTTATCTGGATCTGGAGGGGCATCCAGAGGATACCAATGTGAAGGAAGCGTTAGGAGAACTTCGTTTTTTCGCCTCCTTTGTCAAAATGCTCGGGTCATACCCTAAAGAAATGTCCTAGGCGTATTCATCCTTGCCCAAAGATCAGGAAAAGTCGTATGTTATAGGCTCCCGTATTCGTGAAAACCGAATTCCGTGAAAGAGAGAGCGTCCAATGAGAATCATCCTGCTAGGAGCCCCAGGTGCCGGTAAAGGAACAATCGCAAAAGCATTGATGGAGGGGGAGGGCTCGGTTCAGATCTCCACTGGAGACATCTTGAGGAACGCGGTCAAGGCAGGAACCGAACTGGGAAAGCGGGCCGAGGGCTACATGGGCCGGGGAGAGCTCGTACCGGACGGTCTCATGATGGAGATCATCGAGGCGAGGCTACGGGAGCCTGATTGCGAAAAGGGATTCATTCTGGATGGCTTTCCGCGAACCATCCCCCAGGCAGAGGCGCTGAAACAGCTCCTCCACAAGTTCGATCTCAAACTAGATTTGGTGGTGAACCTCGATGTTCCGAAAGAGGTCATCCTGGACCGATTAACCACGAGGAGGACCTGCTCGAATCCAGACTGCCAGGAGATTTACAACGTTAAAAGCAAACCCCCCACGCCCGACGGTAAATGCAAAAAATGCGGCTCCCCGGTAGTCCAGCGCGACGACGAGACCGAAGAAGCCATCACCAAGCGTCTCGAGTCTTACAACCAGAAGACTGCCCCCCTAATCGATTTCTATGAACGGGAGGGGCTCCTCCGAACAATCACCTCCACCAGCAGTGAAGAGATTGTCTCCATCATCAGAAAGGGAATTGGATCGCCCTAACTTATTGAATTTCCACGCAGGAGAAGTATCCACTTACCTGCTCGAATCCATCTTATGTGTCGAAGCAGTAATGGCTTATCAATCTCCATTTCTCATCTGACATTTGGCATTCATTTTGAACCTGAGCTTTGTCAAGGGGCGTGCTGTGCGATACTATGGATGAGATCTTATGGAGCCTCTTCAGAGGAAGAGGGTAAACCCCTGATCCAGAGAGGTAGGGGGCAGAGCGTAACATATCGAGGAGGTCATCGCCATGGATCAGTCATTGAGAAAGCGTCTGAGGATTTCATCTTCCGCCCTCGAGGCGGTGAACCGCTTTCTTCTGAGTCCGGAGAGTTCGGTGATTGGTGCAGTCCTTCGGGTCGTGAAGAAATATGGAACCCCTGAGGAGATTAACGCCAAGGCCCAGAGAGCCCGACAGCTTTCCCATCTCCTTGACCGACTTCAGAACCTGGGCTCTCCGTATGTGAGGGATCTGGAATGGCTCGTGACACAACGGGACAAAAATGCTTTCATCTCAATTGCCGACTTCCGTCACAAACTGTTGGGAAATCGAGTTGAAGACATGGCGTTTGATGAAAAAACTGCGGTCACCCTGGAGATCAGTGCCCTTCAATACTTTCCATGGCTTATAGCTGAGGCTCAACATGCCATTGAAAACGGAGAAGTCATGCCCGCTCGATACATCCGGGTTCGCAGGATGAAAGAGCAGGAAGCCGATCAGGGGCATATCCTTGCCGTTGCCGCCGCGATGCAGATCATCGGGGCCACCTACGTGGAGACTTTAGATACGAAGGGCACCGATGGGTCCAATATACACCTGGGAGGGCCAGAGACCATCACCGGATACTTCGGGGGTGTCGGGCAACCCAATGAGCACGCCCTGGCATGGATTGATGAGTTCCTCTACTACTACACAGAATATGGCATTCGGCAGGTACTCAACATCAACCCAGGCACGGTACTCCTGGGGTATATCCTCCATAAGCTGGGCATCGACATGGAGTTCAAGATCTCGGTCTTCATGGGCAACGATAATCCCTACGCTGTTCTCTGGACCCTGATGACCGCAAGGCTCTTCTCACGGGAAGACGGCTCCACCCCCCTGGTTGGCTTCAACTTGAGCAACTCGGTCGACACCCAGACCATAGAGCTGACCGACGAAATCCGCAAGGCCATAGGTTTTGAGGATCAGGTGCGCATCGAGCACCACATCACCGAAACCTGGAAAAACATCGTACGGCAGCCCTATAACCGACGAGATGACCTGCTGGAGGTTGCCCCGCGCGTGGCTAATATCTCGGCAAAGCATGAAGGAGGGGACCCTGAAATCGAACCCAACCGTGAGCATCCTTCGGATATTCTCGACTATTTCCGGGGCAAGGAGGAGATCCTCTCGTCCGGCGATATGCCACTTCTGGAGCAGAACTACTTGGACAAGCACGCGGCAGTCAACCGCACGGCTCAGGCTCTGACAGAAAAAGGGCTCTCGTTTGTCGCGGCCTGGAACCTCCATCGAACAAGTTAAGATTCGGTTGTGATTTGACGTACACGCCGTGCTCCAGCGTTATTCACATAAGAGACTGTCTTGCAATGAGAATCATAGAACCCTCCCGAAACCATGAAAATGACTCGCCCCAGAAGCGCGGAGAGTGCAGCTGTATGGAGCTGTGTGCCACCGGGCTCAACGTTCGGGCTCAAACAGTTGGACTCGCATGTCTTCCCCTCGCCTAAAGTTTATGAGCAAAAAGCATTTGAAGGAACGCTCGAAGGAATTTGGGCCTTAGCCCGATCCCTGAAAGCCGAAAAGTCCGGAAACTCCAGAGATAAAAGGCTTGACATGGAGTGACATCCTTGGTATTCAAGAATGTGGAACCTCATTCCGCATTATGGAACAAATTTATGAAGGGAGCATACAAACTCTTCTCCGTACTCGAAGCACTGTGCATCCATGGAGAAGCTGGGATAACGGAGCTCAGCACCAGGCTACGGCTCGGTAAGAGTTCGGTTCATCGTTTTCTTTCTGTCCTAAGGGATCTTGGCTATGTCGAGAAAAATGAAGACAATGGAAAATACCTTGCCACGTTGAAGGTCTTTGAAATCGGTAGCATGGTCAGGGGGAGAATTAGATTGGTTCAACTTGCACGGCCTTACATGGAGGAATTGGGCGGGCAGTTTCATGAAACCGTCAACCTCGCCTTCCTTGAAGGAGGAGAGGTGGTCTATGTTGACAAGGTGGAAAGCGCGGAACCACTCAGGATGGATCTGGCGGTTGGACGACGCGTCCCGGCATACTGCACGGCGTTGGGCAAGGTTTTTCTGGCAAACCTCTCTGAAGGAGAGCTGGAAAGGTACCTTCGCAATCAAAGTCTCAGGGCTTTTACGGAAAGAACGATCACCTCCGCAGACGAACTCAAACGGCACCTGGACAGGGTGAGGACGGAAGGATTTGCGATAGACGACAGAGAGCTGGACGAGGGGATTCGATGTATTGCAGCCCCCGTAAGGAACGAATCGGGTAGGGTTATGGCAGCCATCAGCATTGCGGGGCCAAGCATGCGGATGACCATGCAGAGGTTGAAATCTCTTAGGGAACCCATCAATAGCGTGACAGCAGAGATTTCCCGGAAGTTGGGTTTCTTATAATGCAATTGTGTTTCTTTAAACCCTAAACAGGATGCGATTTTCGATGTCGCCTTTCACTTTCTAGCATTTCCGACATCTTCTCGAATTCGCCTTCCATCATTTTGTAACAATGTTCTTCTTCAGGAAATCCTTCCTTCTTGACCTCTCGCACATAGTTCTCCATGGCCTTGATTATCTCTTCTGCCAGATTTGCATATTTCTTGACGAATTTCGGAGTGAAAGCCTGGAAAATACCCAACATATCACTGACGATTAGAAGCTGGCCATCAACATAGGGACCAGCTCCTATTCCATAAACAGGAATCTCAAGATCCTTTGCTATAAACTGTCCCACTTCAGGCGGTACTGCTTCTAACAACAGTAGGGCTGCTCCAGCCTCCTGAACAGCCCGGGCGTCTTTAATCACTTCATGGGCGCTTTCAGCGGTGAGCCCTTGGGCCTTAAATCCGCCAATCTGTCCCGAACTTTGCGGCGTGAGACCAATATGCCCGCAGACGACCATCCCGGCATTTACGATAGCTTTGATCATATCTATGACTCGCCTGCCTCCCTCCAGCTTTATTGCATCCACCCCCGCCTCCTTATGGAACCTTCCAGCATTCGTTACAGCCTCAGCCGGGGTCGTTTGGTAGGACATAAAAGGCATGTCACCCATGACGAAAGTATCAGGAGCGCCCCGTCTTACGGCCTCGGTATGGAATATACATTGATCCATGGTCACTGGGACCGTGCCTCCGGAATAGCCGTAGACACACATTCCCATAGAATCCCCAACAAGGATCATTTCCACACCTGCTCTCTCGGCAAACATCGCAGTGGGATAATCGTAACTCGTCAACCAAGTAAGTTTTTCACCGTCCTTTTTCATTTTTTGAAAATCTAGAATGCTTTTCTTCTTGGCCATGATAGCTTCCCTCCTTTGAACACTTTTCCTGTTTCCGCCGCCTACTCACAAAGATAGTTTAGTGCCTTGTCTCCTAGGTCTTACGTTGATGTTTTAGCAGCCACCTTATCTCTTCACCTAAGCGGCCTAGTCCTCGGTTTTCTGCTCCAACCGCAAAATAGCTGCTCCCGCCAGATAAAAGTCCCACTTCCAAGGAATCCCTGCCGTCACATCACCCGATTCGTTCCTCATGGAAGCTGCGATACATCACTTTTGCGGAGCCGAAGTCTGGTGCTGAGCCCCGTTATCCCAGATTCTCCACGCATGCACAGGGTTTCGAGTACAAAAAAGAGTTTATGTGCCGGCTTCGTCTTCTGTTCCGTATTTTGAAATCACATTCTACAATGCTGAATACCAGAAACCATATCCCATGTCAACCTCTTTTAGGTCCAGTTCTTGTGCTGGAAATGTAGAGGCCGTTTTGATAGAATTCGTGCCTATTATCCATAGAAGAGTTCGCGAGGACTAGTTCTGTCTTGGAAGAATCCCCGTTTTTGAAAATGTGGAGCAATTGAGGGAAGGGATAGAATCATGATTATCGAACTTGAGACTTTGATCGAAGACAAGCCTGGCACACTCATCAAAATGCTGATGCCGATTTCTGAAAATGAATGCAACATTCAAGGAATCTACCATGGACAGAAGCGGGAGGAAGACAACCTCATCCCTGTATTTGCGAAATTTGAGGTGGCCGATACAAGATTTCGCGATGTTATGGAAATCATCCGAAAAAGGTATGCTGAACTCAATATTGAGATTCTGAAATTCGCACCTGTTGGCCTGATGGGAAAGGAAACCAAACAAAAAAAGAAGACAGTCCTTATCGTCCTCGATGGAGTGACCGATGTTTCTCTGCCCGAGCTCGACAACAAAACTCCATTGGAGGTAGCTAAAATTCCCACACTTCACAGACTCGCTGAGGAAGGGATCTGCGGGGCATTCACAGCGCTCGGCCAGAGCGCGCTGGTTGGTTCAGATACTGCCATGCTCGCTATCTTGGGTTACGATCCCCGTGAGGTCTATACAGGAAGGGGACCTCTGGAGGTGGCAGGTGTCAATCTCGGTCTTCAGCCAGGTGATGTCTCCCTTCGATGCAACTATGTGACGATCACCGACGAATTCAAGCTCCTCAATCGTACGGCCGGATATCCCCGTGAAGGGACCGAGGCGCTGGAACAGGCCCTCAATCAAATCAGACTCTCCGATCCGAAGGTCGAATTTGAGTTTCGCAATTCCCAGGACTATCGATGTGTTGCTCGCTTCCGAGGTTATAACATCTCTGCAGACGTATCCGATATGGATCCAAATTATAATGCGATCGCTGATGCCCTCGACAACTTAGATCTTCTGGAGGAAGGGGAGTCCAAAATCATCACGGCAAAACCGCTGAAACCAACTCCAGAGGCCAAGAATATGGCGAGCATCTTGAATGAATTTGTGATAAAGGCTCACCAGGCTCTCGAGGATTTGCCGTTTAACCAGGATCGGGTTGCAAGAGGGATGCCTCCCGCAAATGGAATCATGCCAAGGGGAGCGGGAGAGACGCCTTCTCTAGTGAGCTTTCGATCAAGATGGGGGATGAAGGGAGCCTGTGTCGCTGGCACCGGCCTCATCAAGGGAATTGGTAGACTCACGGGCATGACCGTTCCGGATGTGCCGGGGGCTACGGGCTATGTGGATACGGACTATTTGAGTAAGGCCAAGGTAGCTATTGAGCTGCTTCAGGAGAATCACGATTTCGTTCTAATCCACGTCGAAGGAATCGATGAAGTCAGCCACGACAGAGACGTAGAAGCAAAAATCAGAGCGATCGAGGATTCTTCTGAGATTTTGGTGCACCATGTTGTTGAAAACGTACCAGATGACGCTCTGGTTTGCGTTCTGTCTGATCATACAAGCTCCTCTTTCCACGGTGACCATACCACCGACCCAGCGGGCATTGTGATCTGGTCAAAAGGTCCTGGCTTTCGAAAGGATCAGGTTAGCAAATTCTTGGAGAGCGAATTTTCGAGCGGATCCTTGGCGAAAACAGAAGGCAAAGATGTCATGCCTCTCCTTATGGGGTATATGCAACGCCTGAAGAAATTTGGGGCTTAGTACTTCAATTCACAAACACAATAAATGATGCGACTGCCCCTATATCTTACATCTTTTCTTATTGGTTTAGAAGTCCCTTTGACTCGACCGCCCAGACACTGGCGGCTAGACAGGACCAACCATCGATTGATATGGAGCAGGCTGTAGAATTCATTTGATTTTTGGATTCAAGTTGCTAGAATGGGGAAATAGAGCTCCTGTTGCTTTTCGACCTCGATTTCGAGAAAGACTTCCTTCCCTCGTCTAGGCGAAGCAACACCTCTGGTTCGAGGAATTTACGATTTTCTTAACAGTACGAGAATTCAGGTTTTTTGGAATTGGGCTAACCCTCTGAGCGAGGAACAGGCGGAGGGAGTAGCTAATGAGAAGAATCTTCGGTTTAGGGACTGTCGGTCAGCCAGTCGCAACAGCGACTCGCCAGGCGACGCATACAACCGCCTGGGCTTTCGTCTGCTGAGATCGCTGGATTGAGCTGCTCTTGCTCGGAAGAAAATCCGTCAAGTGCTGGGAGATATATGGTGACAGGACAAAACTATCGGCCAATTCTCAGACGGCAGACAATCCTCGGTGCCCTCCTTGTGGTTTTGGCCTGCACTGCCGCGGAGGTTGCGACGCGAGCCCGACGGCTCGATACCGTAGAGTACACCTATTACGATCTCTGGCACAATCTGGCAGCTGTCCAATATGAACCAGAGCATGTCGCCATCGCTGCTTTGGATGACCAGACCCTGTCGGGCCATAAGGACGAGCCGCTGGTGTTCTGGGGGCCCCACTTCGCACGAGCAACCGAGGTCCTCTGCCGGGCCGGGGTGCGAATCATCGGGCTCGACTATCTCTTTACGACAAGTGCCGAATCATGGCTCAGGAGTCTCGACCTACCCGGAAGCGAACGAAGCCGCACATATGACATTCCGATGAGAGCACAGCTTGCCACCGGGAAGGTAGTACTCACTGGAACCGTGACCAACACCGACCATGGACAAAGTGCACTTATTCTGCCCATCAACGATTACCTGTTTGTCCTGCCAGGCGGGATGGCAGATGTGGGGCTGACCAATTTCTACGCCGATACCGACGGGATAGTTCGGCGGTTTGTGCCCGTGTTGTTTGACGATGGTACCATGCCAAGCCTGACGTTTGGCACCCTCCTGGCACTACGGGCGGCTGGTTTGGACCCTGCAAGCCATAGCTGGTCCTTGGGCGCTCAGAAGGTCCTCAACGGTCCCTCCCCCCGGAGAATCGGTTTCGTTGGCCCCCCTGGGACCATTCCCCGCCTTTCATTTGGCCGGCTACTCTCCCCCGAGGCAGATAACGATCCCGACGTTCAGCGCCTCAAGGGCAAGGTAGTCATCATCGCTGCAGAGCATTCAGGGATGCAGGACATACATCTGACCCCCTATGCCCAGGGCCTCCTGGGTATGGAAGGACACGTAATGACTGGTGCCGAACTCCATGCCAACATTGTGGAGACCCTGCTCACGGGGCGTTTTCCCCGGTCTGTGCCGGACTGGCTCCGCCTCATCTATCTGTCGCTAATCCTCATATTTGCAACGACTCTGTTCTTCAGGCTCCATCCCTGGCAGGGTCTGGTGGTCGGCCTTTTGCTTGGTCTGGGTTGTGCCGTTCTGTCTTACATCGTGTTCCATATCTATTGGATCCTGCCTGTCACCAACATGCACTTGGCACTTACTCTGAGCTATCTTGGAACACTCGGCGTCAGACTCACCGGAGAGGAAAGGGAAAGGACACGCCTACGGCAAATGTTCGGGCAATACGTTTCTGATGAAGTGGTGGAGAAACTTCTCACCACCGGACATCGACCAGACCTTGGAGGCGAGACGTTACAGGTAACGGTCCTTTTTGCAGATATTCGCGGTTTTACCAAGATCTCTGAACGATTGAGCGCGCACCAGGTCGTCGACATGCTCAACGCTTACTTAGGTCGAGTTTGCGAGCCCATCCTTGAACAGGGGGGCACTGTGGACAAGTTCATCGGTGATGCGGTAATGGCGGTGTTCGGATCACCTGCGCCTCTAAAAGACCATGCGCGACACGCTCTCCGCGCTGCCGTAGGCGTGGCAACAACGGCCAAGGAGTTCCGGTCCTGGATGAACGATCGATTCTCGGACTTGAATCTGCCCGAGTTTGACATCGGCATAGGCCTTCATACCGGAGACGCAGTCATTGGAAACATCGGCTCGCCAAAGCGGACTGAATTCACCGCGATTGGCGACACCGTGAACACGGCCTCACGAATCGAGGAGATGACCAAACAGCTCGGATGGAAAATTGTGGCCAGTGGTGCCACAGTCGCTGCAGCGGGACCCGGCGTTCTGACCGGTAAACGGCAGAAAATCAACCTTAAGGGTCGGGATGAACCCGTCGAGGTCTTCGAAATAATTGGATTCGAACCAAATGGAGAAGGCCAGTCATGAAGCTTTTCCGTTCCATTACCCTACTGGGTATGACGCTTGTCTGGCTCTATGCCCTCGGGGAGTCTAGGGCAGAGAATACGGCAGTGGCACAACCCCTTCCCTATGACGTTGGACTCGTGACCGAACTGTCAGGAAACATCACCTACTGGAATGAGGACTATCAGAAAACACCAGCCAGGGCGCAGGCATTTATGAAGATACGCAAAGGCGATCGATTCAATCTGCCGCCAGGGGCACAGGTTCAATTGGTCTATTTTCTTGGCGGTCGACAGGAGACCTGGAAAGGCCCTGTCGCAATTCTGGTCGGCGATTCGGAGAGCCAGCCGGAAGGCGAAGACCGACCCGAGACCTGGCCCAAAGTGAAGGTCTTACCGGCCGGAACCACCCAAGGGGTAAGACGGATACCGGTAATTCTTCGCCGGGCAGGACTCAGTCGCCCGGGGGCCGCGCAGGTGCGCGGAAATGTTGAGGCGA
>Ga0209636_10005904_pt1 | contig 12493 bp, 17 predicted proteins | sample DeeMarSWOR152_54_FD_187464 | JGI IMG/M metagenome (GOLD analysis project Ga0209636, IMG submission 187464) | Marine sediment microbial communities from White Oak River estuary, North Carolina - WOR-1-52-54 (SPAdes) (version 2) | ecosystem: Environmental > Aquatic > Marine > Intertidal zone >...
TTGAACGTTATATCGGTACCCCTTGTCGTATTGATCAGCACTAATCACAGTAGAATTAGTTATATCATCTTCTGCTACAATAATAGCTGAAAATAGTAAAGGGATTAATAGAATTGTCAATACAGTAAGTGTTTGCATTTTCTTCATGTTAACCTGCCACAATATAGAATATTATAATAGATATATTATGTTAATCATTATATAACATTTATTGTTAAAAACTCTTTAAAGGATAATTATTTCAGATGAAAAACATATCTTGTGGGAACTCTTTTTTTCTTACCTGTCCAATATCCGCAAGATGAGCATCGGTATTCAATTGTAACTTCCCCCCCATATAAAGTTAGATTCTTTACCCTTCTTAAAGGATTTTCGCATACAGGACACCGAGCTAGTAACTTATGAGGATCGCCTTCTCTACTATGTATTTCAATATTGCTCAAACCGCTCTTAAGAGTAATGTGACGTAACCTACTTTCACTAACATGGAATTGTTTTTTTTTCGTTTTTAATTCTTTTTCCACAAGTTTTTTCAATCTGCGTTGTGATGGTACGGTGCGATATTTTTTAAAAACCTTCTCAACAGCTTTTCTGACTTTTTCGTCAGAAGGAATGTTGTAAGTCATAATAAAATGGTATCGTTTTGATTACTTAAATCTTTTACAATGCAATTGTTTTCAAAAGATCAGTTCTTGTAACAATTCCAATGATAGAATCATGCTCCATAACAGGTAGAGCACCGATATTGTGTTTCAACATGATTTTTGCCGCTTCAGCTGCTGTTACAAATGGTGTTGTCCAAATTACACGTGGCTTCATGACGCTTTTCACCAATAATTCATCCAGTTGATGTTTCTGACGTCCCAAAGAAAACGATTTTTTAAGTGATGCAAAAGCAAAAGCAATTTCCATATCGGATATTATTCCAACTAATACTCCTTTATCAATAACAGGCAGACGTGCAATATTTTCATCGATCATAATACGTCTAGCATGGATGACTCTATCATCCGGTGAAACCATCAGAATATTCTTTTTCATGATGGATTTCACTGTTTTTTTACTATCAACAAGAGGTAAAATATCTGCTTTTGTGAGAACACCAACTAGTTTTTCTTTATCAACGATTAGTAACATAGTTGGGCCTGGGTCACCAACTGTTTTTAAAATATCCTTCATATTTGTGTTAGGAGGAATTTTCACAGTATTCTTTTCAGTAACTGATGAAGCATGCAATCTTGATGTAGAAATACTTCTTTTTCTTATCGATCCTAATTTATACGCTATAATATTATCAGTTATAATGCCAACGATTTTTTTATCCTCTACAACAGGAATCTTTGTAATATCATATTTTTTCATTAAGTCAAGAACACGTTTCAAATCCACGTCCTTATCAACATAAATAATTTCTTTCGTCATCAGGTCTTTGACTTTCATTTTACATCCCTAAATCCAAAAAAATCATTCATACTTTAATGCGTCAACGCAATCCTCACACAGTAACCGACCGTCCACATTCTTTAGATTAGCGGATAACGTATTACAATCCTCACATTTACCAGAAAAAATCTGACTTTTAAAGTATGCTTCATCCTTCTCGCTTATGTCGTGCCACTCTCGAGAGATTTCATGAAGAATTGGAGATATTCTCGAAATGTCCTTTTGTGTGATTATGCCTATTAATTCACCATCTTCTACAACAGGTAATCGTCTAATATTACATTTACCCATTGTTTTCATGGCCTCCTCGAGTGTTATATAAGGATCAGTTACAATAATAGGTGTACTCATGACTTCTTCAACCAAAACATCGCTCGCATTTTTGCCTTCTGCAACAACTTTTTTTAGGATGTCACTTTCAGTTAAGATTCCTATAGGCTGCTTTTTCTCTACAACCAATACATTTCCAATTCTCTTTTTTTTCATTATTTTGGCTGCTTCTAATACAGTGATATTAGCTTCTACTTTAACAGGATTAGCTTTCATTGCTTCTTTAACTATGATTTCATTTTTCATTTGGTATTTACCTCAACTGCAATTGTAAAGAACATTAGCCCAAACATTAAAAGATTTTGAAGTATTTTACCTTTTTCATATGGGCAGTAATTACGAACGAGAATTCAAAAGAATTTTGGAAGGAGAACAGGATACTATCTCAAAACTAACTAAAACATGTTCCGCTTTAGAAAAAGACAGTTATCTTAGGATATGTGATAGGCCTTTTACTGTAGTTCGTGCAGCAGGGTCTTTTGGCGTGGATTTGGTTGCGATACGTGGTGATATATCATTTTTGATAGAAATTAAAACAAGCATTGGTAACACAATTCACTTTAGTAGTGTTGAAGGAAAACTACAAAAACAAGCCGAAAAAATGCGCAACGAATGCGAAAAAACAAAAACATTGCCAATTTATGCGTTTAGATTGAAAGGTCATAGAGGAGACTCCTGGCGTCTTTTTACAATGAACGTAGATGGACTAGAGGGAAGGGCAAAGATTTTAAATAACAGATTACCAAAACTTGATCATAGTAAGAGTGGAAATTTCATTATGCGATGGAAAGAAGGTCTGCCACTATCAGATTTTATATCTTACTTATGTAAATAGGATATTTTTCTTAGAAAGATAGCTAAAACAAAATCTTTTTAGCATAGTGTTCATTACTACTTCGCTGATTACAATGAAAAAATTGCTTATCGCATATGATGGATCAGATGCTTCTAAAAAAGCTATAGATGTGGCTCTACAATGTGCTGATGACGATGATAAAATCGTAATTTTAACTGTTATACCTGCTGAATTAGCAAAATCTGCTTTTACCAATATGTTACTTCCAACAATTGATCTAAGCTCTGTTGTAAAGTCAGGTAGCTTTAAAGAAAAAGCAATGGAGAGTCTTAAAAAGGTGGCAAAAGAAACAGAGGGGAAAGTAAGTAAAGTTGATGTTGCTGTGGAAGCGGGCGATCCTGCAGATGAGATATTATTGTCTTCAAAAAAATTCGAATGCGACATCATCATTATTGGTTACAAAGGATATGGAAAAGAAGGAAGATTTCTTCTAGGCAGTGTTACTGATAAAGTAGTAAGACATGCTAGTAAATCAGTTCTTGTTGTAAGGTAAAATTGTGATTAAATGCATCCTGCAACTGAAATACGCGGGATTAAAAGTAAAAAGCTTTCTAATAAAAGGATTGTTATCGGTGTAACTGGTAGCATAGCCGCAGTCGAGTCAATTAAACTATCGCGAGAGCTGATTCGACATGGTGCAGATGTTCATCCTGTCATGACAAAAGCATCAACCCGTATTATTCATCCTGATTCTTTAGAATTCGCAACTTCTCATAAACCAATAGTAGATCTTACCGGTCAAACAGAACATGTCTCTTTATGTGGTTTGACACAAAATCCAGCTGATTTACTACTTATTTCGCCCTGTACAGCAAATACCATTTCAAAAATAGCGCATGGTGTCGATGATACTCCAGTGACAACATTCTCAACCACGGCCATAGGCTCTGGTATGCCCATTCTTATTGTACCAGCAATGCATCTTTCCATGTACAGACATAAAGTTGTGCAAGAGAATATTGTTAAATGTAAAAAAATAGGCATCTCGTTTATTGATCCTATCATCATTGCGAACAAGGTAAAAATGCCTGATGTAAATGAAATAGTTGCAACCGTAATAAGAATTATAGGAAAGTCGGATTTACATAAAAATAATATTCTGATCATAGGGGGTGCAACTGCAGAGCCAATTGATGATATGAGAATAATTACTAATCGAAGTTCTGGTAAGACTGCGATAGCTCTTGCAAATAACGCATTTGAACGCGGAGCCAATGTAGAACTATGGTATGGTTATGCAAAAGAACCTGTTCCACCTTATATCCCAGTGAATAAATTTGAATCTGTAAGAGATCTCTTGAATTTGTTAAAGAAAAAAATAACATTTGATATCATAATTGTTTGCGCGGCAATTGCAGATTATTCTCCAAAAAAACAAAAAGGAAAAATTCCCTCTGGCAAAAGCAAATTTAGTTTAGAACTCTTCCCAACGACTAAGATTATTGAAAAAATTCGATCAATTGCATCAAAATCCAAAATTATAGCTTTTAAGGTGGAACATAACAAGGATGATTTAAAGCAAAAAGCACTACAATTACTAATGAAATATAAACTCGATTATGTAATTGCTAATACCATTTCAGCTTTTGGTAAAGACGAAAATGACATCTTGATTATAGATAAAAAAGGAAAAAGTATTCATAAAAAAGGTAAAAAAGAAGAACTTGCTAATTATATTCTAAATACAATAAAATAAGAGATCAACATGAAAGCTACATCCTTTGCTCCAGGACATATATCGGGTTTTTTTGAACCAATTTACCAAGTTAAAGATGCTGATAGATCTGGCTCCCGTGGTTCTGGAATTAATATTTCGCTTGGAGCTGTGAGTCAAGTAACTGTCAAAAGTTCTCCAATGCAAAATGTAGATATTTTAATTAATAATAAGAGATCTAAAGCTCCTGTTACGGATTTGGCTATAAAAAATCTAATCGGAGATGCTAAACTAAATATTAACGTTAACACTAAATTAGATCTTCCAATAAGCCAAGGATTTGGTATGAGTGGTGCAGGTGCTCTTAGTGCAACAATGGCACTTGCAAAATTGTTAAAACTATCGAGAGAACAAACGATTAAGGCATCTCATCGCGCTGAAGTGCAATTACGTACTGGTCTCAGCGATGTTATTGCAAGCAGTTTTGGCGGAATTGAAATCAGGAGGGAAGCAGGGCTTCCGCCTTGGGGAATGATAGAACATATCCCAGGAAAGTATGAACTTGTATTATGTATAATAGGTAAGTCAATAGATACAAGAGAAATTTTATCTAACTCTGCAAAAGTGAATGAAATTGCTTCTCATGGACGTTATTGTATTAAAAAGATACTTGAAAGGCCATCAATTGAAAATTTATTTTCCTTATCACAGAGATTTACCGCAGAGACGAGGCTTGCTGAAAAGGAAGTGATGGAAGCTATTGAAACTGCTAATCTTTATGGAATGGCTAGCATGTGTATGTTAGGAAACTCTGTGTTTGCAGTTGGTGATACAGAATCATTGTGTAATACACTTTCAACTTTTGGAAAAGTATTCATTTGTACAGTTGACGAATATGGAGCTCGAATTTTGGAAGGATGATTTTTATAATATAATTATATCTTTTTTGATTTTCCTTTAGCAAGATCAATAAGATGCTTTTCTCCATCCTCTGGTCCTTTGGCATATAGGATGTCATCCGCATCAATTTTTGTATTTTTATTTGGACCGTATAGCCATTTATTTTTATGGCGCATTGCTATAATCATCATTCCTGTTTCACTGGCAAGTTTTAATTGACCGAGCGTCTTGCCACAAAGTATTGACTCTTGTCCTACTTTTATTCGAGAAAAGACAATATCAGATTCACGTATGCTCATCTTAAGTATAGGATGTAATTCAACATCTCTAAGTTCAACATCAGCGATTTCCTGAGCCGCATCAGCAATCTGTTCTCCAGCATGTGCAATTCTCAAAAGTGTAAGTGCATCATCTACTGTATGAATTCCATTTTTTACATCTTCTAACGACTTCTTTTGAAGATTTTGATAAAGAGTATCTACTAAATCTTCTAAATCATAAACCTCCTCCGCAATTATTTTGTTATCATATAAGATAGAGGAGTATGCTAAATCTACCATTAGTTCTGACTTGTCTTTGATTTCTAAAACTATGTTTTCAAGTGTTTTCTCCCTCATTCTAACACCTTCATCTCGCCCCTTAAAAATTTACTTATATCTTCATATCCCTCGTCTGTTCCTCTTACAATCAACCAGTCACCGGCCTGAAGATTCGTGTCAGATCCAGGGTTGTAAATACGGCATTCTCCACGACGTATCGCTATAATCCTCATTCCTGTTTCTGATTCTACTTTAAGATCTCCAATCTTTTGATTGCATGCCTCAGATTTTGATGATACCTCAACTCGAAATAATTTCTCATCTGCCTTACTCAATATTTTTGGTAGAATGGGTCTTGTTTTTTCCTTTAATGCCAAAAGATTTGCAATGTCACCTGCAGCATTCGAAATACTCTCAGCAGCTTCTGCAACCTGAAGAATGCCAGCCAGTTGTTCTGCATCCTCCTTAGTCCGAGCGGCCATCATTGTCATCATCCTAATATCATAGTTTAACCTGTCCATTCTTACATCTAGGTATTTTACTTCCTCCGCAATTTCATCACTGTCAAAAAGAACTGCAGAATATGCAAGGTCAATAATTAGTTCAGAGATATCTTTCATTTCTGTTAATAGTTCCCTAACTGTAGTTGGTTTATATTCAAGTTCAGAAAATTCTTCACTTTTCCATTTTGGGGTTCTCTGTAATCTTTCAAAAATACTTCTTCTCTTTTTTTCTACCATATTCCTACTACTCCAATTAGTAAAAATAACAAAACGATACCCAATGTATCACCGAAAGTTGTCACCACCGGTGCAACCATATCATCAGGATCTAATCCTTTCTTAAATGCAAGAAACGCAGTTAAAACACTAATAATAGAAATCATTAAAATAAGTAACACTCCGGTACCTAACACAATAGATACAAACACGAGTAAGTCAATCTCCATTTGTATATTTCCAAAATAGGCGATATAATATATAAGTATACCCAAAATTGCATAAGTAATCAAGCCCATAAGAAGAGAAGTAAGGAAATTTTTTTGTATGTTTTTATCTTTGATCGTTAATTCAATATATCCTACATGAAGACCTGATGCTAGTCTAGCTCCTAAAATACTTCCGATATTACCTCCTACTCCATTGATAACAGGAATGGAAATAAGAAAAATTGGAAATAACAATAATTTTTCTTGATTACCTTGAAGGATTTGGCCAGCAAAAATCTCGATAAATACAGCGATAGTAAGTATTGGAATGCTATTTTTTACGATTTTTTTCCAACTGTAAATCATGTGATCCCTCCTATCAAAATAGCACTTCCAAAAATGCAAAGCATCGTAATGACGTCTCCAAATGTCGCAAGAGCAGGTCCCGTGATATTATCAGGGTCATACCCTCGCTTAAATACAAAATAAATAATCATTATTGTAAGGAGCATAAGTACTATTCCAGAAATGACTCCTGCCAATAATACTATAACAATCAGCTGAAACGGGTTGGGATATATATTTAGAATCAAGGAAGAGACATATGCCAAAAATCCAATGATTGTTGACATAATCAAACTGAGCGTCAATGAACCCAAAATATTCTGTTTGAGTTCTTTATTCCATAAATTTTCGGCATTAATAATACCAAGATGATATGCCGATCCTAAGCGAGAACCTAATGCAGTGCTTATGTTTCCTCTCATAGCAATGACTGCGGGGATTACAACAATAAGTCCGGGTATGTCTCGAATGATGGACGCCATTGCCCCAAAAGTATTACCAGCAAGGATTCCTCCGAGACCACAAACGACGAGCAGGGGGAGGCTCTGTTTCAACATTTCCTTTGCAAACATTTTTTAAAGCCTCCATATTTTTTCACACTCCCAATTATTTATAACACTGCCTGTATCTTTCCCACATCTGGTCAATATGTTCTTCTAAAACTTTTATTCTTTTTGAATCCTTTTCAGGTTTAAAAAGATGACTAAATCGGCCTTGATATTTAATCCATTCTTCAATAGGTTTACGTTCAATCTTTTTTTCTAAAATAAGTTTGCTTTTTCCATTAAAAGTCATGACTTCGTTTTCACATTCATACAGTACCCATGCACCTGTTTCTACAGCGAGACGTCCCATTTCTACAGTTCTCTCCATACTAAAACGCCAAGCAGGAGGGCATGGAGCCAATATCTCAATATATTTCGGGCCTTTGATACTCTTTGCTTTTTTCACCTTTTTATACAGGTCTTCTGGGTAACTGACACATGCCTGAGCAGCATATGGAGGGTGATGCGCTCTGATGATATCACCAAATTCTTTTCTAAATTCTGTTTTACCAGTTACCGTTGTCGTAGTCCATGCTGCATAAGGAGTAGCGCCACTTCTTTGGATACCTGTATTAGAATAAATCTGATTGTTATAACAGATATAAATAAAATTGGTACCTCGTTCGATCGCACCAGATAAAGCTTGAATGCCTATGTCATAGGTGCCACCATCTCCCGCCCAAGCAAGAACAGTAGTATCTTCTTTTCCTTGTTGTCGCAAGGCTGCCTCAACACCTGAAGCACCCGCTGCTGCTGCCTCAAAAGCAATATTCATCACAGGAAAATTAAAAGAAGTTTTAGGCCACAGGCTTTCAATAACTGATGTGCAACAAGCTGGTACACACATAATAATATTCTTACCTAATGCTTTAATCACTGTTCGTAAAGCTATGGTTGCAGGACATCCAGGACATGCTGCACTTCCTTGGAGGACACATTCTTCAACGGGGAAATCTTTTAACGCCATAATCTAGACCTCCACAACACCGTATAATTCAGATTCTTTTGCTTTACCATTAATTGCCTTTTTACACATGGTTTCAATATCTTTGTATGTGACATCTGTTCCTCCAAGCCCAGCGATAAATCCATAAACTTTAGCATCCGATTTATCATATATAGCGGATTTTACTTCTGCAAATAAGGCACCACCTAGTCCAGGAGAAATGTTTCTGTCGATAACAATTAAATCAGCTTTATTACCTAATCGAATAAATTCATCTATAGGAGATGGGCGAAATGTACGAACTCGGGCAAGTCCAATTTTAATACCTTTTTTCTTCATTTCATCTATAGCAACTTTACTCTCAGCGCCGATGGCCCCCATACATAAGAGAATATATTCTGCATTATCGCATTTATATTCTTCTATTAATCCACCGTGATAGTATCCAGATTTTTGTTTCCATTCTTGAGCAATTTGAGGTATTAATTTCAATGCATTTTCATGAGCGTTTATCATAGCCTTTCTAACATTAAAGTAACCTACGGGTCCAATAATATTTCCAAATGTAATAGGATTTTTCACATCTAATTTCCATTGAGGCTTATATTTCCCCAAAAAATCATCTATTACTTTTTGCTCAGGGATATCAACAGGCATAGAGGTATGTGACAAAACAAATGCATTGTAGCTAATCATAACTGGTAATGAAATTTTTTCATGCTCAGCTAATTTAAAAGCTTGAATTACAGTATCGAAGATTTCCTGATTACTGCTACAGTAAAATTGAATCCATCCTGTATCCCTTTGAGAGATAGAGTCGTTTTCATCTGCCCAGATATTCCATCCAGGACCAACCACTCTATTAATATTACACATAACAATAGGTAGTCGTGCGAGAGCAGCCCAATGAAGCATTTCATGCATAAGCAAAAGGCCATGGGATGAAGTACCTGTGAAAACTCTAGATCCTGCAGCGCTCGCTCCGATACATGCACTCATAGCTGAGTGTTCGCTTTCGACGCAGATATATTCACCAGTAAATTCGCCCGCGGCTTTAAAACTAGCAATACCTTCAACAAGAGTGGTTTGAGGCGTAATAGGATAAGCTGCAACAACATCTGGCTTTGCCATAACTGCAGCTTTTGCAGCAATGTGATTTCCAGTATCAATCATAATAGTCATTACTTCTGCACCTCTCGCTCCATTATAATTGCTTTTACTTTACATTCAGCAGCACATATTCCACAGCCCTTACAATATTCATAATCAATACTTATTGTTCCATCTTTTTCTTGTTTGATAGAGCTTTCTGGACAAAAAATCCAACACCGGAGACATTTTATACATTTTTCTTTATCAAAAATTGGTTTGAAAACCCTCCAGCTTCCAGTTTTTCCCATAGCGCCTTTTGTTGGATAAGAGATACTTGTTACTACTTTATATTTCTTCAAAAGTTCACCTCTGCCAATTCATACGCATCCTGTGTAGCTTGTACATTTCTATTACCAAGATCTCCTTTCCATCTATTTTTTATCGCTCTTTGAATGGATTTTAATGTTACCCTATCTAAAACCTTCGGAATAGACCCAAGAATGGGGGTATTTACTACAGGAATGCCCCCTACCAAGATACCATGTTTAATTGCGATGCCAGTTGCATCTACAGTTGCTACATGGAATTTTTTTGAAAAATCAAAATCATTTGGCTTTTTTGTTGTATTGATCAGAATTTTTCCATTTTTTTTCAATCCTGCGAAAACATCTACTAATCCTATGATACTTTCATCAAGTACAATAACTATGTCTGGAGAGTAAATCTCACTTCGAAGATGTATTTCATCCCCTGAAATGCGAGCAAAAGCTCGTACGGGTGCTCCTCGTCGTTCCGCACCAAAAAAAGGGAAGGCTTGAACTCCTTTGTTACCATCCATTAACGAAGCTTCGACAAGCAAATTGGCGGCAGTAACAGCGCCTTGTCCACCTCGACCATGAAACACTATTTCCACTAATGACTTTGATGACACAAGAATACCGTCCCGATTCCCGAAATGAACATTATACATATAACTGTTTTGAATGTAGTTTACAAGACTAAAACTCGAATCTCTTTAAATTACTCGAATCTCTTCAAATAAAATATTTATAACTATAATGAAGATAAAAATAATTGGAAAGTAGGGTGAACTTCTTTAGTTTCATCTTATTTTCCCCCAAATCTGTAACAACAATCATCTAACAGATTTTAACTTGGATTCTATTGTAATGTTTTTATCTCTTCTATCATCAATCTTTAATTCTGTTATTATCCTCTCCCCTCCTGCTGCAATTACTGCATTATGTGCCTTTTGAACAACGTTAAATAAAGTATCTAAATCTTCAGTTTCAATTACTGTTGCCATTGCATTTGCCTCAAATTTAACATTTTCTTTCTTGAGAGTTTCAATCGCTACTTTAACATATTTACTTAGGCTAGTTCCTCTTCCAACTGGAGCAATGCTAAGCTGTGCAATAATCATACTCAACCTCAGTCAATATTTAACAATAAAATACTAATTAAATTTTTGATCAAAACAGTATAAAACATAGATTATTACTAAGTTACATCATTCTTTCGAATGATTCGTCTTCTTCAGAGATTCCGCTCTTCATGAATTTAAGATTTGTCTTCTCCAATTCCATAATTTCTTGCTTTACAATATCAAGAATACCAGTAATAGAAATAATACTAAGCTTACTGCTGTATCTACGACAAGATTTAATTATTTCTCCATATAATCTTGTTTCAAGACCCTTATATTCATTTAAAGGCTCATTACTTAATTTCTGTGTCCCTCCTTCTTCCATCTCCAAACCTCATCATACTGTATGTTTTATTGATTTATATTATTATTTCTTAAAAATTGTTAAAAAGAAGTTATTTTAGCTTTTTTTTCATAAAATCTTCTAGTTTGTTAAAGGCTTTCTCTAACGTTTGTATTTGCGGTAAAATAACAACTCTAAAGTGATCTTTACCATATGTAGAGCAAAAACCAGAACCATGAACTACCAAAACATGTGCTTCATTCAATAGATCCAAAACAAATGCCTTGTCATCCTTCCAAAGCCCTTTTTCCATTGCTTCTATTTTTGGAAAGATATAAAATGCACCATCTGGTTTTGCAGTGGAAATGCCCTTAATTTCATTAAGACGCTTATAGGAAAAATCTCTACGCTCTCTTAATTTTTGATTCATTTTTTCAATATGCCCCTGTGGACCTTTTAAGGCTTGTATACAAGCTCGTTGACAAACAGAATTTGCACATAACCGTGAACGGGCAATCCGTAAAAATGCATCCTGTATTTCATCAAGTTCTCCAGAATGATGAAACATGATATATCCCATGCGCCATCCTGGAACTAGATAAACTTTGGAAAAACCATTAAACGTTATTACTGGGGCATCTTTAGTAAGTGAGGCTGTTGCATATTGTTTTCCATCAAATGTAATATCATCATATATTTCATCAGAAATTACAGGGATTTGGTATTCTCCTGCAATGTCGAGAATTTTTTTCAATACCTCTTTTGAATATAATGCACCGGTTGGGTTGTTGGGATTAATAACTACTATACCTTTTGTTCGGGTGGACATTTTCTTTCGAATGTCTTCTACATCTGGTTGCCATCCATCATCTTCGACACAGCGATAAGGCACTGGCTCTGCATCGTTGAATCTGGTAATAAGGGAATATTGTGGATATGTAGGTCCTGGGATAAGGATCTCGTCTTTAGGGTTTAAAGAAGCATTTAGGAGAATTTGTAGGGATTCTGTTACTCCTGTAGTAATGCAAATATCATCGGGCTGGTAATTAACTTTATTTCTCTTTTGTTCTCGTTCAACAATAGCCTGTCTAAGGTCTAAATAGCCCTCAGCAGGGGCATATCCATTGTGTCCATGATTTGACGCTTCATATAAAGCATCTTTCATATGTTGTGGCGCATCAAAATCATATTTGTCTGGATCGCCAA
>Ga0209636_10005905_pt1 | contig 12491 bp, 13 predicted proteins | sample DeeMarSWOR152_54_FD_187464 | JGI IMG/M metagenome (GOLD analysis project Ga0209636, IMG submission 187464) | Marine sediment microbial communities from White Oak River estuary, North Carolina - WOR-1-52-54 (SPAdes) (version 2) | ecosystem: Environmental > Aquatic > Marine > Intertidal zone >...
CTTTCATGCAACAAATTCCCACAAACAGGGCAGATAAAAGATTTCTTTTCTCTGAGATTGCCATTTGTGTTTTCTGTACCATTTTTAGTACCTTCCATTATATCCCTCCTTGGCTCTTGAAAAGGTTTCACGTTCTAATGTATATTGGTCTTTCATCAATCTACTCATTATGTCACCCCCTGGAGCCGATAACACCAGTGGGTCACGTACGTGACTCTGACAGAAATCAGATCTGCTCTACTTAGCTGTTTCAATGCTTCCAGAATAAATATATCTGCTCCTTCTACCCAGGACAAGTCATATATCAGATCTCTATATCCACTTTCCTGGATTGCCTCCAGGATTCCCTTTCTTACACGCCCATTTTGAGGGCTTCCAACTATAAATACCATTGTTACACTTCCTTTTATCCTTTTTATGCTCTCTTTCATCTAACCCTTCTAAGAGGAGAGAGGGATGAGAATTCATCTTGAAATGGAGGTGAAGATCAAGGTACTGCGCATCCCTTCCTCCGAAATGTAATTCGGCCTATCTTTCTATGGGTAGGACTTTCAGCCTGTTCCACACGTAGACTCAACTGCTTTCTCACAGAGAGAAATTGGTTTCTGCCTTTCAATAGTGTGTGAGAAGGGAGACTGGACCTCCCTCCTCTAGGGGGTGAAAGATCCGTGCCGAAAGGTAAGTAGCTTAAAGACATTTTATCCGTACACAATGTGTTTAGGGACATAGCCTATTTGCGAGTATCACCAAAATTGGCATGATGGTACTCACATACCGAAAGATTTTTATAAGGTCCTATAAGTAAGTAATTGATGCTAACCGTAACACAATTGCAAACAGTTTATGCGTTTGTAACGGTTTATTCAAAAAATATGCGTACTCCCCTCCGTAAATTTCATAAAGAGTATAGTCCTTACCAGGCTTATAAATCTACAAAAAAAGCTATTGAAGAAGCACGAGCAAATGAAATACTCATAGGCCCATCCACCTATACGAACACTGGTACAGATGTTCAATTGTTTTTAGAAGAAAAAGATCACTCTTTAACTTTCAAAAAATGGGAAATGTCCTTAAATGACCCCTCAGTTACGTATTCTGTACTCCTAACTGGAGCACATTCACTCCTAATTTTTAAGAATGGAGCCAATATACTTACTTTTGCTGATTCAATTAAGCCATCATTTCCTTCAAGCAAAAAAATAGAAAATATCAAACCTACAAAAAGAGGAAAACTTAGTTCTGATCCTTATCCTCATGGATGGACAAAATTAGATTGGAAAGTATTTCATGAAATGAGAGATCCCATGCTTTCATTTCCAAAGGTTGCAGCAAAACTTGATGTAACATGGCAGACTGTTAGAAATCACTTTAACAAAGTGATTAGCTGCTGTAAACCATGGATATCGTTTTTTCCAAATGGTCTTCCGAATTATTATCACGTTTTTCTGACATTTAAGACTGACTATGAAATAGGAATTTATGAGGAACTAAGGAGATTGGATCGTACTTCTTTCATATATAAGTTTGAAGGGACGATTGGATTATTTCTGTATGCAGAAAGCTCACTGGAGCATTTTGTGTTCCTAGAATTAGAAAAAAAAGGGATTATACATGATTTGCATGTATCTATCCCTGTTCAATGGCATAAACCCTGGTTTAAGTTTTGATTTAATTTGGAATACCTGGGCCAGATCCTGGACCTCCACCACATGGTTCAGCCTCGGGATCTCTAAAGGGTTCGAATGGCCAGCCTTTCAGTCCTTTCATCTTCTTCACCTCATGAAGTGTTGGATTTTTTGCGATTTAACTTTATTGGTCTACCAATTGGCACGCTCCCCCTTCTCATGAAATTATGCATTTCCTCTTTTATATACTTTTGCATCAATCTATTATAACCCATGATTTTTTGAAAATGCTGGGAAAAATGGATGTGCAAAAATTTAATGTCATCTCAGTAATAAGTTAGAAGATTCATATAATTTTTGCACACATAAGATTTATGGGGTTTTTTGGTTATCATGGGTTATTTATCCACCGCAAACTGAAGGGGAAAAAAGGAAAAAAGGGGAGATTATGGATATAGCTGTACGAATTCATCCTCTCCATGGAATATACCTGCTGCTGGGATCTCCACAATGACTGTCATGAACCCAAATTGGTCAGAAGACATGTTGAAACCCTCTAAGGGGAGGGGCCACCCTATGAATAGTATTTTTCCTATAATTTCTTACAAGTACTGATCTATGCGGGTACTTTCCTGACACAAATCAGTGAATCGTTCATTCAATTCATAGTTCCAGAAAATAACCTCTCTTTGTTTCCGTACTTTTTTCCTGTTTTCTATTCCAAGCTTTTTGGAGACACATTCACGGTGTTGTATCCAATCAAAAATATGGGAACCTTCCTGATCAATTGTTAAAATGAATTTTCCTTTTAAGGTCTTTAGAATGGCTGATAGTTCTTCCAAATCTGCCTTTCCTTTATAAGGTTTGGTCCCTCTAAAATAAGGAGGGTCTACAAAGAACAAGATCTTTTCTGAATCATAGCGTCTTAGGCATTCCTGGTAATCTAGCTGATCAATCCAAACTCCCTGTAATCTTTCCCATGCTAAAATGATTTGATTCATGGCACGAAGAAGAGATTTTACTTTTCTTGGTGATTTTCTATAATGTTATTTCAAGTTTTTGGATAATGGAAGAGCACCATCTGGAAATAGTTTATGATTATGTACGGTATTGCATAGAGACGAAGGACGTGAGACATCTCCGTTTTCATAATACTTACAGGCCCTTTAGTCGTAAACAGTCTACATTTAGCGTTCTCAACAAAGCCCTTTCAGAACAAGTAATTTTCCCGCCGCGTATATTTTGTATTCAAAAAGCAAAAGTAAAGCTACTAGGCCACAAAAACCACCTTTTGGTAAGCCAGTTCGAGCAGGAAAAAAACTTAGAGGATACATATTATGCAGTTCTCTTTTTAGGATCACATTCCCTCCTCTCTTTTTCAAGAAGTGACTTAGAGTCAAATCTCAAATTTGCCCAATGTACATTCCCAACATATCCTTCTGAAAAGAAAATCAGTGAAATTGATCCATGTCTTCATAAACCTTCGAAATTACCTACTATGAAACCACCTGACTGGTCTTCTATTGAATGGAAAGTTTTTGCTCAAAGAAGAGATCCACTGCATTCAAGTGTCAAGATTGGGAAAAAACTGGAAGTTTCATACAGGACAGTTTTGAACATTTACCATAGAATACTGAAAGACTGCACAATATGGGTTCCCTTTTTTCCTTTAGGATACAAGAACTACGTGCAATATTTTATATCCTTTGAAACGGATTTTGAAGTAGGATTTATTAAGGAACTTAAGAAGATTCTTACAGGAGAACAAAATAAGAAACAGAATAAGGGAAATCCTTACAGGAGAACAATATAAGAAACAGAATATGGTCCTGCACCCATTCATTTTGATGAAATTATTGATAAGTCTCCTATCTGCCAAAGAGCTTGAAGTCATCAATGAGACTCTAGAAAGACTCAGTTCTATGAATGCTACTCAGATAAGTGCTTATTCTCATTTAGACATCCCTTGGAAGGTGACAGAAGATAAAGAAATAATCGACTATGAACTTACAGAGTTTGAAAGAAACTAAAGAAATTCTGCAAGAAATATAGAAACCTAAGAGAAGATCTCGAAAGAGCCAAAAAGGTTCTAATCTTGCAGGTACTTGGTCACAGTCTGAAGTGTCATTTTCGAATTTTGTGCAATCTTATAACACGAAATGAAGGGGTCCTCACAAATCTGTTCATAGATTTTATAGCATTTTTCTAGCTTCTTTCTCGTGAAATTCTGGCCCATTTCCATCACCTTTTACTGAATATCTCTAAATCTGAACAGTTATAAAACTGGAAAAGATATGACTTAATGAAAATCCTGTATATTCTCAAGGAGAAATAACCCAAAAAGAAATTACTTCAGCTCTTTCAGAATCTCTTCTGCTCTGTCCTGACGTATTTTTCCTTCTTTCACCATCTGATTGGCCACTTTCTTTATCAAATCACCAGTTGCTCCTGCCATCTGGGCAATATTCTTTGCATGCAATTTCATATGTCCTCTCTGAATACCTTCTGTGGCTAATGCACGCAGCGCAGCAAAATTCTGGGCAAGTCCCACTGCAGCAATTATCTCTCCCAGTTCAGTGGCTGTTTTTACTCCCAATATCTTGACCGATACCCGGGCCACTGGATGGGACTTGGTAGCTCCACCCACCAACCCCACAGCAGTGGGTATTTCTATAGTACCTACTAAATCACCAGCATTATCTTTTGCCCAGTTGGTTAACGCAGTATACCGTCCAGTAATGGATGCATACGCATGGGCCCCTGATTCTACTGCTCTGGTATCATTTCCAGTAGCTAACACCACTGCAGTAACACCATTCATCACCCCTTTATTGTGGGTGGCTGCTCTAAAAGGATCTTTACTGGCAAATTCAAACGCTTCCACAATACCCTCCACTGTCTCTTCTCCAATAACCTCTTTAGAGTATTTCACCCGTGCCCTGGACAGTCTGTACTTTGCCAGGTTGGAGATAATTCTCAGATATACTCTTCCTCCAGTGATTTCTTCAATCAGGGGGGCCACTGCTTCAGCCATAGTATTGACCGCATTTGCTCCCATGGCATCTCTGCAGTCCACCAGCACATGGGTTATGACCATCCCATTGTCCAACACTCTCACCTTGATATCTTTGCACCCACCGCCAAACCGGAGCAATACCGGGTCCTGCGCATTGGCCAATTCCATGATCTCTTTTTCGTGTTCTAGAATTTGCAGCCGTGCTGAAAATGGGTCATCCACATTCACCAGCTGTATCTGTCCAATCATCACAGGATCAGTAGAGGAGGTAAAAAATCCTCCTGAAGGACGGGCCATTTTGGCTGCATTGCTGGCTGCAGCCACCACAGAGGGCTCCTCAATGACCATGGGAATCAGGTAATCCTTCTTGTTAATCAAAAAGTTAACCGCTACTCCCAGGGGCAATTCAAAGGTCCCAATGACGTTTTCAATCATTCTGGTTGCCTGTTCCAATTTTAGACCGCTCCCTTTCAAAATTTCAGCATCCTCATCAGTAAGATCAGCAAATTCTTTTACTGTAGCTACTCTTTCTTCCAGGGGAAGTTTGTAAAATCCCCTCAATTCAGAGGTCATGGTTAACACCTTAGTACTGGTCTGAATTTATATCCGTAGACTATTAATCCTGTATCTCCCTGCTCTTTAAGTTTTCGGGTGACCATCTCCACCTTCATCCCAATGGAAACCTCTTCAGGGTCTACATCAGTTAGTTGGGCTGATACCAAAGGACCTTCCTCCAGTTGAATCAATGCCACACTGTAAGGAACGTATTCTTCAAAGCCTTCTGGTGCCTCGTGCACTGTGGTATAGGAGTACACGTGTCCTCTTCCTGAAAACTGTACAGTGTGCTGTGGATTTTCCCTGCATTTGGGACAAATTCTCCTGGGCGGGAAACTTTTCTGTCCACAGGTGCAGGTAGTCCCTTCTAGTCTGTACCGTTGATTTTTCAGCCTCCAATTTCTGGAAATTTCCATGATTACACCTCCATTATATGGGTTATAGCAGTAGCCGCTGTCCCCCCTATGCACTGGATCATCCCTGTGCTGCATTCTATCTGGTTCTTTCCAGCTTCTCCTCGCAGCTGGAGGGCAGCTTCTGCTGCCTGGTAGACACCACAAGCGCCCACTGGATTCCCTCTTGCTTTACACCCTCCCATGGTAGTTACAGGAATTGTACCATCTAGGGCAATGTCTCCATTTCGACCTAGTAAAGCACCTTCTCCTTTTTTGGCAAATCCACTGGCTTCCAGAGACAAAGCAGCTGCAATAGGGAATAGATCGTGCAGTTCATAGAAATCAATATCCTCTTGCTTCTTTGAGGCCATTGCGAGCGCGTTTTGGGTAGATTTTTTCACAGACTCAAATACTAAGGGATCTTTTCTGTTGTCTAATCCTATAGAATCGGTAGCTACTGCTGATCCGGTAATTTTCACCGGAGTATCACACTCATATTTACAGTCATGATTCTGGTTATGGTTACCTTCTGTCTCTACAGGGGCTAGGACCACAGCGGCAGCACCATCACATACAGGGGGACATTCCAGAGCACGGATGGGATCTGCTACCACTGGAGATTTCAATACTGCCTCTGCAGTCACCTCTCTGCGAAACATGGCATACTGGTTTCCTACCCCATTTTTCTGGGCATTGACACAGAATGCAGCCAGATCTTCAGGAGTACAGCACCCTTCATGGATGTACCGTTTGGTGAGCATGGCAAAGAGGGCAGTGGAAGAAATGCCGCTGGCCAGCTCATATTCACTATCTAACCCTAAAGAAAGGCCAGTAGTCACCTTATCCTGGAGGACATCAGTCATCTGTTCCACGCCGCACACCACTGCAATATCCTGGGCCCCTGAAGCCACGCTTAAGAACCCCTGACGTAACGCTGCACCTCCTGAGGCAGAAGCCGCCTCCACCCGCACTGCTTCAATGCCATTAAACCCACAGTAATCACTGATTAACGCTCCCAGGTGCTCCTGACCAGAGAGTTCTCCTCCCAGCATGTTGCCAATGTACAATGCATCTATATTATCCACCCCTGCATCTTTTGCCGCCTCTTTAATTGCTTGATACGCTAAATCTCTCAAGGACGTTTCCCAGTGTTCTTTCACTGCCACCTGTCCTATCCCAACAATTGCAGCTGTTCTCATCACATCACCAGCTTTTTCCTGAATCTGGAGTATACTGCATAATCAATCTCTTTCTTTCGTTGAATGTACACATCAACAGTGGGGGCTAACCCTCTTTTCTCTTCAATTAAATCAGTGACCACAAAGGAAAAGGCATCACTTCCTGCTCCACTTCCATACGAAACACACAGAATTCTCTCTCCTGCCTTTGCTGTATCCAATGTTGCTGCTAATCCCAACAAACAGGACCCAGAATAGGTATTTCCCACATAGGGAACAATAAATCCTGGCATCATCTTCTCTATTGGAAATCCAAGCATTTTTGCAGCTTTAATAGGGAATTTTGCATTGGGCTGGTGGAACACTGCATAATCATAATCATTTTCAGTGTATCCTACGTCCTCCATTAGTTCAGAAGCTGCACACACCACATGCTGAAAGTAGGCAGGTCCTCCAGTAAACCGGGACCCATGAACAGGGTATCGGGTCTGCTCCCTCCTGAAGAAATCTGGTGTATCACTTACATAAGAGTGAGAAGCTTCCAGGTAGCAAAGGCTCTCTTTCTTTTTTCCTACTAAAAATGCAGCTCCCCCTGCAGCAGCAGTATACTCTAGCTGATCTGCAGGTCGTCCCTGTGCGGTGTCAACTCCTAGAGCCAGTGCATACTTTCCCATGCCTGAAGCTACCAGGGCAAAACAGGCCTGCATGGCTTCTGTTCCTGCCTTGCACGCAAATTCCCAGTCTGCTGCATCCACGTGCGGAGTAGCACCCAGCGCTTCTGCAATAATGGTAGACGAGGGTTTAACTGCATACGGTTTAGATTCAGAACCCGCCCACACAGCAGCAATATCTTCTGGAGAAACATTTCCTCTTTTCAGTGCATTGCGGGCAGCTTCAATTCCAATGGTTACCGCATCTTCATCAGGTCCGGGCACTGATTTTTCCTGAATGGGGACTGCTCTTGTGTCCCTTCCCCACACTCTGGCTATCTCGACTGTTTTGATTCTGTACCGTGGAATGTAAACTCCGTATCCTGCTATTCCTACATCTTGGTTCGGCTTCATGTCATCACCCAAGTTCAGATATAGACAATTCCCCTCCATCTATATAAGGTTTTCGGTGATCAACTTACCATTAATCGTCAATAGTCGAATGTAGAAAAGATGTTTTATACCAATAAAATGATAGTGGAGAATAAATGGTGTAGTGAATACCTGCAGGCATCGAGTAGATTTTGAGTTTGAAGCCTTTTAATTTTTTGTTTTTTCTCGTTTCCTGGTGTAATGGGTGATTTGCTCCTTCTTTTATTCTCCGTTTCCTCCAAGGAAAACAGCAGGTGATCACTACCCATTTTCTTCCAAAATCTATATATAGTTGGTCACCAGATGAAACTCAGCAAGGTCTTGTCAGAGACCGTTGCATCGAGGTGCTAACATGAAAAAGGTAGTAGTCTTGGTTGTGTTGCTGCTATTAAACAGCATCGATTTCACAGAGGGTACGGAACAAATAAAAGTCTTGGTTGATGAATCCAGGGTGGATGAGGCAGAAGAGCTAGAACAGTGGATGGTCGAACTCCTCAAAGGTTTGGGGTTGGAATACACAGAGCCCAGTGATCCTCGATATTCCTTTGAAAATACTGAAGAAACCTTTGGATTTGGAACAATAGCCAAAAAACTGAGAAGCGAATTTTCTGTGAGCATCAAGAAATCAGGGAAACTCAGCTATGCCAGTTTAAGTAACTTTGATGTGCTCATCATCTGCTCATTTCAAGAGAACTACAGTTCTGCAGAAATAGAGGCCATAAAACAGTTCGTAGAAAATGGTGGTGGATTGTTTTTCGTTGCCCATTACAACTCGCCGAACAACAGCGTTTCAGAGCCCTTTGGTGTTCTTTTTCCTTCAGAAAAGGTGTATATCTGGGATGAAGAAAGCAAAAGCTCTGTCCGGTGGTGTATCTATATCAGCGATCTCGCATCCCATCCCATAACAGATAGAATAACCCAGATTCTCATAGACGATGGTGTGCCCATTATCAGTTATGAAAGTGGGGAGGTTCTGGCCAAAACGAGTGAAACCTCATGGGCAAACAATGCAGAGAGTGGAATCTTCTACAAGAAAGATGATGACGAGGATTCAGGCCCTTTCGGTGTTCTCTTGGTGCAGTCTATGGGTAAAGGAAGAACAGTGTTTTTTGGAGGTCGAGGTACGTTCTACAACAGTACTGTGGAAGAGCCAGATCAGCAGAATACAGACCTTCTCATCAATGTGGTGCGGTGGCTGGGAGAGCCAGGAGGACCCTACAAACAGTATGTGATTGCAAATGAACGGGCACAACAGATGATGTCAGATGCTAAGTCTCTGTACGAAAATCATGAGTTTTCTCGGGCCAAACAGAAGCTCGAGGATGCAGTCAACTTGTTTACGCAGTCCAATGACATCTACCCCAATGCAGAGGGGAGACAGGGGATTGAAGAAGCTGAGAGCTATATAGAAAAGTGTGAAACAGGCATGAAAGCTGATGCTGCATTCGCCAAAGCTACTGAACTGTTCAACCAACGAAAGCTGGAAGATGCTATCAAAGAGTTTGGGGATGCTCAATCACTGTACGAAGAAATCGGATATACAGCACAAGTTGAAGCCTGCACCTTGAAAACTGAGGAAAGTCGTATCCTGGTTGGGGTGCAGGAGGAAGCTTTGACCCTGTTTGATAAAGCACAGGACGCCCAAGAGACAGCACCCAGCACATTCAGTACAGCAGGCTATGAAGAGGCCAAATCACTGTTTGAGCAATCTAAATCAAAGTGGGAACAATACAACGACCCAGAACAAGTAGCACGATGCGAAGAACAGATTGTATACTGTGAAAATGAGATTGCCTCCGTTAAGAAAACCAGAGCAATAATCGTTGTGGTGGTAGTGATGGTGGTGGCCGGAGGGGCTGCGGTCATGGTGTTGGTGAAAAGACGCAGTAAATCTGAGTAAATAGCAGTGGAAAAACTATTTTTCATCTCATCTCTATTTTATTTCTCCTAGAAACTGCTGTAACCTGTGAGATGTATCCTGTAGCTGTAGCGGTCAAAGATAAGTTTTGAGCATCTGCAAATGGATTCAACAACACTAGAGCCAAAAATCAATAAAAACATAATGGTAAAGCATCAAACAGGTTAATTTATCCCTACATGGGCATTGAACGCAACCCCCGAATCATGGATTCTACCGACTCTGATTTGGAAAGAATTAAAGGAATCCTTTCCACTTCAGCCAGCTTTATAGCCACTGGATCATCGATGGTGGAAGGACCGTGCAGCACAATCAAGGCAGGTTTCAACCCCTTTACCCTGATGGCAATCATGGGAGATCGGCCTCGAGATACCTGAGTGAAGATTAATGCTCTCTCTGTTGTCCAGCCATACAATTTGGTAAATTCTTCTGATGACATTTCAGAAATACATCTGATACTATCAATAACTGTATACCCAAAGATTTCTCTATTCATCAACTCTTCATTAACAATAATTTCTCCCTCTATTGCCTTTGATAATACTCTCGCAGGGATAGGGACTGCAAATTCACGCATATCAATGATAACTTCAGTGGATAACTCAGTATCCATCATTCTGCTAAACGCATGGATAACATGCCCTCCATTTAACTCATCTAAGTCTATTAGCCCCTCCACGATCTTTTTAATAGTGGACGATCCTGGAGACTTCCTTCTCCCTCCTTCGTAGTCACTGATGACCGAGGATGAAATATTCAGATGATCTGCCAACTGGGTTTGGGTAATGCCAAAGACCTCACGCCACTTCTTCATGGTTTTGCCGGGGTCTTGAGAAAGAGCGATTTCACCAGCCATACGTTTTGCAAGCCTCTCCTTGTAATCATTGATCATGAGTAGATGTTCCCTTTTTTCCTATTTAAGGGTTTCGGCTTTTGCTTGAAACAGGAAAGACATCTGCTGTAATGAGAGAGTCAGTCGCTGAAAAAGAGGAAATTGAAGAACATTCCTGCGTACTATGGGGATTATATTTCATATTCTTATGCAGAATGGAAAATAAATAGGCCAGATACTGCAGACATTCTAGAGCGTAGAGTGTTATTATTGCTATCTTCCCTGGACATCACATTCATGCATCTCAATTACTCTAGAGTTACTCCTGATAGCCAGGCACTGTTTCAAGATCGCCAAAGAATATCCTCTTATCTTCTGCATTTTCAATTTGATTTCCAGCCTTTTTTGCCAATTCAATATATTTTTTGCTTTCTGTTTTTTCACCAGATACAGCATATGCTCTTGCCATAGCTTCATAGGCGAACGCAATATCAAAATCTCCAATATTGTTCTCCTTGCAGATTTCCAGACACCTTTGAGCATGGTATAACGCTGGCTGGAGTCTTTTCAGAACTGAATACACCCGGGAAATTTGCCACTCACCTCTCTCTTTCTCCAGGAAGGAACCAATTTGGCCCCAGTGATACCGGGAAGCATGAGCAGCGTGTACCATTTCATCCTCTTCCTCTGCAGTTCTCTCCTTTTTGTCCAGAAAGCTCCATACCGAATTGAATAAGTCAACAGCCATTTTTTTGTGGAATTCTTTTTCCGTGTATGTGTCTTCAGACATGGTATCATCTCACACCATTTGGCTAATATTTATACTGCATCTTAAGAATGTTTCGGTCTTGTTCCTGGGAATTGATTCGTATTTCTGCATTGTGAGCAGTAAATCTATGGTATGACCCTAGCTACCTGAAATTGCTTTTAGAAATAACCTATGCGAGAAGCAATAGAGGAATCATACTCCCTGCAGTGATAAACCCTCCCATGGGCAGGTGGTACACTTTAATCATACTCAAACCATAGGCCAGTGCAATAGCCATGCCAGCTTCTGCTATTTCATGGGGAGTGAATGCTCTTTTTTCCATGTTCTTTCTCCTATTACTTGTTGTTGAAATTCAACAAACAGCTTATAACCTTTGGGGTCACAAGTCCCCAGGAATTAGGCACCTTGAATAAGACACCAGCACGAGCAGCCCACCACTATCAAATGAAATCTAGCAATTAATTGCCACCCAATGGAAAAAGTTAATACAGCAAAGAATATTTACAGCTGGTGATCTGATGTTGAATAATGTCATGAAAATCTATGAACTACTGGAGCAGCCCCATGTGAAGGGAAAAGAGGTAGCTGCTCTGTTTACAAAAGCAGAAGTAGAAACAATAACTGAGGAAGGGTCCACCGATTTCATAACTATAGAATTTGGCTCTAAATCCCCTACTCTGGGGATAATAGGCCAGTTGGGAGGTATTGGAGCTCAAGAAAGGATAGGATTGGTATCTGATGCAGAAGGAGCTTTAACTGCTTTATCCTGTGCTCTCGAACTTGAAAAGCTTTCACTGAAAGGGCGCATCATTGTTACCACTCATATTTGCCCTGCAGCCCCTATTATACCTCATGAACTGGTGGATTTCATGGGCGCTCCCTTGAGTGTTTCCACCATGATGGAGCACTTGGTGGATGAACGCATGGATGCGATCCTGTCTGTGGACACTACAAGAGGAAACAGAATCATCAACCATAAAGGGATTGCCATATCACCCACTGTAAAAGAAGGATATATTCTTCGAGTCAGTGAAGATCTCCTAGACATACAGCAGCAGGTAACGGGACAGCTACCTGTTGTTTTTCCCATCACTACCCAGGATATCACTCCCTACTCCAAT
>Ga0209636_10005906_pt1 | contig 12490 bp, 12 predicted proteins | sample DeeMarSWOR152_54_FD_187464 | JGI IMG/M metagenome (GOLD analysis project Ga0209636, IMG submission 187464) | Marine sediment microbial communities from White Oak River estuary, North Carolina - WOR-1-52-54 (SPAdes) (version 2) | ecosystem: Environmental > Aquatic > Marine > Intertidal zone >...
GAATAAGCAAGAAAAAGCTGTAGTACGCTAGATAATTGAAATGCATGAGTTCATTGAGCCAGGGCTGATATAATTTTTGCACCCAAACAGTCGGGTCGACTCCAAAAATCATTCTATCCCATTTGACGATCAAATCTGTCATCCAGTAATTACCAAAAAACATCTGACTGATGAATGCCAATTCTTCCCATCCAATCAAAAATAAAGGAATAGGATACATTGTCCGAAAAAACCACAAAATCTCTTTCTGAGGATATTTTTCTCCGAGCCTGATGATCTCCAGGACCAGGAGAACAATTATTGCATGGACGAGAACGAAAATGGGCCAATACTCCACTGATTTGTGGAAAAAGATCAACAGGAATCCAACCAACCCAAAATAGACAAGAACGTTGATATCCATCAAACGGAACTGCGATTGTCCATACCGGAGCTTCCAAAAGTGTTTAACGGACTTCCAAATCATTTTTTTTATCCTAACTAAACCGACAAGAATAGCACCGTTCTTAAGATAGCACAAGTGTGAAAATCATTTTAAATTAATTTTATGCTCATCTATCAAGTCCAGGGCTTTCACGGCCAAGTCGAAAAGGAACTTATGGGAACGGTTGCCGTTAGTCAGGATGGCAAATCCTGTTTTCTTATTCAGGTTGCCGGCGAGAAAGGCAGTGTATCCGGGAACGCTGCCGCTGTGGGCAAATAATTTTTCACCCTCTCGCTCAGAGATCCACCATGTCAAACCGAATCCGGTTGTCTCGTTCAGCCAGCCGTCGCTTATCGGGCCTTTGAACTTGTCATACTGACAAGTCATTACTTCCTTGAATGTCTCCTCACTGATCAAACGATGCCCTTTGTAAACGCCTCCATTCAGGTTTGTTATCAACCAGTGCGCCTGATTAATAACAGTTCCGTAAACGATACCCGCGGGCCAGACATTGGCCTTCAGCCGGGTAGCCGGCACCTGATTCCCTGTTTTTCTGTTGAGTTCGTAGGGAATGGCCAGCCTTTCTTCCATGTTTCCTTTTGGGAAGAAAGCCGTATCCTCCATTTCCACAGGATCAAAGATATTCTCCCGGATATATTTCTTGTAGGGGACTCCTGAAAACTTTTCCACAAGGTAGGCGATGAGAGTGTACGCCATGTTGGAGTACACCAATTTGGTCAGAGGTGGATTCTTCACTTTGAGACGCTTGCTTAGATATTCTTTCAAAGGAAGAGGAGCCGTATCTCCCCAGACAGGATGCGGGCCAAAATCGCCGGGAAGCCCCGAAGTATGAGTCAGAAGATGCCTGAATGTCACAGGATTGGAGGCATTCTCCCCCTGTATTTTGAATTCTTCGAGGTAATCATTCACACGGTCATCCAGTTTGAATCTTCCTTTTTCCATCTGCTGCAAAAGGGCAACCATGGACATGGTTTTGAATGTGGAACCGATGAGATAAACTGTTTTTGTTACGGCTGGAGTGCGCGCCCAGATATTGGAATAACCGAAAGCACCTGTCCAGATGATTTTGTCTTCATGAACGAGGGCGATTGTTGCTGAGGGAATCTCACCCTCCAGCATTATGCGCTGGACCTCAAATTCGATCTTGGGAACAAGCTGTTTCAGGTCAACGGACTGGCCATAAGCTTTTCCTCTGATAAACAGAATCAAGACGATGAATCCGATGACCGAATATCGAGATACGCCCTTCTTTCTCAGCATGCTGTCCTCCTCAAAGTGAGTCTTGAAAAACCATTCCTGAATCTTCCTAATTCACCGGTCATTCGACTGGTTTTTGGCAACAATAATTAATTACATAAATTTAGGATAAGGTCAAATTCTCTGTCTTATAAGAATAAACAAAAAAGAAACCTGCCCTCATTGGGCATGTTCTGAGGCAACTTGCCAATCTTTATTCAAGAAGGTAATCTATGTTTTTTCAAATAAACACTGAATTCATTCCAGAAAGTATTCAATAAATTTTTCAACGTTTTATCCTTTCTTCTATCTTCCAGATTCACCGTTTCCTGGGACACAACTCATTGTCATTTGACCTTTTCGCTCTTTTCTGGTAAAAATCTTTGCCTGCGGTCCAGTGAATAAAGAGAAAAATAATCTGCTCCATCTCGTCGACAATTTTAATGGGAAACAAGTCGCTGTATGGGGAGATTTTATCCTGGACGAATACATATTCGGAACCACCCGCCGTATCTCCAGGGAAGCCCCAGTCCTCATTCTCAGCTACAGAAAAAGCGGGTATTCTCTTGGGGGCGCAGGAAATTCTGTCCTGAACCTCAAAGCATTAGGGGCAGAACCTCTGCCTATCGGCTTGCTCGGCGCGGACGACTCCGGGAAAAGGATTCTCCGGATTCTGAAACAGAAAAACGTATCCACGGAATACCTGATCACGGATAAAAAACTTTTAACACCGATTAAAACCAGAATCTTAGCGGGTGAAGAAACAGCCAGAAAACAGCAGATTCTCAGGATCGACCGGGAGAGAAAAGTCCCGGAGAGCAGGGAGATAAAACAAAAGCTTCACAAGCTGCTCTTGAGCTCTATAAGCCGAAGTAAAGCTCTACTCATCTCAGACTACAATTATGCCACGGTCAAAGAGGATATCTTCAACCGGGTTCTTCCACAGTATAAGAAAAAGAAAATCCCGGTCGCTCTGGATTCCCGGTTCCAACTCCTGAATTTCAAAGGCATCACTGTTTCCACTCCCAACGAACCCGAGGTCGAAGGAGCCCTGCACATACAGATAGACGACGATACACAGGTGCTCAAAAAAGCAGGAAAAGAACTCCTGAACAAGACTGACGCAGAGGCCATCCTCATCACCAGAGGATTCCAGGGAATGGTTCTATTTGAAAAAGGAAAAGCTCCTTATTCCATCCCGATTCACGGCACAACCGACATCGTCGATGTCACTGGAGCTGGGGATACAGTTATCAGTGTCTTCACTCTGGCTCTAACCTGTGGAGCATCCTTCAAACAGGCCTCTCAACTGGCTAATTACGCGGGCAGTGTGGTAGTCATGAAAAAAGGCACGGCCACATTAAGCGTCAATGAGCTCAAAGAGGCTATCCTTTCCTAAATTGAAAAAGCGACACTCACTCGAACAGCTCATCGAAATCATCAAGAGCCATAAGCAAAAAGGGGAAACAGTCGTCCTGGCTAACGGCTGTTTTGACCTGATTCATGTCGGCCATATCAGATACCTGAAAGAATCCAAGGACAGAGGAGACGTGCTGGTCGTGGCCCTGAACAGCGATACCTCGGTCCGCGCGCTTAAAGGAAGGGGCAGACCCATACTCCGGGAGAATGAGAGGGAAGAAATTATTTCTTCTTTTTATTTTGTCGATTATGTTACCTTTTTTGATGAACTCAACGTGGAGAAGATCCTCCTTGCACTCCAACCAGATATTCATGCCAAAGGCTCAGACTACACAGAAGACACGGTTCCTGAAAAAGAGACAGTTAAAAAATATGGTGGCGCCATCGCCATCACAGGAGGGCCAAAGATCAAGTCAACCTCTCAGCTCATCGAAGAGATCGCCTCGAAAATAGAAAAGGAAGAATAAGCTGGAATAATACCACAATGGAAAACTTCTTGATCATCCGGCTTAGCTCCCTCGGGGATATCATCCATACGCTTCCAGCTTTCTCTGCTCTTCGGAAAAATTTCCCGGATGGGACTATTTCCTGGGTTGTCGAAGATAGAGGAAAGGAAATCCTGGAATTGGTGCCTGGGATCGATAAAATCATTGTGGCGCATACTGAAGGATGGCGGATCAACACCAGGAGATTCTGGAAAGAGGTTTCTACTCTCAAGAAAGAAATAAAGAACAAGAATCAGATCGCCCTTGATTTCCAGGGATTGATTAAATCTGGCTTCATTGCCTATCTTTCCAAAGCGGCAAAAAGGATCGGATTTCACAGGAAGAACTTAAGAGAATCCCAGGCAGGAATGTTTTACACGGACAGGCTGGAGGAGGTCCCGGAGACTATCCATGTCATAGACAAAAACTTAAGACTACTCACGCTGTTAGAGATCACTGAAACGCAGTATGAGTTTCCGCTTGTTCTTCCGGATGAACATTCTCGATCAGTCAAAGAAAAACTTCGAAAGATCGGGTATGACGGAAAGAAAAAACTTGTTGTTTTAAACGTTGGCGCTGCCTGGAAAACAAAAAGATGGTTCGCGGAGAACTGGGTCGAGTTGATCAACATGTTGAAGCCACAGGACTTATTCTTACTCATTCTCTGGGGGAACGAAGAGGAGAAAGTGCTGGCTGAAGAAGTCAAAGAGAAATCTCAGGTTCCGCTCTCCCCTGACTTCTCCCTGAAAGAAGTCATGGCGTTGGTTAAAGAATCCTCCTTACTCATCAGTGGCGATACGTTTGCGCTTCAAGTCGCATGCGCTTTTTTTCGTCTTGTGGTCGGAATCTTCGGCCCCACCAACCCCGGAAGAAATGGACCTTTCAGTCCTCAAGACAGGGTGGCTTTTCACGAAATGGAATGCAGCTACTGCTACAAAAGGAGCTGTTCGAGCCTGGAATGTCTCAAGAAAATTACTCCAAAGGAAGTGGCGGCTCTGAGCATCCAATTATTAGAAGAAAATGCCTAAAGTCGATCTCAAGAAAAGACTCTACGGGTGGAGAGTCAGAGCTGGCCTCATCGGTGTTATCCTGGTCGTGGTACTGGCCAAACCCGATCTCCTTTCTTTATTAAGAGGGCTGGCTGTATGCATTATCGGCCTTCTTTTGAGAATGTGGGCAGCAGGACACCTCAGGAAGCAAAAAGAGCTAACTATCTCTGGTCCTTACATGTACACAAGAAATCCCCTCTATCTGGGAAATTTAATCATAGGATTCGGCATTGTCATCGCCTCCCGTTCCCTGTGGGGTCTGTGTATATTTATGGCCTATTTTCTCCTCTTTTATCCTCTGGTCATTCATACGGAAAAAGAAAAGATGAAGACGCTCTTCCCGGTTGAATATGAAGAATACAGAAAAAAAACGCCCCTCTTTCTTCCCTCTTTGAAACCTTTCGCCCCTCCAAACAAAAACAGGTTCAGCTGGAGGACTTTCCGGGAAAACAAGGAATGGAGAGCCATTTTCGGAACCGCTTTTTTCTGGCTGATTCTTCTGGCAAAATTCATTTTTCTCTAATTTATTGGGGTCGCATCTTAACACTCGATATTTTTCTTAATGTTTTTCCTTTATTCCGGTAATCACAAGGAAAGGGTCAATCGATTTTTAGACCAATAAATGAAATGTCGAATGTTGAGATGCGACCCCTTTCATTTTAAGGGAGGCTTTGTTATATTTTCTCTGTGCCGACAAAAGAAAGAGTCGAGAAAGTCAAGAGAGTGCTTTCCCTCAGACAGCCTGACCTAAGAGTTGTCCTGGAGGAAGTGAAGAACACGCATAATGCCAGCGCTGTTGTCCGGACCTGCGATGCCGCAGGAATCCTGAATCTGGACATCATCTCCGCAAGTGGAGAACCCTTCCCGGTAAACGAAGCCATATCCACTCGTGCCGAAAAATGGCTTCAGTTTCACTATCACACATCAAGTACAGATTGCCTGACACAGTTGAAGGCAGAAGGATTCAAAATCGTAGCCACCCATCTCAGTAAAGACAGTCTTTCTTATATGGACCTGGACTACACCCAACCTCTGGCTGTCGTATTCGGCAACGAAGCCGAAGGCATCTCAGAAGAAGCTTTAAGTATAGCGGATTACAAAATCAGGATCCCGATGGTCGGGATGGCGCAAAGCCTCAACCTCTCCGTGTCAGTGGGAATCATCCTGTACGAAGCCATGAAGCAGAGAAAGGAAAAAGGGTATTACAAAAAAAGAAGACTCTCCTTAAAGGAATTCAAAGCCTTCACGGATAAATGGCTGGGCCTTTCCAAGAAAGATTCAGAATAAAGCGATCAAATCTCTACACTCCATTCACTCAATTAAAAAGCCTAAAAGAATCATAATAAAGGTTGCATCTCAACATTCGACATTTCATGTACAAGTCCAATATAAGCCCAATAGTCGATTGATTTATTTCCTTGTGATTATCAGGGAAAAGGTAAATTATTCTGAAAAATGTCGAATGTTGAGATGCAACCCCATAAACCACGTAATGTTAAATGTTAAGACGCGATCCCATAAAAAAAGGGGAGCGAGGAAAATATTTCCTACGCTCCCCGTATGAGAATTGGGAACCGGAGCAGGTTACACCCTTATTAGATTTTTGTATAACTTACGGCTTTTGAGCAGCTTTTGTGTGGCTTCGAGGCTTTTTTGCTGCTGTATCTGCATCTCCCTGGTCATTCGTTCCATTTGGTTTCTCAAGTCGCGGGCGGATTCGTCCTGCCACTTATTTTGTTGTCTCAACAGATTCTCGGAGGATCTGCCCCATGCCTCAGTATAATCCTTCCAATCTTCAGGAGAGAACCTCAGCAGTCCACTCGCCTCTTCTTCCTCTATCTCGACTTCAACACTCCTCATCCTTTTATCCCTGTAAAACTCGATCTTGATCTTATCGCCTTTCTTCTTCTCCTGGATGATATAGCTTAAATCACCTTCACGCTCAAGCTCTGTTCCGTCAGCATTGACCAGCACGTCTCCGACTTTCAATCCCGCTTTTTCAGCCGGGGATCCTTCCCTGATCTGCGACACCAGGAGTCCTTTGCCTTCCTTTGCACCGAAATACTCGGCAAGTTCCTTGTTGAGGGGGTCAACGGAAATTCCGATGTATTTTCTGGTTTCTAAACCAAACTGAAATCTCGTTCTCGGAGCAACCTCAAAAGCTTTCCGCGGGGGTGAAACAAAGAGACGAGGGAATCTCGTTTCCATTTCCCGCCAGGCATCCTCTTCGGTGTACTCACCCAATTTGACCTTTACATCCATTTCTTTACTGTCTCTCTTTATCCTGAGCGTAACGGTCTGGCCGGGCTTTCCTTTTCTGATCTCTTTTTTGAGCATTTCAGGGCTAGCCAAGTCTTTTCCTTCGATCTGGAGAATGAAGTCTCCTTCCTCAAGCTTGGCCAGCTCTGCTGGACTCTCCTTTTCTACTTCTGCAATCTCTATGTTGCCATCTTCATTTTCACCAAAAAGTATCCCCAGCCATCCTCTCTGGACTCTTCCTTTTTCCTTGATCTCAACCGTGACGCTCTTTACGATATCGACCGGGATCGCTACAGCCATACCAGAGGCGGGGGCTTCGGCTCTGCTGAGGACAAGACCCGAAGCTTCCACTGCTCTTTCTCTGAACTCAAGAACAACAGGGCTTTCTTCTGTGTAAACTCCCCGGAGAAGGCCGATCATTCGACCTTCCTTATCGACAACAGGACTCCCGCTCGCACCTCTCATGACCCAAACATTCAATCGTAACCTTTCAGGAGAAACGGAACTCACTATTCCTTGAGTGACTTGAGGGGTTTCCTCTGGAGAAATGTTGACCAATCCAACCCATGTCCCCGGCGAGACACTCTTCATATCTCCCATATTCACCGGAGTCAGGTCTTTATCCTTGGCCTTTACGACTGCCAGATAGGTTTCTGAATCCATTCCCAGAAATTCGGCTTGAATTTCTCTACCATCGGTCGTGATAATCGTGATTTTTTCATTGCGTGGAGAAATCAGAGCAGTCGTGACAACGTGTCCATCCCTATCGATGACGACACCCATCGCCACCTTGGTGAACCCATTCTTGACTACGACTTTGACGACTGACGGATAGACTTTTTTTGTGATCTCATCAATCTGAGCCTCATCCGCTGCACTTGACTTCGGCCCCGCCATTAAGGTCAGGGAAGACATGAACACAAATAGTGTCAGTATGCTCATGAGTTTGATTTTTTTCATCATTTTGGCTTTGCCTCCTTAATATTTGATTGTCGAGCTTACTTCATCGGAGACCTGCTCCAGTAAGTATATTGTCTTCGGTTCGCGTGAAATGCTCCGGACTTCCTCACCATAATCCACGGCCTCAATGATGGGGATGGTCGTTTTCTGTGCAGGCATTTCCTCCGTTTCAAAGGCGGGGGACATGCTTTTCTTGTCCATCTCAGCAATTCCCACAAAGCTTTTCTCAGGAAGAATAAAGACAGTCAGTACGATGAAAATCACAAGAGCCGCACTAAAAGCTCCGGCCACAGATAGACTGAGGTTTCTGACCCTCACCCTTTTCCTTTTTCGCACAGAGAGCTGTGTCAGAACTCTTTGCTCGAAACCGGGTGGGGCTTTAACATTCTCTAATTTTTGTAAAAGATTAAGCTCATCCATCTTAATACTCCTCATTCAATGCAAGGGAATTTCCTTTGCATGAGGCTTTTTCCAATTCTTTCCTTAAATAATCTCTTCCCCGGCTGATTCTTGCTTTTATAGTCCCGAGTGGGCTTTTGAGCATTTGGGCGATTTCCTCCTGGGAAAATCCCTCGATATCCTTGAGGATCACAGGAATCTTGTAGCGGGGATGAAGAGAATTCAAGGCCTCCCTCAAGTTCGAGAGCAATCCCGAATCAGTCGGATTGCTGGCATAAGTTTCCATCGGAAGGTTGTTCTGGACATCATCGAGTGAAACAGCCGCATATCTTCTCATCTTTTTCATCTCTGTTTTGGCCAGATTCGAAGCAATGGTATAGACCCATGAAGAAAAGGGAGCAATCGGTTTGTACTTATTGGCTTTAAAATACACTCTCATAAAAGTCTCCTGAGATAATTCCACCGCTTTCTGGTAATCGCCGGTGATCTTCCACAAGAAATTGACTATCTTGTCCTTGTATATCTTGACAATCTCTGCGAACGCCATTTCATCACCTTCCTGAATTTGGCGAACCAGCTCTTGTTCATCCATTCTCATCTTCATAAACCTTTATCCATTCAAAAAAGTTGCATCTTTATAGTTGTTTTTTTATGGGTTCCTGCCTCGATTATACACAGCCTCTCTATTTTCAGTTTAACTGATTACTGTTGGTTAGACAATTCCCTGACCAGGCCAACATTCTTCAACTCTTAGGAAATGCGATTCCAGAGGAAAGGGATTGCGACTGATCAAAAGGATAATTCAAAGAAAAAGGGAAAACTTTACTGGGGGCTATCCCCTTTTATTAATCCTTGGTGCTGAGCTCGATGATGGGATTTTCCGAATCGACAAGGTCTCCGGGAGAGGCGAGAATCTTCTTCACATAACCCTCGACTGTGGATTTTATCTCGTTTTCCATTTTCATGGCCTCCACAACGGCCAGCGTCTGATTCTTCCGGACCTCATCATTCTCTGAGACATTTATTTTTATCACTTTTCCCGGCATGGGTGCCTTCACCAACAGCTCGTCTTCGTGAGATTTTTCCTCGCCCTTTCCGAATTCTTTTTCCCCTGCCCGGGATTCCTGGACGATAAACTGGTGCCCTTCGAGGGAAAGATACTTTCTGTCCGCATCACTGGCCAGATAGACCAGATGGGACTGTCCCTCGATCAAAATTGAGAGTGCGTTCGGTGAAATAAACTGGATGTCCGCATCATACGTTTTCTCACCATCCGAAACGACAAAGACATTCTCTTTCTTCTCAAGAGATATTTTGCGCAATTCGTTATCTATTAAAAATTCGAATTCCACTTTACTTCCTTCCTCCAAGCCGCCATTTGCCGAGAGACTCCCAGGGAGAGAAAACTTCTTTCCGCGCGCCCCCCCTGTTCACACCCGGAACGGCGTACGTTTGATTCAAATTATCGAAGGCCGAAGCGATCAAAGCCAGTGTCAAACTTTCTTCAGTCTTTGTTTTCCTTTCCCAAGCGTCCAGGTGTTTCTCGATAAAGTTCGTTGTGGTATTACCCGCCTTGAACTGAGGATGGCCAATGACATCTCTGAGAAAATCGATCGTTGTTTTTATCCCCAGGATGACATAATCTCCCAGGGCATTGACCATTCTCTGGCAGGCCATTTCTCTGTTTTCTGCCCAGACGATGAGCTTGGCCAGGATCGGGTCATAATAGATCGGAACATTGCTGCCGCTGAATATTCCGCAGTCATGGCGGACTCCCGGGCCTTTCGGCTCTTTAAGAAAGAGAACCTTGCCTGAAGAAGGGAGGAAATTATTGAGTGGATCCTCTGCATAGATCCGACACTCGATAGAATGACCTCTCTGAGCCAGGTCTTCCTGTTCAAAGGGAAGCTTTTCTCCCGAAGCGATCAAGACCTGCTGGTGGACCAGGTCCACACCAGTTGTCAGCTCTGTGACAGGATGCTCAACCTGGAGGCGGGCATTGACTTCGAGGAAATAAAAATTCTTATCCTTATCCAGGAGGAACTCGACTGTTCCGGCATTGTTGTATCCGGAAACCTTCATGACTTTCTTTGCTGTTTCTCCCATGAGAAGGCGAAGTTCGGGAGCCAGCGCTCGAGAAGGAGTCTCTTCCACGATTTTCTGATGCCTCCGCTGGATGGAGCACTCTCTCTCAAAAAGGTGCACCACATGACCATGGTTGTCAGCGAGAACCTGAAACTCGACATGCCGCGGCTCTTCGATAAACTTTTCCAGATAAACCGACTCATCTCCGAATGCGGACTTTGCTTCTCTCATCCCAGCCTCGAGGGCGGATTTCAGGTCTTTTGGCCGGGAGACGACCCTCATTCCCTTCCCGCCGCCTCCGGCAGATGCTTTGATCATCACCGGGTAGCCGATCTTTTTCGCTTCTGACTCAAACTCGGAGAAATCCTTTGGGATTCTCTTCATCCCGGGAATAATCGGGATTCCGGCCTTTTCCATTGTCTGCCGTGATCGGACTTTATCCCCGACAAGTTTCAACGCTTTAGAATTGGGTCCGATAAAAATAATGTTTTCTTTTTCACAAAGCCGGTCAAATTCTGCGTTTTCGGCCAGAAATCCGTAGCCCGGGTGGATAGCTTCGGCACCTGCCGCGTGAGCCGTCTGGATGATCCCATCCATACGAAGGTAGCTTTCCACGGCCGGAGCCGGGCCGATGCAGTACGCCTCATCTGCCATCTGCACATGAAGACTCTCCCGGTCCGCTTCTGAATAGACGGACACAGTCGAAATACCCATCTCCTTACAGGCTTTGATAATCCGGACCGCTATCTCCCCTCTGTTGGCAACGAGTATTTTTTTAAACATTTTTATCTTCTTGATTTTTGACCCATTTGGGTTTCCTCTTCTCCAGGAAGGCGGCCATGCCTTCCTGGCCTTCCGGGCTGATCCTCAGGTTGGCGATCATCTGAGCCGTAAACTTTTTAACTTCCTCGAAGCTCATCCGGGTTGTTTTGTCGATCAACTCCTTGCAGGCTGCGATCGCTTCTGGTCCTGAGGTCAGGAGAAGATGGGCAATATCCAGGACAGTCTCTTCGAGTTTATCTGGCGGAACGACCTCGTTCACGAGCCCGATCTCGAGGGCTTTCTGAGCGGAGATTCTTTTTCCCGTTAAAAAATACTCCCGGGCTTTACTCTCCCCGATCCGCCGCAACACATAAGGAGAAATGGCTGCGGGGACAAGACCGATCTTTACCTCACTCAAGCCAAACTTCGCTTCATCAGAAGCCACTGAGATGTCGCAGGCCGAAAGAAATCCATTCCCACCTCCTATGGCTGTCCCGTTGACCATAGCGATTGTGGGCTCGGGCACAGTGTATATCTTGTGCAAGACTTCAGCCAGCTGGAGAGATTCCTCTAAATTCTGTTCAAAAGAATAATCGATGATCTCCCGCATCCAGTTGATATCCGCGCCCGCACAGAAGGATTCTCCCTCTCCGGTCAGTATAACCACCCGAACAGAATCATCTGATTTGATCTTCTCAAAGGCGTCATCGATCTCCCCAATCATCTTGGAGTTGAACGCATTGTGGACTTCGGGCCGGTTGAAAACGACCCGAGCGATTTTATTCTCTTTAGAATAGAGGATGGTTTCGTAGGCGGATTGCGTCATCTTACATCCTGAAAATCCCGACTTTATAATCCGGAATAGGCGCATTCAGGCTCATGGATATACCTAATGCCAAAACTTCCCGAGTCTCCAGAGGATCCAGCACACCGTCGTCCCATAGCCTGGCCGTGCTGAAATAGGGACTGGCTTCATAATCGTATCTCTCCAGGATGGGCTTCATCAGCTTTTCCTGCTCAGCTTTGGTCATCTTTTGTCCCTGCTCCTTTAACCTCTTTATCTTCACGGTGACGAGCACATTCGCCGCCTGCTCTCCACCCATGACGCTGATACGCGCATTGGCCCACATCCAGAGCAAGCGCGGGGCGTACGCCCTGCCGCACATGGCATAGTTCCCCGCTCCATACGAGCCGCCAACAATCACAGTGAACTTGGGGACATCCGCATTGGCCACCGCATGAACTAGCTTGGCTCCATCCTTGGCGATTCCGCCGTGCTCGTACTGCTTTCCCACGATAAAACCGGTGATATTCTGGAGGAATATAAGGGGGATCTTGCGCATCGAGCAGAGACTGACAAAATGCGCTCCCTTCAGAGAACTTTCAGAGAA
>Ga0209636_10005907_pt1 | contig 12489 bp, 10 predicted proteins | sample DeeMarSWOR152_54_FD_187464 | JGI IMG/M metagenome (GOLD analysis project Ga0209636, IMG submission 187464) | Marine sediment microbial communities from White Oak River estuary, North Carolina - WOR-1-52-54 (SPAdes) (version 2) | ecosystem: Environmental > Aquatic > Marine > Intertidal zone >...
ATCTCATCAAAAGAAATATATATATCATGACCTGTTTCAGCTTTAGTAGATGGAGTAAACAATGACTCATCAAATTGCTCAGATTCTTTTAAACCGCTTGGTAACTTTATCCCACATACTGTTCCATCTTTTTTGTATGATTTCCAAGCTGAACCAGAAATATAACCTCGCACTATACATTCAATAGGAATAACTTTAGTTTTTTTCACCAACATGCTTCGGTTTTCTAGAAATTCTCTATAATTTTGTAATTTGCTAGGAAAGTTATCAAGTTCAGTCGAAATCAAATGATTAGGCACAATATCTTTAGTATAATCAAACCAAAATTTCGAGAGTTGAGTTAGACAAATGCCCTTAGAGGGGATGGGATTTGGAAGGACAAAATCAAATGCAGATATTCTATCGGTAGCGATCATTAATAGATTATTATCTAGACCATAAATGTCCCGGACTTTACCTTTACTCACAATATCCAATGGTAGGTTTGTATTAATTACTACTGTTGAAAACATTTTTTTCACCTATAGAATTTTAGTTCCCTTCTTTATATTCTTGTCAGTAACGACATTATTATTTTTACTTTTGAGTGGTTTTCCATTGTAGGTAGCCTCTTGTTTATCTCCTACAGCCATTAACACCTTTTTGAAGTCTTCAAATTCTAAAACTGAAACTGGCTCTCGAGGAATGCCCTCAACAAATATTTCTGTACCGGGGGAAGCATCTTTTGGATCCAAAAGTGTACAAGTTCCTCGATCGTCTTCAGCTGCAAGTAGCATTCCTTTTGATTGTACACCTCTTATCATCGCAGGTTTAAGGTTAGAAACAATGACTATAGATTTACCCAGCATTTCTTCTTTAGTATAATACGGTTTCATACCAGCAACAATGATTCGTTTTCCCAGAGGACCAACATCTATTTGCATCATGTACAATTTATCGGCCTGTGGAATGTCTTTAATGTCAATAATTTTCGCAACCCTTAAATCAAGCTTTGAAAATGGATCTGCTTCTTCAATTATGTCTTCCAATGCAAGTTTTTTGAACAGGGGTTGTGGTCTTTCCAGAGAAGTTCCTTCAGATAAATCAGAAAGAGCAGCATCCCAGCTGCTAATAGGTTTATCATTTCCTAGGATCTTCCAAATACCATCTGATGAAAAAGGAAGATATGGTGCCATGAAAACAGCCAATGCTTGAACGAGTTTAAGGCAAACATGCAGGACTGTGCCACATCTTTCTTTATCTGTTTTTATAAGACTCCAAGGCTGGTTTTGATCAAAATAGAAGTTACCATACTGTGCCAAATTCATTGCTGCCCTTAAACCTTTTTTAAACTGACAGTTCTCAATAGAATCTGCAACATCTTTATTTGCCTCTTCTATCTTTTTAAAAGCTTCCTTATCCATTGATTCTAGTTTTCCTAGTTTAGGTATGTTTCCAAAATTTTTACTTGTGAAAGTAACAACTCTGTGTACGAAATTGCCATAAGTTCCAACAAGTTCATCGTTATTTTTTGCGACAAAATCATTCCACAACCAATTGGAATCCTTATTTTCAGGCATGTTTATTGAAAGATAATAACGAATCGCATCCGCATCAAAATTCTTCAGAATATCTGGAACCCATACTGCAACAGCTCTGCTTTTAGAAAATTGCTCTCCTTTCAAGAGTAGATATTCATTTGCTGGGATATCATAAGGCAAGTCTAATGATTCATCATAACCCATAAGTATAGATGGCCATATGATAGAATGAAACGGAATGTTATCCTTTGCAAGAAAGTAGTAATGTTTTGCATCCTTATTTTTCCACCATTCTTCCCATTTCGATAGTTTGCCTTGTTTTTGAGACCATTCCTTGCTGGCAGCAAAGTAACCAATAACCGCATCAAACCATACATATATACGCTTATTTTCAAATCCAGGAACTGGAACAGGAACGCCCCAGCTAAGGTCTCTTGTAACCGCTCTATCTTGTAACCCATCCTTTAGCCAATTATTGGTAAATTTTAATACATTTGACTTCCAGTACTTCTTATCTTTCATCCAATCCATAAGTTTTGATTCAAATTGACTTAAAGCGAAGAAAAGATGATCTGTTGTTTGCTTCACAGGAGTTCCACCACATAATTTACATTTTACAATTTCTAAGTCTGAAGTATCTAATAATTTCCCACAATTATCACATTGATCTCCTCTCGCTTTTTCATATCCGCAATATGGACATGTAACCTCAATATATCTATCAGGCAAGAAACGAGAACAATGTTCACAATAAAAAGCATCTATACTTTTTTTATAGATATGTTTCTTCTTATATAAAGTTGAAAATATATCCTGTACAACAGCTTCATGGTTTTCAGTGGTAGTACGAGTAAATAAATCAAAGGAAATGCCAAGTTGAAGCATGTTTTCTGTATGTTCTCTATTAAACCGATCTACAACTGCCTGGGGTGTTGTTTTTTCTTCTTCAGCAGTTATAGTAATAGGGGTACCATGCTCATCGCTTCCAGATACCATTAAAACATCTTTACCCTTCATTCTGCAATATCTAGCAAAGATATCAGCAGGAAGGTAGCATCCAGCGACGTGCCCAAGATGTAAGGAACCATTTGCATATGGCCACGCAACACCAATAAATATCTTATCACTCATGATAGCCCCAGGGTGAATAATAAGCACAACATTTAAATATGACGGAAACTTCTATTATATTATACATTAATCAACTTAAAGAAGAATGGCACTTCATAAATAATACTCTCATATTGAGATTTGAATAATTAACTCCTCAATTAAATAATTCAAAATTGATAGAAATGGGATAAAATACCCACAATCTGCATTAACAGCAGATGAAGGGTGCTATTTTTCAGATAGTTGATAAGACGAGGTGAAACTAATGGTAATTGATCCATCAACTACAAAATATATGATTAAAGCTAACATTAAAGCAGATGGTATTATTGAAAAATCTGATGTCGTTGGAGCTATATTTGGTCAGACTGAAGGACTTCTTGGGGATGAATTAGATTTACGAGAATTACAAAGATCTGCTCGTGTAGGCAGAATTGAAGTTGAACTAGAATCAAAAAATGGAAAAAGCGAAGGTAAGATAACATTACCTACTTCATTAGATAAAGTGGAAACAGTTATTCTTGCAGCTGCCTTTGAGAGCATCGATCGAGTTGGTCCTTGTAAAGCAAATATTAAAGTTGAAGAAGTTGAAGATGTACGTGTATCAAGAAGAAAACAGGTTATCGACAGGGCTAAATTACTACTTAACGACGTTATCGAGAAGGGAAAAATAGAGGGAGAAAGCATTGCAGATAATGTACGACAGGCTGTACAGGTCGAAGAAATTACACACTTTGGATCAGATCATTGTCCATCTGGACCAAATATTGATAAGAGTGACGCTATAATTATCGTTGAAGGCAGACGAGATGTACTTAATCTATTAAAATATGGCATAAAAAATGTTATTGCCGTCGGTGGTACCAACATTCCCAAAACGGTTATAGATCTCACTAAAGAAAAGATTACAACCATTTTTGTTGACGGAGATCGAGGTGGCGAACTAATTCTTAAAGAACTTCTGCAAGTGGCAGATGTTGACTTTGTTGCTAGAGCGCCTCAAACACGAGAAGTTGAAGAGATACCTCAAAAACTAATAATGAAATCTTTAAAGAACAAAATACCTCGTGAACAGTACATGGACATGTACAACATTAAACTTGCAGATAAGAAAAAACCTGAAAGGGAGAAGGGTCAAAAAGTAAAAGAAAAGAGAGATGAAGAAGATAAAATAGTCACAGAGAGACAAAAAAATTATGAATCAATCCTTGGTGAAATTTCTGGTTCTCTCAAAGCAGTTCTATTGGATGAAAACGGAAAAGAACTTAAGAAAATACCTGTCAGAGAGTTAACTGATGAAATTAAAAAAGGTGAAAATGTATCTGCTGTGGTATTCGATGGCATTATTACTCAACGTCTATTGGACATAGCAAGTAACAAGAATGTCAAAGAGATTGTCGGGATTAAGTTAGGAAATGTCGTTAAAATGCCTAAGACTGTTACAGTTCTAACAAAAAATGACTTTCAGTAATGATTCATTTTTTTATTGCCCTAAAATAAAGCAGTTAAATAAATAACAAGATGTAGAAAAAATATAAAAAGTCTTTATACTATTTCGTAAATGGTGGGCTCTTAGAATGCAAAAAGACGAATTAATCCAACTTCACACGTTTTTATATCAGATAAGAACTCATTTAGAACAAATATGTGAAAACAATGGATGTGAATCAAACAATTATGAGAAACTGGAAATTACCCCCTATCAAATTCATAAATCAAAAAGGGAACACAAACTAGCAGTTTTTACCTTAAGTAAAGACATAGCAGAAATACTTTCTGGCGATAACAGAGATGTTGGACTTGAAAAAATTGCCAATCGTCTTGATCAAATGGCCCTCCGCTTCATGACTGAAAGGGAAAAAGAACTAATACGACCTTAAGACCAGTTTCATTGTATAAGCGTCTTCTCCATTTTGATAAAAATTTGGTAATGTATCTACAACGTCAAAGCCATGTTTTTTATAGAAACCTATAGCCACGGTGTTGGTGGTTCTAACTTCAAGCTCCACTTTTTTAATATTTTGATTTTTCATTGCATTCAAAAAACGCTTCAGTAAAGCTGTGCCGATGCCTTTTTTTCTGTGATCGTTAGTAACTGATAACAAAAGCACTTTTGCGATTTCCTCATCAGGTTTTAATCCTACAATAAAACCTACAATTTTGTGATGTTGTTCAGCTATCAAAAATCCTTCAGGAAATGACTCATAGAATTGGTTGAAAACAGCTGGATAATATTGTTCTGGTAATGATTCGTATGCAATTTTTATGACAGAGAAAATATCCTGAGGTTGAACTTGTCTAATCTCTAACACAAATTTGTAACTAGGTAACTTAGTATAAATCATTAGCGGTATCTTTAATAATGCTCGTTTAATTTACGGTCAAAAAGGGGTGTTATCATCGGAATTGATGATATTGTTGTAACAAGAATCATATTTGGGAGATTTTCAAAAGAATTTCAAGATAATTTTGAAGTAGATGTTGCTGTTGCAGGTGCCGGTCCTGCTGGATTGATTGCTGCAAAATATTTATCGAAAGCAGGTAAAAAAGTAGTTGTGTTTGAAAAGAAGCTCTCAATCGGCGGCGGCATGTGGGGAGGAGGTATGACCTTCCCTGTTATTGTTGTCCAAAAAGCATCAAAGCCAATTTTGGAAGAAGCAGGCATAGCGCTAAATGATGAGGGAAACGGTTACTATAGTACTGATTCTATCGAAGCAATTACAAAAATTTGCTCCTCCACCATTGATGCAGGAGCCAGAGTTTTTAATGCTATCTCTGTTGAGGATGTGTTACTAGACAAGAAAAAAGTTAACGGATTTGTTATTAATTGGAGTGCAGTAGAAATTTCTGGGTTACATGTTGATCCCATATCGATTCGTGCTAAGTACTGCATCGATGCTACTGGTCATGCTGCAGAGGTATGTCACATCGTGAGGGATAAAGTCGGCCCATTAAATACACCGAGCGGAGATTTAGAAAAAGAACGATCTATGTGCGCAGATATAGGAGAAAAAACCGTAGTTGAAAACACGAAAGAAGTATATCCCGGTCTCATAGTAGCAGGTATGGGAGCAAATGCAGTATATGGCGCACCGCGTATGGGCCCCATATTTGGTGGAATGTTACTCTCAGGAAAAAAAGCTGCAGAATTAATATTGAAAAAGCTGAGATGATTTACTAGGAAGGAGGATGGGTAGTAAATGGGTACGCAGTAACCTAAAAAGAAAAATGGTTTTTCCTTCCTAGTTAATAAATATAAGATAAAAAAGCTTTAAGTGCCTTTTTCGCAGATGAGTATGTAAATAGTTATGCACTAATGGCATTATCTATTGAATGCGAGTGGAATCAAGCGAGTAATATATCCTCTCTCTATCTTTTCCTTTGGTTTCTTTTTTCTTTATTTTAATAGGCGATAGCTCACTGGTATTTTTAACATGGGTTCCAGCGCAAGGGCAAGTATCAAAACCTTCAATTTCTACAATTCTCAGAGTTGTAATGAACTTAGGCAGAAGATCTAAGTTACATCGTTCTTGATCAACTCGTTTTTCTAAATGGTCTCTTTCTTCCTCATAAATTTTGACAGGGAGGTTTTGTTTGATTATTTGGTTACACCTATTTTCAATATCTTCTAGATCTTTTTCTTTCAACGAGATTGGGTAAAAATCCACTCTAGAATAATCTGAATATATTTGATTCCCCACTGTTCGTGCATTGTAATTATCAAAAACAATGCCTGAGATTATATGCTGAGCCGTATGCATCCTCATATGTTGATATCTTTTATCCCAGTTTATGATTCCTCTGATATTGGTACTTACAGGTGGCTTTTCTCCATCAATAATATGTTGAATTGTATCTCCCTTCTTGATTACTTCTTTTATCCTCGATTTGTTGTCATCCCATATTAAAAAACCGACATCAGATGGCTGTCCACCTCCAAGAGGATAAAACGCAGTCTGATCAAGGCAAACATAGTCTTTTTTATTTTTAATAACTGACGCATTGAATTCTTTAATATAGCTATCGGAAAGGTACAATGTTTTTGTTGCAGGACACATTAAAACGAACCTCCTTTGACGCAACTTGATATTAACGGCATCTTTTATTAAACTTCATATGCAAGTTATGTTTACTCATAAAACAGATAGTTATTCATTAAAAGGACATAATTACAACAAACTTATTATACCGAACTAAATATTGCAAATGCTCTTGGTTAAAAACATATCAACACAGTAGCTTAAACACTTGATTATAGGGAGGCATATAACTCATGAAATATAATAGTAATATGAATGGGAGAGGATTTTAATGGTTTTCAAGAATGTGTTTATACCTTACGGCGGTTATTGGAGCACACCCTTTTCCAGATGGCAAGGAAGCTTCCAAAACCTTCATGCAATAGAGTTCGCTGCTGAAATTGGAAGGAGATTTTTACAGGAGAGCAAAATATCTCCTCATGAGTTTGATAATTTAATCTTTGGAATAACAATACCTCAGCTCTCAAGTTTTTATGGTACGCCATGGCTTGCTGGCATGATAGGTGCAGAGCGTATTACTGGACCTATGATAGGGCAGGCTTGTGCTACTGGAGCAAAGTGCGTTGAATTGGCTTCAATGAACATAGAGACAAATGTACGTAAGAATGTGCTGATAGTATGCGCAGATCGATGTTCCAATGGTCCACATCTTGTGTATCCAAATCCCCAAGCTCCTGGTGGTACCGTTGATAAAGAAAGCTGGGTATGGGACAACTTTGGTAATGATCCTTTTGCCAAAAACGCCATGATAGAAACAGCAGAAAACGTGGCCAAAGAAGTAGGTATTGATAAAGATGAGCAGGATAAAATCACATTTATGCGCTATAATCAGTATCTAGATTCCACCAAAAATAACAAGGCTTTCCAGAAAAGGTATATGATGATACCTATTGAGGTGAAGGATCGTTCAGGACGGAAAGTACTGGCTACTGTTGATGGGGATGAAGGAATATATCCTACAACTTTAGAAAAACTACAAAATCTCAAACCTGTTCTGCCAAACGGTACAGTTACTTATGGCACGCAGACTCATCCTGCTGATGGTAACTGTGGTATGATTATTACAAATAGAGAAAAAGCAAAGCAGTTGAGTAAGAATAAAGACATAGAAATACAAATTCTATCTTTCGGTGAAGCCAGATCTAAGAAGGGTTTTATGGCTATGGCTATTGTTCCAGCAGCTAAGACTGCTCTCAAAGGGGCTGGAATATCAATGGCAGATATTGTTGCTATAAAAACACATAACCCATTTGCTGTAAATGACATTTACTTTAGTAGAGAGATGGATATAAATCCAAAGGACATGAACAACTATGGTAGCTCTCTGATTTATGGCCATCCACAGGGACCTACAGGGGCAAGATTAATTATTGAACTTATTGAAGAGCTCGTAATTAAGGGTGGAGGATATGGATTGTTTGATGGATGCGCAGCTGGTGATACTGCGGCATCTGTGGTTTTAAAGGTGAAAGTAGACTAATCAAAAATAATGTTTTGAAAAGATGGGGCAATATTATGAAGATACAAAAAGTAGGTGTTATTGGTGCCGGAAACATGGGAAGCGGTATCGTACAGAAAATCGCTCAGGAAGGTATAGACGTTGTCATGGTTGATATCAAAGATGAATTTGTACAGAAAGGGATGGAGAACATCAAAAAAACATTATCGGAAGGGGTTGAGCGAGGAATATTCAAACAGGAACAAATCGATGTAATTCTAAGCCGAATTAAAGGCACGACTGAAATGGAGAAGGTAAAAGATGCTGATATTGTTATAGAGGCTGTTTTTGAGGATATAGATGTTAAAAAAGATCTCTTTAAACGTTTAGACGATATTTGTGAAAATAAAACTGTTTTTGCGTCAAATACCTCATCCTTTTCAATAACAGAATTAGCTTCTTCAATTGATCGTGATGATAGATTTGTTGGGCTTCATTTTTTTTATCATCCAGCCAAAAATCGATTAGTAGAGATAATACCAGGTAAGAATTCGAGTCAGGAAACTGTTTCCAAAGCTAATGTTTTTTCTAACTTAATAGGTAAGATAGCCATAAATGTTACAGATTCACCAGGATTTGCTGTTAATCGTTTTTTTGTACCATGGCTAAACGAATCAACAAAACTTCTAGGGGAAGGTATAGCAAACATTCCTACAATTGATGATACTGCCAAAAAGGTATTTGGAATTGGCATGGGTCCATTTTTGCTAATGAATGTGACAGGTATTCCAATAGCATACCATTCAACAGTGGGCTTGGGAGAAAAATTAGGAAATTTCTACAATTCTAGTAATTGTCTTAAAAATCAATTTGAAAAGCGTGAGCCTTGGAATTTAGATGGAGAAGTTGATACTTCAAAAGCAGATATTATAGAAGAACGTTTATTAGGAGCCGTATTTACTGTAGCATGTACTCTACTAGAGGAAGATGCTTCAACTATTGAGGATATTGATAGGGGTGCCAAGGTAGGTCTCAGATGGGCTTTAGGTCCTTTTGAAATGATGAATAAATATGGGATTAAAAGATCATATGAGATTGTTTCGAAGTTTGTGAAACTAAATCCTATGTTGAAGATTCCGAGAAATTTAAAACAACACTATGACAATAAAAAACCATGGAGTTTTAATATAGTTAATCTTGAAATTAAGGACAGTATCGCAAGAATCCTTGTTAATAGACCAGAAGCTATGAATGCAATTAACGAGGATGTTATTTATCAATTAGATAAACAATTTACATTGGCAAATAGTAATCCAAATGTCAAGGCCATTGTTTTAGAGGGGGCTGGAAAGGCATTCATAGCAGGTGCAGATATACAATACTTTATCAAGAAAATAAAGGAGAACAAGATTGAAGATATATGTCAATTCACACAATATGGCCATGATGTTCTCAATAAAATAGATGTATCTAAAAAACTAGTCATTGCAAAACTTGATGGTCTTGCCCTAGGTGGTGGTGCCGAAATAGCACTTGCAGCAGATACAATAGTCGCTACAGAAAGAGGTAGTATAGGTTTTCCAGAAACAGGAATTGGTATTTACCCAGGTTTAGGTGGAACGCAAAGAACCACTAGATATATTGGCAAAGAATTGGCAAAATATATGATATTTACAGGCAAAATTCTAGATGCAAAAAACGCTGCATCCTTAGGATTAGTTGAATATGTCGTCCCAACTGAGGAAATAGATACAAAGATAACAGAACTAATAAAAAGTGGTAATATAAATACAAAATCAAGCAAGAGAAAGATTGAACTAAAGGATGATTTTAAAAAGATCAAGGATTATTTTTCTGATAATAACATCCAAAAGATATTTTCTGGTGAAGGAGAGCTGAACGAACTTGGTCAAAAGATATCAAAAACAATATCTTACAGGGCCCCACTTGCTATAAAACTTGCCAATAAGATCATAGATGAAGGGAGTAGGCTTGAATTAAATAAAGGCCTAGAGTTGGAGCTTAGTCATCTTTCTGAAATATTTTCAACAGAGGATGCATTAGAAGGTTTGAATTCTGTAATTAATAGACAGAGACCCTCATTCAAAGGTAAATAAAAAAAATCATTTGTTTTTCCAGTTTGGTTGTCGCTTTTCTAGAAATGCTTTAAGTCCTTCATTAGCATCGTTGGTTTTCATAAGTTTATTGAGGTAAATATCTTCAATTTTCTTGATTGACTCTGCATAATTCGCGTTAGTCCCTTCTAAAAATGCCCTTTTTGTTAACTGGAGAACAACAGCGCTGTTGCTTGCCAGTTTTTCATTTACAAACTTTTCTGCTTCAACTTCAAAATTCTCTACAGGCAGAATATGATTTACTAGTCCTAGGTCTTTGGCCTCATTGGCACTTATTGTTTCACCTGTAATTATAAGCTCTAGTGCTTTTTTACTCCAAATAAGCTTAGGAAAGATTGCTGCAGCTACAGGAGGTAGTACACCAACCTTGATCTCTGGCTGTCCAAATTTGGATTTTTCAGAAGCAATTACAATATCGCAGAATGTTGCTACTTCACATCCTCCCCCCAAGGCAGCTCCATTTACCAAGGCAATTGTCGGAGCATTGATTTTGTTAAGATTAGTAAAAATATCATGAAAAACCGCTATCATTTCATTCACTTTATCTTTAGTATGATCTGATACATCTACACCTGCCGAGAAGGCCTTGCCGTTTGCATCGAAAATAAGCACTTTCAAATTTCGTTTCTGGAATTCTTTTAATGCATTATTAATTTCCTTCATCATTTCAATGTTGAGTATGTTTAATGGCGGTCTGTTAAAGGTGATTCTACCAATCATATCTTTTTCTTTGACTACTATGGTTTTAAACTCCAAAATTTCATCCTCCTATCATTTAATAGCTATAGTTGCCCTACCCAATATTTTTCCGGCTTCAAGATCGTGTATAGCGTTTTCTAATCTGTCTAATGAATAATCTTTATTGGTCACCAGTAGATTTAGATCAACTTCTTTGTTTTCAACTGCTGTTACAATTTCCTTCATTTCGCTCATAGGACATGCCCACGTTCCATTAATTGTTAGATATTTGTCCATGATTTTTCGGTTTAGAAACTCACTGACAGGTTTTGGAGGCCATCCTACTTGAATGACGGTACGGTTTTTGCTGGCTGTTTCAACTGCTACAGGAAACGTATCAGATACACCAGAACAATCGATTGCCACATCTACCTGATATTTATCCTCTGCAAGATGGGAAGTGATATGTTTGGCTAAATCTGATATTGCTTTTGCCTGGTCTTTTCCAGAAAGTTCCTTTATTGCTATGTCTTTTTCTTCAAAAAAAGATCGTGAGTTAACAGTATGTGTAGCGCCAAGTTTTTTAGCAAGTTCGAGTTTATTGTCGAAAATATCAACAGCTATTACATTTTTAGCTTTGAAGTATCGAGCAGCAAGATTAACAGAAGGCCCGCCAACGCCACCAACACCAAAAATAACAACATTTTTTCCATGAAGCCAATGACTTTTCTGGCTAAACAACTGGCTAGTGTTTGATGTGTTTTGGATAATATGGATTGGAACGGATCTGCTTTTTAATGCATGAAAAGGCGTAGAAACTGCATCCGGAATAATACAAGCTTCATCTAAGGGCACGCTTTCTTTAATTCTAAATGTATACTTCGATGGTACTGCGATTAACTCTGCATCACCACCATGAACTCCGTGACCTATAAAAACTGATTTTTTACATCTGTTTGTTAGTCCTTCTTTACAAGCGGTACAGGATTCATCCTCACATCCTGGGTATACGGGGGGAATAATTACATGGTCTCCGACATTCAAACCTGTGGCAGATTTGCCAATTTCTTTAACTATACCAGCGATCTCATGTCCTATGATCAACGGTGGTTGGAATGGAACAAAGCCACGATAAAGACTACGATCAGTACTACATAACCCTGCATATTTTGATTGTATCAAAACATCAGATTCTTTCATAATTGGGTCGTCAAAATCATCGACAATATTCAACTCTTCTTTTCCATATAAAACTGCGGCTTTCATGCCTCTCCCTCGGTGGCTCTAGGATATAATAAGACTGTATTTAATTTTAATTGTTTAAGTTGTGGAATAAGATGTTCTAAGAATAGTTCTTAATTTCTTCTTCTACGATTTTTAGTAGAATTTTGATGATTTTATCCATATTTGTAATGTTTCGATCTAAATAGTCTTCTGCAATGGATCTTCCTCTGTATTGGATATCACTTCTTAATTTTCTCAGACTGTCAATAAAATGTATTTGTGAATCGTCAAACTTACTTGGATAATACTCTTCCAAAAACGATATTAGGCATTCATGGCTG
>Ga0209636_10005910_pt1 | contig 12489 bp, 10 predicted proteins | sample DeeMarSWOR152_54_FD_187464 | JGI IMG/M metagenome (GOLD analysis project Ga0209636, IMG submission 187464) | Marine sediment microbial communities from White Oak River estuary, North Carolina - WOR-1-52-54 (SPAdes) (version 2) | ecosystem: Environmental > Aquatic > Marine > Intertidal zone >...
TGTTTCTGGGCTTTTGTCACTAATTCGTTTAATTCTTCTGTGCGTCTCTTTTGTCGCTTTTGCTGGGCTTTTCTTTCACGACGGATGGTCGGCATTTCGGGAATATCCCTGTTGTGAACCACAGACAGAACTTCCAAAGAATCCCCAATAAAAACAGAATTCCCCTCAAAAAATATCTCCTGGAGTGCTTCAATTCCCCTGGCGTCTCCAATCCTTTCCAAACATATGGCATAGATTTCGAAGGAATCCATCTCGCCCTCATCCCAGAGGCGCTGAGCCATGTCAAAAGATTCCGGGTAAGGGAGATGCTCAAGCAAGGGGAAGATATCCCCGGCATCCGTCAATTCCCCACCCTGAATAGCGATTAATAGACGTTCATGAGCCGACTCGTCCATACCATTTAAGGCGTCAATCGCATCTTCATGGATATAAGACAGGCTATCAGTTTCACGGACCACTCGGATAAGCTCCGGAACAAAGGCATGTCTGCCAATCCGGCCCATCAAGCGTACGGTCCAGATGTCCCCCCATGTCAAGAGCTCCTCTGTCAAAAGGCCTTTGAGTTCCTGTATCGGCGCTAGTTCGACTAGACGATTTTGTATGGCTTCAGGAAATTCTGGACAGGCCGCCTTCAGCGCATCGATCAAGCCTTCGCTGGTGACAGGAAAGCTCAAAGCTTGAAGGTATCCTCCTCGTCCCAGGATAGAAAAATAGCAGGCCAAAACGGCGGATATAAGATTTCTCGCGAACTTCTCGGGTTTGGTTACGCGTTTCCATATCGAAGAACGCTTTGAAAACTCCTCCAAGAATGCCACACCAAGGGCGTCATATTCCATAATCTCGAAAAGGTGATCTTTGTTCTTGTACTCTGAAGCCCTCGCGCGAACGATTTCTCGGGCATCAAACATCAACGAGGTGATTACATGGTGATATCGCCCATTCTCAAGCAGCTTAACAAGTTCATCGATTATCTCTGAGCCGGGATCGATCGTTGGATAATTGTGTACCATTCCCTTAAGTACATCACCGGAGGTGTCCAAGATGTTTTTGGCCCCATACTTTGTGAAAGATTCGTATAATCCTCTGGCTCCCACTGAATTCATCAAGTGGCTTAAAAACATGTCTCTATCGATATTTGCCTGGCTTTCCTTGAAATACGTTCCGAGCACCAGAGGCACATCCTCCGGATCACGATGATCAAGGAGGTGGGCACCGGCAACACCCACGAAATAGTGATCGGCAAGGTGCAAGAAAGCATCCCGAAGCGCTTGATGGCAGTCATTTCGACGAATCTTTCCCAGGTAATAGAGAATCCCCAAGAACGTATTTGGGTTCTCGCAACGAGTGAGCCTATCCAGGATGGTATCAACCGCTGGCTCATAGTGCATATCTCCCAAAGCAATGGCGCAATTGCTTGGCACATTCCCCTTGTCCTCTATGAAGCTGCGTAAAATTGCGGATGCATGATCGATCGCGCCGAAGTGAGCAAGGTATTTGGGTGCAGAGCAGGCCAAATGTTCATCCTGATCACCTATGAGCCTGGCAATTTCAGGTGTATACTGCCGAGGAAATCGTTCCTTTAGCACCTCAAACGCCCACCTACGAACCACAATATTAGAATGGCTCAAGTGTTCTACATAATCCTGATAAGACCAGAGTTGGCGCATAAATCCTTCCCCTATTATTGAATGAAAAGCTGATCTACAAAATTTAAATACATGTCGTGAACTATTGAGGTCAAGGAAAACCGAGAAAGGAGAATTGTATAATCCGGATTGATACTATAGAGGCTCAACGTCAAGCTCTTATGAGAGTAGTGAAATGGTAGATTTAATACATATCTTAATGGTTATGTTTCGAGTACGGGTATTTCCCAATGAATTCTCGGTTTTGGCGGACTAGGCGAATGCTGGTTAGGAAAACTGCTTCTTCAAAACCTCTATGAAATAGGGTTCTATCTTATCTATCTTCTTCATGATCTCTACATGGTTGTCGAGGTAGCCTTTCTCATAAAGAAATTGGTAGAAGAGTTTCAATGCCGGCGGCCAATACACGTATTCGTTTGGCTCGGCCATCATCTTCCGTAAGAGAAAATCTTCGAAAAATTCAATAAAGTAAATATCTGGGACCGATTTCAAAATGACTACATCATCATGCAAGTATCCGTAGATAAAATCCAAATATATAGGTAGACAAGAAGAGAAATCCTGGACATCATCCTTCAGTTCCTTCGCAATGAGCCATTTTTCAAACAGAGCCTCACATTCATCTTTCAAGGAGAAAAAGAGATCCTCATACTTGTCATACTCAGTACCATCAGACATATAGCCGTCCAATCTCCTTATCTTGTCTATCACATCCCTGTCATTTTGATCGGGGGGGATGATCTCATGTGAAACCGCCAACCTTTTGTAATCAAAAGGCCTTATGAGATGTCGGACCTCTTTCCGGATAAACATGAAAGGTAGTCCGGGTTTGGGCTGAATATCTTGAGGAAATAGGTACCTGTATCTTTGTACCATTTTTAAGAATAGCGCCTGGGCTTCGTCCTTATCCAGGCCAAGGACCTTCCTTAGGGTTTTTGATATCTCCTTCTCTAGTTTTTTATCTTCATTGCCCCTTTCGGCGGAAATGGCATAGTTCCAGAGCATTGTAGACATTTGCATAGCCTCATCAAGGCCATTTTCATCATCTTCAATATACTTCATGATGGGCTTCGCGTACTCCATCATGGCTTGTGCCATGGAAATGGAGCGAAAGCCTTCAGGTGCTCCCATGTAAGGAAGCCCTGGCCTATGGATCACTTTGGGCTTCGGCTTGGATTTTAGAAGCCGGAGAGCACGTTTCTTTTTCGTCTTTTCACGTGTCTTAGAGCGTCGCTTGTCGATCTCTCCCTTTTTCTTCTTTGCCATGAGTCACATTCCTTCAAATTGCGGATTTTCTGCAACTACAGGTAATTTTTGAAAGGTAACGATATGTTAAAGAACTCATAAGATCAAACATTTTCTCCTTTGCCTGAGGTTGGCTGTATCCTGGTGAATATAGCAAGGACCAGATCGGAGGTGAAATCGCTGATGTCCCCTGGACGTTTGCTAGATAGACGCAAAATTTTTCTGGTTGGAAGGGGCATTGCCCTTATACCAAGTTGCAATCCTGTCATTGCGAGGAGTGAAGCGACCTGCCTGCCGGCAGGCAGGCGTGGCAATCTATCCCATTGAGCCCGCCCTGGTGCGAGTTGCCGGGAATAGGCTGTTGGCGCTGCAATATTTCGGAAACGGAAGCCTTAAAAATCAAGCATGGCAAATCAGGTCTGGGCCAGGGATTTCTTCACATTCGTTCGCAATGACGTCTAAAAATAGTAGCAGTTTGGAAGTAACTTGGTATTAAGTGGTCAGATGTGGGTGAGGCCATTACAGAGGAAGCAGGAAATAATGAGGTCACGACATCAGGCAACCGCTGATTTTTTTTCATTTTGAATGATAATGATAGGCTCTGGACTCTCAGGGGGAACAGGGAGCCCTTTTTCTTTTAGCAGATCAACGTGCTCTTTCATTCCCCATTTGGCCTTATACAAACAATCCTCAACAGAATGACCTATACCTGAGAAGCCCTCCAGGTCAGGAGAATAAAAGCCGAAATAATCCGGCTCGCCGGTAGCTTCAATCACTAATGAATACGGTAATTCAATCATGCTCGCACCCTCCTCAATGCTATTTGATGCCTTTTAAAATGTAGAGCTTTTGCGATGTAGGAGTATTTTTGCTTATGTGCCCGCTGTCTTTCTGGGGGAGAGGGGACCTTTAGGGATAACCCCACTCTTTTGTATTTAGACATCTGCCGAAGTTGGCAGTTCAGTTCAGAGCGGTAATTTAGCGAAATATCATTGGGATAGCTATCACCATGGATCATGAGACCAGGTCAAAGGGGAGATCACTGATGTCCCGCAGGCGTTTTCCGGAAATCAATGTATTCAGCATATCCAGCTGATCTTCATTCCCGCTTTCTTTAACGGAAGAAATCAGTTCGGGGAGTGCCATATGTTAAACGCAATCAATATCACCGGTACCTATCGCAAGGGATGCAAGCCTGGTGGGCATGGGTTCCGCTGTTACACAAACAATATGTGGGGTTTTTCCTTTACGGTTTCGGATCAGGTTCAATGCTTCTGTGCGCGTATTCTGAGAACGGTCACTTCTGATGGTCCACTTGCATGAAATGCTGGCATGGAGAATAGGTTTGGGGTTCTGGTAGTTGCTTTTGCGTAAAGGAGTAAGCTTTGAAACCTTTCCTTTACGTAAGATATCTTTTTTCTCATTGATCTCAGAATCGGAGAGGGGCCTCCTGCCAATGACAATATCTGGTCTGATAATATAGTCTCCTCCCAATGCCGCAGCCAGCTCTTTATGGCTCTTCAATGCAGCGTCAAGAGCGGCCAGATGCTCATATTGATCAAAAGCAGCGATCCCTATCGAAGCCTGACTTGCTGAAAAGATCCATTTCCCTGGCCTGAGATGATGAAGTAGATTGAAAGCCTTATTCAGAAAGTGCATCGTCAATTCGGCAAACACCGTGCCAACTGTTTGACCTACTGGCGGACTTTTACATAGAGGAAAAGCAAGCCTTTTAACCAGACCAGTTGCCAGTATATGGCTTGTTTTGCTACTGACATCAGCGAGGTTTGGAATACCGGATCTTAACCCAAGAATGCGTCTACAAATTTCCTTATGATAGGCTTTTCTGAGATTTTCTATGGTCATATCAAGCCATACAGCACGTGGTTACGGCACATGTCCCTAATTCGGCTTGAGAAAGCCAATGACATATTCTTTGTGTATCCTCTCTTCTATCTTGGTACCTGCTTTCTTATTTTCTCGGGCAGGCCCGCCTGCCTCGCTTTGCGAAACATTGCGGGCAGGCATCATTCTTTTATTACGATCCAATTTCCTCTCTGGAATATCAACGAGATCAAAACCTAGGGTTTCTCCTATCTCACCAAGGCATTTTGCAGTCTCAGTATCAATCCCTCGCATGACCGACGATCCAATGACAACAATAGCCGCTTTCCCAGGTTTTAGAACTCTAAACATTTCAGACAAACATAGTGCCATTTCCGTGTAATAGCGCCTGAGAACATTTGCTTTCTTAGGGTCTTTTTGAATCAAGCTAGAAACAATCCGATAGGAGTAATCTGGCAGATCGTGCATCGGAAAATTACTAATACGTTCACCTCCCATGTAATCACCCCGCATTCTTGAAAGTGAAGTGATATCACAACCGAACCATACAAGTGAAAACTTATGGGTTCGCATATAGTCGATGGCATTAGAGGGGTAGGGGGGAGGTGACGATAAGATCAACTGAATTATCGGAAAGCCCTAACCTCTGTGCATTACCGCAAAAAATATCAGCGTTACCAGTACTCCAAGCCAGTTGACTGATGCGCTCTATATTTTTGTTTAGACGTTTTTGAAACTCCTCAGTTGCTGATCGAGGGACTTTATCCTTAAGTTTGTGGGGCCTTGTGTGAGCCAAATCGTATGCCAGGGAAACCCCACCTGATTTGGTTATAATTATCGAGGAGAAGACAATCTTAAAAAAACGCCGCAAGTCAGGATTGGGAATCCTTTCGATCTCCTGGATCAAGGCAACAAGTTCGAGCTGTGTTTCTCCCAGAAACCAATAATCTATAAATTTTGTGGTGTTTGAATCAAACCGTGAATTCAAGGTTTTCACAAGCTCATCCTTCTTGTGTCGTAAGGCATAGGTTGATCGCTCGATGAGTGACTCGGCTTTCTCTATCAGGTCGCCCGGATCGAGGTAACTAACCTTGACTTTCCCCAGATTCAACGCAAGAGGATCAATGTCAGCCCCTATACCATGTCGGCCAAGGATCATGGCTTCCAGAACAGTGGTGCCAGAACCAGACATAGGATCAAGCACCTTTTCCCCTGGAAGGGTTAAGGTAGTAATGAATTTTTTCGGTAATTGGGGTGGGAATTTCGCTGGAAAGGCGTGAAGATTATGGGTGGCATAATTGCTGTTTTCTCCTTGGAAATCAAAATCCTCATTTAATAGCTTCCGAAAAGCCTCTTTATATTTAACAGGGCTAATAATGCCCTGAAAAGAGCTTGAAGGTTGAAAGGGCCTGAACAGATCTAACTGTACAGGTCTAATAGGCATATATATTCTATCCTTTCAATTCAACATGTATTTGATTTTGGACTTCCTTTTGGATAAATGCAGTATAGGATAGAGCCAATTGTGTGTCAATTTAAAAGACATTTCATGGAAACTATGCTTCTTGACAACCAAATGAAAGATAGATAGCCTAACAAAAATCTTAATTGTGAAAGGAGTTAAGAGATGAGAAAGAAAGTGACTATTGTTGGGGCTGGAAACGTAGGTGCAACTGCCGCTATGAGGCTTGCCGAAAAAGAATTGGCAGATGTTGTATTGATAGATGTCTTGGAAGGAGTGCCAGCTGGAAAGGCACTTGATCTTGCTGAGGCTGCGCCTATAGAGTCTCATGATTCAAGGATCACTGGTGTAACCAACGACTACTCTGCTGCAAAAGACTCGGATCTCGTCATTGTAACAGCAGGTATCCCCAGAAAGCCAGGAATGAGCAGGGATGACCTTCTTTCAACCAATGCGGGTATCATGAAATCAGTTATTAAGGAGATCTCAACTGCTGCACCTAATTCTATCTTAATTATCGTAAGCAATCCCCTGGATGCCATGTGCCATGTTGCCTTTGAGGCAAGCGGTTTCGACAAGAAAAGGGTTATTGGTATGGCAGGTGTTCTTGACTCTGCCAGGTTCAGGGCATTTATTGCAATGGAACTCAATGTTTCTGTTGAGAATACCCATGCCTTTGTACTTGGTGCCCATGGCGATACCATGGTGCCTCTTCCCAGGTACTCCACGGTAGCAGGCATACCTATAACTGAGCTCATGTCAGCCGAGAGAATCGAGGCCATTGTTGAAAGAACCAGAAAAGGCGGAGGTGAGATCTTAGGCTTGATGAAAACAGCGAGTGCCTTTTATGCCCCTTCATCTGGGGCTGTAGAAATGGCGGAGGCGATTTTGAAGGACAAAAAGAAGATCCTCCCCTGTGTTGCCTACCTGCAAGGTGAATATGGTATAAATGATCTGTTTATCGGTGTACCGGTAAAGCTCGGTTCAGCTGGGATTGAGGAGATTATAGAGATAAGGCTTACAGAGGAAGAGAATGAGGCCCTTCAGAGGTCAGCCGGGGCAGTTCAGGGCCTTGTAGATGATTTAAAGAGGCTCGGTTAATTTCTCCACCTATTGAAAGTGCCAAAAGTCAACGGTTTGCTCGTTCCAACCAGAATCAAAAGTGGACCAGAGTCACGATGATTCTTTTCATCACCTTTAGGCGCTTTCGCTCACTTTACACACGTGCAACTTTCATTGGATAATGGCGATGAGGATAGTCAGGGAAAGTCTGTTTGAAGGTGCGAAGAGGGCTCAAGGAGTGACAATTGTTATTGATGTCTTTAGAGCATTCACGTCAACTCCTCTATTTTTTCATCTCGGAGCCCAGAGAGTTATTTTCGTGGACGATCCCGACGAGGCCTTCTCTCTTAAGTCAAATCATGACGATATACTCCTGGCAGGCGAGGTTGACGATCTGCTGATTCCTGGTTTTGACCTGGGAAATTCTCCTTCCGAAATTGTTAGCAAGCCCCCTGGTTTTTTTAAGGGAAGGACGGTAGTTCAAAGGACTACCGCCGGTGTTATCGGTGTAATAAGCGCACTTGACCAGGCTGAGATAGTTATTCTTGGCAGCTACGTAATGGCTGAGGCTATCTCCAGGTATATACTCTCTCAAGATCCCTCTCCTGAGGTTGTGACTATTGTAGCCACGGGAACATACGGGATTACTAAGACACCGGAAGATGAGGGTTGCGCTGACTACCTGGAATATCTTCTCAAAGGAAGCCATTACGATCATCTTGAGTCATTAAAGAGCATTATATTTGATGAGGCTGCCCAGAAGTTTATCCGGGGGGACAAGGCTTATTTTCCGAGGGAAGACCCCCTCTTTTGTTTACAGAGGGATCTGTTCGATTTTGTTTTGATAGCAGGCATAAAAGATGGCTTGGTGACCGTATCATGTAGAAAGTTATAAGCGAACTAAAGCGCCCGCCCGCCTCGCAAGCGAGAGCGTTGCGGGCAGGCCTAAAGTTGATACGCCGCTCAGATTCAAGCGGAATTAAAAGTCAAGATGATTTACTTCCTTGACTTTAGGCACTTTTAACTTATAACTTTAGGCACTTTCAAATAAGGATATAAGCCATGGGCCAGGAATCGGTAAGCAAGGAAGATGTCCATGATGTTATCATCATAGGTGGTGGGCCGGCAGGCCTTACAGCCGGCATGTATATAGCTAGGGCAAGGCTTTCAACTGTGTTGATTGAGAAATTAGGTATCGGTGGCCAGGCCTCCATTGCGGATAGGATAGAGAATTATCCGGGATTCGTTGAGGGAATTTCTGGTCCAGAGCTTGTTCATACCATGGAAGAGCAGGCTCGATCCTTTGGGGTGAGGGTAGTGTTTGGCGAGGTTACAGGGATTGATTTGAGTGATGGGGGTAATATGAAGAAGGTTTTTGTAAATGACGATCCTGAGCCTTACCAATGTCTATCCATTATCATTGCTGCAGGCCATGAACAGAGAAAACTCGGAGTACCAGGTGAAAAGGAGTATACTGGAAAAGGTGTTTCCTATTGTGCCACCTGTGATGGTGCCTTCTTTACGGACCTTGGTATAGCGGTAGTAGGTGGGGGGGATGCCGCACTTGAGGAGGCTCTATTCTTAACAAGGTTTGCAAAGAAGATCTATGTTATTCACAGAAGAGATAGGCTGCGGGCAACAAAGATTCTTCAGGAAAGGGCCTTTAACAATGACAAGATAGAGCTTGCCTTTGATTCTGTTGTGGATGAAATCTTTGGTCAGACGATGGTCGATGGAGTGAAGGTACGAAATCTCAAGACAGGGGAGAGGAAGGATCTGGAGGTAAATGGGGTCTTTGTATCTGTTGGCTGGATCCCAGGTCTCTCCTTTCTTGGTAACATAGTCAAAAGAAGTGAGGACGGCTATATTATAGTAGATAAAGAGATGGAAACATCGAGGGAGGGGGTCTTTGCCTGTGGTGATTGTCGCAAGAAGAACCTGAGGCAGATTGTGACTGCCTGTGGAGATGGTGCCACAGCTGCCTTTTCTGCCCAGCATTACGTGGAGAGAATGAAAGGGCAGGAGTATGTCTGAGAAAGCAGGGGGAAAGGCGAGCGCTTGAAAGGGATTTCGAGTATGGATAAATGGTGGAGCTGAGGGGGATCGAACCCCTGACCTCATGACTGCCAGTCATGCGCTCTCCCATCTGAGCTACAGCCCCTTAATGATGACAAGAAATACCAGATAGAAATCTTGGTGTCAATAGTATCAATAAATCTATCTCTAGTAAATAACTATCATACGCTTATTAGCTGCCGGTAGTGAGCTCAAAACGTGAAGAAAAGGTTTTCGGGGTTATTGACTGATGGAATATAACTATTATAATAAGACTAACTGATCAGCATGCTTTTAACCATCACTATGATTATGTCAAAACTTTTACAGAAAGGAGATTGAAAATGAATACCGTAAAGAAACAAGGACCAATGAACCCCCTTAAGATCCAGGATATGACCTTCAGGGATGGCCACCAGTCCAATCTGGCCACGAGAATGCGCACCGAGGATATGATACCCATTGCTGAGCAGATGGATGAGGTGGGCTTCTGGTCCATGGAAGTGTGGGGAGGTGCCACCTTTGATACCATGCATCGATTCTTGGCAGAGGACCCCTGGGAGCGCCCGAAGATACTCAAGAAGCACCTCAAGAAGACACAGATTTCGATGTTGCTGAGGGGGCAGAACCTCGTGGGCTACCGCAACTACGCCGACGATGTGGTCCGGGCCTTTGTGGATAAGGCCTGCGAGGTGGGCATCGATATCTTTATGGTCTTCGATGCCCTCAACGACCTCCGAAACTTCGAGACCGCTGTGGAGCGCATCAAGGCGAACGGGAAACACTTCTCGGGAAACATCTGCTACACCCTCACCGAGCGACACCTCGGCGGTGATGTCTTTAACCTGGACTACTACATCTCAAAAGCCAAAGAGCTCGAGGAGATGGGGGCCGATTCCATTCGTATCAAGGATATGGCCGGGATCATCGCCCCCTATGACATCTATACCCTGGTCACCGAGCTCAAGAAGGTGATTACCCTTCCCCTTCACCTGCACACCCACTACACCAGCGGCATGGCCTCGATGACCTACCTCAAGGCCGTGGAGGCGGGGATCGACATCGTGGACACCTGCCTTGCCCCCTTTGCCATGAGAACCGCCATGCCCGCCATCGAGCCCCTGGTGGTGTCCCTACAAGGCAGCCAACGGGACACCGGCCTCGATCTGGATAAGCTCCTCAAGCTCGGTGAGCACCTCGAGACCGTTGCCCCCAAGTATCGCGACTACCTTGCCACCAACCGGATGGCGGTGATCGACACGGGGGTGCTGGCCCACCAGATCCCTGGCGGGATGATCTCCAATCTGATAAGCCAGCTCAAGGAGGCCAATGCCCTCCACCGGCTGCCAGAGGTCCACGCCGAGATCCCCATCACCCGAAAAGAGCTGGGCACCCCACCCCTAGTGACCCCCACCTCCCAGATCGTGGGGGTGCAGGCGGTGCTCAACGTGCTGCTCGGCAAGTACAAGATGGTTACCAACCAGGTCAAGGACCTGGTCTATGGACTCTATGGCAAGACCCCGACCCCTGTGGACCCTGAGGTACAGAAGATAGTGCTCAAGGGCTACAAGCGGGGTGAGACCCCTATCACGGGGAGGGCTGCAGACTATCTTGAGCCAGAGCTTGATAAGATCAGAGAAAGGTTAGGGGATCTGGCCAAAACAGAGGAAGACGTCCTAACCGGTGCCCTGTATCCTACCACCGGCGAGCAGTTCTTGAAGTGGAAATATGGCCTCGAAGAAAAACCCGACCATGTCAAGCCAAAGACACTGGATCATGTAAAACGGGAGGATGAAGCAGTAAAGGAGGCAATCGAGAAGGTAAAAGCTGAGTCGAGGGCTTAGGGAAGGGAAGAAAGATCGGGGTTGAAGGCCTCGATCCTGCCTTCTCCTCTCTCTATCATTTCGAGGTCTTTTCCCTTATATGGATGTGCCAGAGGCTATCCGGAGGGACTTCTTTTTCCTGATTCTTGTGCTACGTCGACAACAGGCTGGTAGTCTTTCATGTCGTCAAGATTGCTACCATCGACTACGTGACCAAGGCCCTGTTTCCGTGCCTTTTTTTAGCTCACCAATCATTTTCATCTTACAGAAACAACACCGCATTGCATCATTTCTAAGAAAATCTCCCTTTGACAGGATATCAAATGCGGATCTGTAGGTGATTTATCCTCAATCTCATGACGAGATTTTGTGCCCTGACAAGATCATCCTCTGAAAAGATCGGGGAGATGAAGGTGATTGCGATTGGCTTGTTAAAAAACTGTCAGTCCTAAAAAAAGAAAAGGGTTTCTTGACTTTATTTTTTGTTTGGATAACAGTAGAATATTGTCTGGGAGCTCAACAGTATGGTTGTTAGAAAGGCAGGAAAAGGGGTTTCCAAGGAGATAAACCCTGTTTAGACTTTAACCAGGAAATTATAGCCGATGGAAAAGGAAGCAGAAAACATCTTGAAACCATCCCCGTGCTTCGGCACTGGACGTTCTAACAGGGTAAAGATAGGAAACTTCACGGTTGGTGGTAATGGGCCCCTATTCTTGATCTCCGGTCCGTGTGTGATAGAGAATAAAGAGGTAACCCTTGAGGTGGCCAGATTCTTGAAGAGATTAGCCCAAGGTGTTGACATTCCGATAATCTTCAAGAGTTCTTATGATAAGGCCAATAGGACATCCATTGATTCCTTTAGGGGTCCAGGCTTACATGAAGGATTGGAGATCCTCAGAGAGGTAAAAGACACCATAGGTTTACCGGTTCTATCAGATATACATCAGGTAAGCGAGATTGAGACGGCAGCGGAGATTTTGGATGTTATTCAGATCCCCGCATTTCTATCCCGCCAGACAGATTTGATCTTAGAGGCAGCCAGAACTCATTTGCCCATAAATATAAAGAAGGGGCAATTCCTCTCTCCATGGGATATGGAACAGGTTGTCTTAAAGGCTACCTCAGGGGGTAACAACAGCATTTTATTGACAGAAAGGGGAACATCCTTTGGCTACAATAACCTGATCGTTGACATGAGATCTATATCTGTTATGAAGAATTTTGGATATCCGGTTGTATTTGATGCCACCCATGGTGTACAATTGCCTGGAGGCCGGGGTACATCTTCCGGTGGCCAGCGGGAATTCGTGGCCCCTCTCGCAAGAGCTGCTATAGCCTCTGGCGCTGACGG
>Ga0209636_10005911_pt1 | contig 12489 bp, 12 predicted proteins | sample DeeMarSWOR152_54_FD_187464 | JGI IMG/M metagenome (GOLD analysis project Ga0209636, IMG submission 187464) | Marine sediment microbial communities from White Oak River estuary, North Carolina - WOR-1-52-54 (SPAdes) (version 2) | ecosystem: Environmental > Aquatic > Marine > Intertidal zone >...
ATTCTTAACAATAAAAACAAATAAAGGGAGTTATCAAGCTAAACTCTTGATCGGAGCGGACGGACCAAATTCAACCGTAGCAAGGACTGCCAGAATAAAGTTACCAGATAATCGATTAATCGGTATTCAAACAACGATAAAATCTGATTATGACCCAAATACAGTCGAGTTATGGTTTGATTCCGATGTTTCACCAGAATTCTTCGGATGGGTCATACCTGAGAATAAAACTCAAGCGAGGGTTGGCTTGGCGACTGAAAAAAATGTTATGAAATGTTTGGATAATTTTTTCTTAAAAAGATTTAATAGAAATTTTAAACCCAGAAAGACTTTGGCGGGAACTATAAGGTATGGTTTGATAGATAACTCAGTTTCGGATAGAGTACTTCTTGTCGGAGATGCGGCATCCCAAGTGAAACCACTCTCTGGAGGAGGTTTAATATATGGGTTAATCGGTGCAGAAATAGCAGCTAAAGCTTGTATAAAATCTTTGAAAAAAGAAAATTACGAAAAAGAATTTTTGAAAGAAAATTACGATGTTGTATGGAAGAAAAAATTAGCATGGCCGATAAGAAAAGGTTTAATCATGAGTAGAATAATCCACTCTTTCAATGATGAACAACGCGGTTTTTTGTTTTCGTCGATAAAAAAGGGGAGATTGACAAAGTTTTTAGAGTTCACGGATATGGATTTGCTTTAAATATCAAAGCTAAAATAAAGTATGTGGTTGAATGGAAGACGTAATGAAAATTCTGACTGAGATTAAACCTTTGATAGATAAAGAGATAGAAAAACACATTCCCAGAAAAGGAACTCCTCAAGTACTTTTCGATGGTTGTTGGAAGTATTTCGATTATGGTGGTAAAAGACACAGACCTGCTCTCATAGCCTTATCTTGTGAAGCTCTCAATGGAAAAATTGAAGATACTATCATCGCTGGTGCGGCTTTAGAAATAGCTCATACTTTCTTGTTGATACATGATGATATAGAAGATTTTTCGGAAACTAGAAGGGGCAATCCTTGTCTGCATGTAACTTATGGCGTCCCTCACGCGATAAACATGGGTGATTATCTCCAAATAAAAGTCTACGAAACTTTACTTTCTGGAAAAGATTTATGGGGAACTGAAAAAACATTAAAAATTTTAGAATTAATGACAGAGATGCTCAAGAAAACTGGGGAAGGCCAGGCTATGGAAATCGATCAACGTGATAAAGATTTATTAGAAGCCACGATGAAATGGTACGAAAATATGTCTTTGAATAAAACTGGTTACTATTCTGGTGGAAGTCCTTGTGCTATCGGCGCTATAATATCTAATGGAACGGAAGAGCAAGTTGAAGCATTGAAGAATTTTGGTTTTTATATTGGTATTGCTTTCCAGATACAGGATGATATACTAAATTTAACGATGTCAGAAGAAGAGGTTAAAGTCGCTCCAGGGACTAAAAGCGGTGGTTACGGGAAGGACTTTGCTGGAGATTTGAAAGAAGGGAAGAGGACTTTAATATTGGTCCACGCCTTCCAGAATGCGAATAAAAAGGATAAGGGTAGAATGCGTCAGTTGATTGGTAAAAAGAATATCACACTAAAAGAGAAGAAAGAAGTAATCGGAATAATGAATAAAATTGGTTCTATTGATTATGCAAAGAATTATGCTAGAAAAATGATGGAAGATGCTGTTAAGAAAATGAAGTTAAAGGTTCCTCAAACGGAAGGAAGAAAAAAATTGGAATCGATTGCACAGTTCTTGATCGATAGAAAGTTTTGAAACAAATTTTCGAGAAGAAAGAAAGTATAATGAGGAAGTATTAAACTATATAAGGGTAAAAAATTCAAGGAGTTTAAAATTTTGATCAGTGCTAGTTTTAACTCTGGATAAATTATCCTCTTTTTAACTTCCCATGGGTTTTAGCCAATTCTCCCGCAGATTCTATTGCAAGAAGATTTATTTCTGATGCCAGACAAGCGGCAGCTACAACTTCTGCGAATGCTAGTCTGGTTTTACCTTCATCATCACCTTCTCCATATAATTTTATTAATTTCAATGCTTCTTGTTGTGTCTCTCTCTTTGTTCCACCACCATAAGTTCCAACTTCTAAAACAGGCAGAAAACAAGACACGTACAAATCTCCATTATCAACAAAAGCATCAGTAATAGCTTGAGAACCTTCAACGATCTGAGCAGGGTCTTGGCCGTGAGCAATGTACATAGCAGCCAACACATTTGCGATATGAGCATTGAAACCATGCGAACCGGCCAAAGCAGAGCCTTGTAAACATTTAACTCTACATAACTCGGCGACCTGTTCTGGTTTAACTCTGAATTTTTCTGAAATAATTTCTTTGGAAATTGTTGCTTCAGATATGATAGAAATTCCTCTACCTTCTAAAACATCTATGTACGCAGGTTTTTTATCTGTGCATAAATTACCGGTCGTACTCACGAAAGTAACATCTATTCCCAACTCTTTCTTGACTTTTGATATCATCGCATCTATTGCTGATCTTGAAGCTATCGTAATCATGTTCATTCCCATCGCCGCCCCAGTTCCAGACTTAAAACGTATGTGAACGTATCTCCCTGTGGTATAAGCTTTGACTTCTTTTAATTTTGCATACCTTGCGGACTTAGAGAACTTTTCCCGGAAGAAATTGAAGGCCTCTTCACTCTGAACCCATTTAACTAATTTTACTGCATCTCTGGCGGATTTTACTCTGACTAAAGGTGCTCTTGTCATACCTTCTTTAATGATAGTCGTGGTAATACCACCAGACTCATTGAAAATTTTGATACCTCTCGCCATACCAGCTACTAATCTACCCTCTGTTGTTGCTAGAAGAACAGGATAAGATCCCTTAGCATATTCACCATTGATCTTTAAATCACCAGCATACCCTAGTGGAATTTGCATTGCCCCTATAGGGTTTTCAATGTTTCTGTTGAAGGCATCGTTGAAATCTATGGTCGTTCGTCCGATGTGTTCTAATTTCACTTCATGCTTTTTCTCTAAAAATTCTCTCCTTATTTTTGTTGCTTCGTTGCTATCATCGTTTGTATATTTTTCAACTTCACGTAATTTTATCTTCCCATCATTCAATTTCTTGATTATTTCTTCTTTATTCATACAATCACTTTCCGTACAAATTATTAAAAATCTATTCTTTTTTCAAACCAGTTCTCGAGATTTCTACATTTATGGGGTATAGACCAGCTTCTTTCCAGACCTTTTTAATTTCACTAGCAGTATCTTGATCGAAACACACTGCGACACCACAATCTCCACCACCGGCACCACTAAATTTTCCAGCAGCACCGCATTCTTCTGCGATGTCTGCTAGTTTAGCTAATTCTTCTGTTTCGAGTTTATTTCCAGAAGCATTACCCAACGCCTTCAGGTGTTTTCTGTTGTTTTTTATTAAGTTTAAGATTTTTTCCTTATCTTTTGTTTTGATCGCATCAACAAGTCCTTCAGTAGCCTTTTTAATCGAATTAATTATCTTCCAGTATTCTTCTTCTTTGTTCTGTTTAAACTCTCTTATCTTTAAAACCAAAACTTTGGTATTCGCTCCTGACTTAGTCCATGCGACACATAGAATAAAGTCTTCTGGTAATTTGATGTTTTCAACTGAGAATGACTTCCATTCACTATCAACAATTTCATTTAATTTTTTTCCTGATTCCATCTCCCTTATCAACCAGTTAGGATCAAATCTATGATAAATGACTGCTCCTCCATAAGTAGAAGTTGCTATGTCGAAGGCAGAACCTACTTTACCTTGACCGATGTAATGAGCAGCTGCTGCTATTTTATAAATTCTATCTTTATTTTCTCTCTTAGTGATATCAAAATCGTGAAGACTTAAAATAGCTCCGACTATAGTAACGACAGCTGCAGCACTAGAACCAAAACCTATCTTCGTAACTGAACCATCTTCAAGAACGACTTGACTTATGTCACTCTTTGTTGATATTGTAAAATTCTGTGTCTTTTTTCCAATATCATATAGATAACGAAGTGTTAGCTCAATCGCTTTATCTGGGAGAATCATTTTTTGTTTTTCTTCTTGACTTAACTCTCTGTCCCAGCTCAATTTTTTTCCATTAAATTCTCCTTTTAGGTTCTTAATCCCTATATCTGAGGCATTGAACTCAAGTTCATCGGATTTTTCAATGCTACAATGAACTCTTTTGTTGACAGCTAGAACAATACATGGAATCCCAACTTCTAATACGGCCCATTCTCCACTCAACATAAATTTTCCTGGGGCAGATACTTCTATCATCTCATCACTAAAACAAATTTTCATTTATCAACTTTGGACCTTCTCCAGGTTTGCAAACAACCGTTTTTTGTACACCTTTAATTTTTTGTAATCTGGTCTGAAGCTCAGGAACATCTTTTTCTAAACAAATGACTTTCACTTGTGGTCCAGCATCGATTGTGAAATAACATTCAATGCCTTCTTTTCTCCAAGCTAAAACCGAATGAATTATTTCTAAAGTAGCTGGAAACCAGTAGATTAGAGGAGGTTGAGTTGTTATCATCGTCGCATGCATCTTCAAACAATTGTATTCGGCCGTACTCCCAACGAGTGTAAAATTTTTTTTCATAATACCTTCCTTAATTTTCTTTGTATCCCCATCGACAGTATCGAGCCATGCCTTGTACATAGGACAAGTTTCAACTGTCTGAGCCATGCCAGCCCTACTCTTTACTTTTTTAGCTGTTGTTGAAACAATAGTCGTTATCATCCTGAATCTTGGCCAATGTTCTGGTGGAGCTATCTGTTGGGCGTAACTGTCACTACCATCGTTTTTTTCTCCTCTCAACCATTCCACAAACCCACCAACGCAACTTCTTGTTGCAGATCCACTTCCACGTCTTGCAAGCATTGACAATTCTTTTGAATCTAAATTCAAACCAGCGGCTTTAGAACCGGCTAAACTTAGGGCAGCAAACCCACTAGCAGAGCTAGCTAAACCTGCAGCAGTTGGAAAGTTGTTTTTACTTTCAATCTTAGCCCTTTCCTTAACATCAGCCATCTCTCTTATTAAATCTAAGTGTTTAACAACTTTCTCAAATTCTGATCCACTAGTAAATTCTTGTCCATTGAAAATGAAAATATCCTTATCATATTTCTTATCAAAATCAACCGTTGTGACAGTATTTAAACCATCTAACGTCATGGAAATAGAGCTATTCTGAGGTAACATCAATTCTTTATTTCTCTTACCCCAGTACTTGGTTAATGCAATATTTGCGTTTGCTGTCGCAATGATTCTCATACAACCCACAGTCTTGTATTTAAGGACGGATTATATAAAAATACATTTATTGTGGAATAATAAAACTTTTAAAATACATTTATTTTAATCTTTAAGGTATGAATATGCCAGAAAAAGTTATCCTTGTAGATAAAGACGATAAAGAAATTGGAATTGGAGAAAAAATAAAAACACATAAGGAAGGAAAACTACATAGATGTTTTTCTGTATTTATTTTTAATTCTAAAAATGAATTACTCCTGCAGAGAAGGGCAAGATCAAAATATCATTCTGGGGGTCTGTGGACGAATACTTGTTGTAGTCATCCACGACCGAATGAACCTACAGAAAAATCTGTACATAGAAGATTAAAAGAAGAAATGGGTTTTGATTGTGAAGTTAAAGAGATTTTTAGTTTTATTTATAAGGTAAAATTTGATAATGGTCTTTGGGAACATGAATACGATCATGTTTTTTTTGGAAAGTTTGATGGTGAACCAAAACCTAATCCAGAAGAAGTTGATGAATGGAAATGGGTTAGTTTAGAAAAATTAAAAAAAGATATTCAAGAAAATCCTGATAATTACACTTATTGGTTAAAAAAATCTATAGATAAGGTCATCTCTGCACGCCAACTTTAGTTCTCAAAACTTTGAATCCTTCTTTCTCTATCGCTTCTGCAACTTTTTCTTGTAACTCCTTTCCTGGTGTTAAGGCAACTATACAGCCACCTCCTCCACCACCAGTTAATTTCGCCCCATAAGCACCATTTTTTCTGGCAAGTTCAACCAAATAATCCAATTCTTTGATAGAAACTTCTATTCCCTGTAATAGACGATGGTTATCGTTCATTAATTTCCCTACTTGTTTTAAATCAAAATCTTCCAAAGTTTTTCTTGCTTTGAATGACAACTCTTCATATTGTTTAAAAAGTCGATCGTACTTTTCAGGATATTTTTTCTTTCTCTCAGCGACCCCTAAAACCATTTCTTTCGTGTCAGCAACTACATTCGTATCGGCCATGATGATTTCGAATGGTTCTTTTATACTCAATCTTTCGATTTTATTCGGACCTCCAGTTAAATTTTTGATGAACCAAATGAACCCACCAAAAGTTGCTGCAGTGTTATCTATCCCAGAAGGTGTACCAGCATATGCTCTTTCAGCTTCGTAAGCGATTTCATTGATCCTTTCATCTGAAAAGTTTAGTCTCAATTCGTCAGATATTGCCCTAGCTATAGCCACACTACTGGCTGCTGAAGAACCGATTCCACTAAACCCAGGAAGATTACCACCTAACCAAATATCCAAAGAAATATTCTTATCTAATCCCATTGCTTTTAACATTCTATCGATCGATTCTCTTTGTTGAATTTTTTTCTTTTCTGTGTAACCAGTCGCTCCCTTTCTTTCATCTCTTATATTAATGCCGGGGGTGTCAATCTTTCTGACTTCAGCGTCAGCAGTCGAACTCATAGCAGATGCTATACCAGGAACGCCATGAACAACGAAATGTTCTCCGAATAATATAACTTTACCGTAACCTGATCCCCTCCCCATAAAATCACCTAAAAATAGAATGATAAGAAGGATTTAAATTAATTTTCTTCCCAGAACCAAAAACAGGATGAAAAATATGAGTGAAACTATCATAATCATCTTAAGAATATCTTCTCTTGAAGCCGCACCAAAAGGGATTGGACCGATAAAACCACCGAAACCCCATTCAACTTTAACGTTTTTCGATTTAGAAGCCATTAAAACAATACCGATGAAAACTATTATTATTCCCATCACTATGACTAAAAACCCGATTGGTATTAGTTGTTCTCCCATAATTATCTATTATTGATTAACCTTTAAAATTCCAAACCCTTTCAAACTCTCTCAAATATTCCTCTGCTATCGTTTCATCATGCATTATCAACAAATTCTCATCATTTTTTTCATCTCCAGCTTTAGTGGGGTTGAAAGATCCAGTTATTACAGTTCGATTATCTATGATGAAAACTTTATGATGCATGAAATAACTGTTTTCATCGTACTTGACGTCTATTCCGTTTTCCTTGAGTCTATCGTGTTGACACCATTTTCCCTTCTGGAATTTTTCGATAACGCCTTTAACATCTAATCCCCCCTTGTTTATCAAAGCATCAGCTATTTCTGGATGAGTAAAGGTAAAAGTCATGAAGTATACGCTCTTCTCGGCAGAGTTTAGGGTTTTGACAACATGTTCTTTACAAGAGTCTTCGGGACAAAAATAATTCTCTATCTTCTTTCCGTTCAGATAAATGACGGAATATTCAACTTCATCTCCTGAACCGAATTGCTCATTGAAAAGTTCTTCGAATTCATCCTCGTAATTACTGGCTAAGTATTCTGAATGAATTATGATTATGTTGTTGTCGTAATTAATTGCCTTTTCTGTTGGGTTGAAAGAACCTGTTAGAATGATTTTATTATCGATCACGCAGAACTTATCGTGCATTAATTGTTTAGTGTAATAGTTTCTTATTGGATTGAATTCATCCAAACCTTCACAATCTTTGTTGAGAACTAATCTAATATTCGGTTTTTGATTCTCTAGAACACTAACTATTTCCTCATGATCAATGTTGTAGAATGCACAATCTATCGTTTCATTGGCAGAGTTTAACAGGTTCACGATAGGAGTAATACAATCATCAGAACAGAAATAAACTTCTGGGGGTGAAGATTCTTCTTTGATAATTCCTGTAGACGAAAACTTTCCTATTGGATTAAATTTGAGGAACAAAAAGGCGATGGTTAATGCTACTGCTAGAGTTATTAGTTTTAATCTCATGATATTCTTTTATTCTTAATAAATTAAAAATGATTTAAAGACTCGTGAGTGATGCCTTATAATGATTTACTTTAAAGGATTTTTCTATGATATCTGTTGGGCTATTATATTTTTTAAAGAAGGGGTTTAGCGGTTAGCTAGTGTAAATAAACTAAGTAAGATTTTTATAGCATAGAGATTTTATCTCATTAGATGAAATGAGATCACATAACTCAACATCAGTTGTGTTAACAGCAATTACATAAATACACAGATCTTTATACTCTCTACTTTCCTTACAGAATGATACATCTTTTTTTCCCATTGCAAACCAAGCATTACATGCAAGTTTTGCATCCCCTGCTTTATCACATATTTTTATATCATCTTTAGATAGAGCAATTGTTCCATAACATTCGTCTTTATTGGTTTTAGAAAACTTACACAAGAATTCAACATTATCTTTCATTGCAATATCCCGATAACATTTATCTTTATCAGCAGTAAAGGAACAAAAAACTAAACCTTTAATGATACTAATTATACCAAAAAACCAAAACATGATAATGACAAATAAAAGCAAAAGGAGAATTATTATTTCCTTTTTGAAGCTCTCTTTGGGTTTTTTAACTCTGTATTTTTGTTCTAGTTCTTTCCACTTCACGATTTAATTTTCTTTCCCAAAAACAAAAATTTATCTAGTTATTGTTATTTCAACGTTTTTTGGCCTCGGAGGGTTCTTATATCCTGAGTATCAAAGCCTATAGCTCCTATTAGGTATTTTGATATGTCAAGATATATAATTTCTAATTAAGATAGATTTTTGTTCTTGAAATCTAAGAATGAAGAGTCAATTAAAATTTAACAATCGAAAATTACCAGTCAAATCAATTATTAACTTAACAGAATCCTTAAATTCTTTACTATTTAATAGAAAAGATATGAATATAATTTGACATTGGAGAAAAATAATGACAAATTTTAATATTAAAATTGAGAATATAGTTGCTTCTGCTTCCCTTGACGTTAGAATACCTTTAGAAAAAATGGTCGAACATCTAGAAGGAAGTGAATACGAGCCAGAACAATTTCCAGGCTTGGTTTATCGTGTAAAGAACCCTAAAGCAGCCATTCTGATCTTTTCATCTGGTAAGATCGTCTGTACAGGTGCAAGAAGTATCGCAGATGTTAGGAAAGCCGTAGAAAAAGTCGCAAGGGTGATAAGGTCACTGAAGTTAGATGTTCCAAAAAAATACAAGATACAGATAGAAAACATCGTTGCTTCAGCACAAATCCCAGCAAGGTTAGACTTGGATAAAATCGCGTTTGGATCGGAAAATTCTGAGTATGAACCAGATCAATTCCCTGGCTTGGTTTATAGGATGAAATATCCTAATGCTACACTCTTACTGTTTGGCTCAGGCAAAGTTATCTGTACTGGTATAAGGAAGATTGAAGATGTGGAATATGCTATGAATTTTTTGTTCAAAAAATTAAAGAGTATAGATGCACTTAAAAAACATTGAGATAAAGGATTAGATAGATTTTTGTTCTAAAAAAGGATAAAAGAACACGAAAGCCTCGGGAGGGATTTGAACCCCCGACATTTTGGTCTCCTGTTATCATCTTTTCGTCAAAAGACCAAATACAAGCCAAACGCTCTACCGGACTGAGCCACCGAGGCTTATTTTCTATTCTAATACCGTTAATATTATAAATGTTTGCCCAAAAACGGATAAATCTTTTATTTACGATGATATATTTTGATAGTGATGACAACAAAGTCGATATTGTTCACTTTCCTGGTTTTTCTTCTCATTATTTCCGTTTCTTATGCTGAGGAATTCGATGTTTCTGTATCTGTTTCCCCGAAGAAAGTGGAAGTAAACCCATGCGATATCGCAACTTTTGATATAAATATCGTAAATATGGGTGAAGAAGATACTTTCTCTGTCTCGATAGAAGGACTGCCAGAAGGCTGGTACACACTGAGTGAGGATTCTGTTACCTTAGAATCAGAAGAAGAATATAAAATCTATTTGTTCGTAACACCTGACTATTATGGTGATGTTGGAACTTTCGAAGCGTCTGTTGTGGTTTCAGATCACGCCGACGCAACAGATACTTTCACACTAGAAGTAGTTCCTGATCATAGGATAGAAGTTTCACTCCCAGAAGAAACAAAGACTTGTCTACAAGAAACTTCAGAAATAAAAGCACTGATAAAGAATACTGGTGTTTCTGCTGAAGATTTAGTTTTTGATATCTCTGGCAACGCCTCTGATTTTGTAGAATTAACAGAAGAGAGTTATGTTCTTGGAGTGGATGAAGAGAAGGAAGTTGTCCTTGAAGTAAAGCCGATTGATGTGAAAATAGGCGACTACGTCCTGGAACTGGAAGCAAGATCAACCACCAGTTATGCATCTTCCAAGGATTCTGGTTTAATAAAGATAGTTGATTGTTACAAGGTTGATGTCATATATCCAGAAGAAGTAGAAACTTGTGTTGACGTACCTGTACAATTCCAGATCACTGTTGAAAACACTGGATTGAAGAATGATAGTTATGTCCTTGAAATAGAGAAACTGAACATTACTGAAACGGTAGAACTTGAATCTGGAGAATTTTCATCCTTAAAATTGTTATTCCTTAAGGACAAACCGGGCACGTACGAGATGGATTTTGTCGTTGAATCGGACTATGTCAGTTCTGAAGGAAAAATAGAATTCCTCGTTGTTAAATGTTATGATGTTGATTTGAGTGTGGAAGAAAAGGAATTCCAAGTAGATGTGGGTAAAGGAAAACTAATAAAGGTTGAGGTAACGAACCTTGGGACAAAACAAGATACTTTTGATGTCTCCGCTGATGTCGATTGGGTATCCATTAAACCTTCCACTTTGATCTTGAAATCAAACGAGACAAGAGAAATTTACGTCTACTACAGCCCAGAATTTGGAATGGAAGGGATAAAGGAAACGACTTTAACCGTGAAGTCAGAAAAGAGTGAAGATAGTGAACAATTGAAAATAACAGTATCAGAAGTTACTGTAACAACCATAGGAACAACCACTACCACTCAACCAGGAATAGAAATCCCAACTGGTGGGTTTGGTGAAGTTTGGGAAGGTATCTGGCAGAATAGAGTTTTAAGGTCTTTGTTGATTGCTATAATTGTTGTCATAATCATCCTCATTGCAATATACCTAGTAGTTATGAGGTGAAATCTTGATAGAGAACATTCTACTGATAGCCAGCTTTTTCATCTTCTTGGCTGTCGCTGTAGAAGCAAAGGTTAAGTCGAGGTTAGGATTTTTCATAGTAATGACTGGTTTAATCATAGGAATATTAGACTTGATCTTTGTTCTCTTACAAGTTTTTTGAGGGGATGGAATGAAATTCAACAGTTTCCTGGCTTTCTTGTTCACCTTGATTGCGATTATTGTTTTGGTATCTGGTTTAGTCTTTGAATACACCACATTACTAATATTTGGTGGAGATTGCAACGGTTATTCTTTACTTCTCTTCACAGATGAGAATAAAGTTGATACTGAAGTGGGAAAAGGTAAGTTGGTAAAGATAAGGGCGGTGAATGCTGGTAGTTTCGGTGATAAGTACGAAGTCTCTTTGGACGGACCTGAATGGGCGATAATAAAACCTGATTCATTCAGCCTCAAATCAGAGGAAGCAAAGACATTGTTCTTGTACATCAGTCCTGATCTTGGAATGGAAGGGAAGTATGACATCGATATCACAGTTAAGTCAAACTGTGTTTCTGAAAGCAAAACAATAGAAGTTGGAGTTTTGAAGGAATAGATCACTTAAAAAATTTTAAATATACACTATAATACTACAGTTCTTATGGTGAAAATTCCAGAGAAATTCAAGAAACTTTACTACAAACAAGGTTACAGGTTTGTGGGTAAAAATCAACATTCGGCCGTGAAGGTATGTAGATGGACAAAGGAAAGTTTAAGGAAAGATAGAGTTTGTTTTAAACAAAAATGGTATGGTATTGAAAGTCATAGATGTTTGCAGTGTTCGGTCAGTCTATCATGCTTGAACAGATGCGTCTATTGTTGGAGAACGTTCCATCCTGTGTTTGAGAAAGAAATGAATACGAAAACAATAGATGAACCTTCGGAGATAATAGATGAGTTGATTAAGGCTCAAAGACTACTTTTAACTGGTTTCAAAGGGAATCTTGAGGTAGATAGGAAAAAATGGAAGGAGGCACAAAACCCAACAAATGCTGCTTTAAGTCTCATAGGCGACAGTATACTATATCCAAGAATTTCTGAACTTTTAGAAGAATTCCACAGGAGAAGGTTCTCGACATTTCTCGTCACAAAAGGTACTTCACCAAAAAAGTTAAAAGCTTTGGAAGTTGAACCAACAAACCTTTACATATCGCTTTGT
>Ga0209636_10005912_pt1 | contig 12489 bp, 9 predicted proteins | sample DeeMarSWOR152_54_FD_187464 | JGI IMG/M metagenome (GOLD analysis project Ga0209636, IMG submission 187464) | Marine sediment microbial communities from White Oak River estuary, North Carolina - WOR-1-52-54 (SPAdes) (version 2) | ecosystem: Environmental > Aquatic > Marine > Intertidal zone >...
TCCCGGCAGCGGCTGCCTGTCCCCATGCAAGGCGAGGCAGGCCCACCCCCTGATCGTCCCGAAATGCTGGACCTGGGGCCCCACCACGCTGGACAAGTCGGAGGCCCCCTCTGCCCCCGCGACCGCGTTGGACCTCTGTGGTTTCAACCCAGGCCCGCCGAACGAGAGGAAGGCCAGTGGCAACAGCAACAGCGCCGCCAGTCCGGTGGTCCTTCTCATAGGAACCTCCTGCTAAGGTTGAGGCCAAAGAAACCAGTCCGTCGAAAAGCAACGACGCCGCAGGGTTAGCACACGCGGCGCTCCGCCTCCGGCGCTCTGGTAAGGCCTGAGAACTTGATTTGGCGTACTGCAGGCATGGTTGAAGCCGCTGAGGTCTGGCACATGCCCCCAGGACCCCGGCCCAACCCAACCTCCAAGCTAGGTGACGCTGGCCAGCATCACAAGCAGCTCGTCGTAGTAGCGGGTGCGGGCGGCTTCCCTCCGGTCAGCGGCTCACTCTCTCCGCAGCACCTCCACCGGATTGACCTGCGTGGCACGCCAGGCGGGCAGGAAGCAGGCCAGTGCGGCTACCAGGCCGAGGAACCCGACCGCGCCCACATACGCCGTGGGATCGAGTGGCTGGGTCTCGAACAGGAGCTGTTGGACCAGGAGTGTCCCGGGGTAGGCAGCGGCCACGCCCAGCAGCAGGCCGAGCCCGGCCAGCAGCATGCCTCTTCCGAGGATCATGCCGAGCAGGTCGCCGTTCGAGGCCCCCATGGCCATCCGGACTCCGAATTCGTTAAGCCGCTGACTCACGTGGTAGGCAAGCACACCGTAGAGCCCGATCGCCGTCAGAGCGAGGGCGACGCACGAGAAGAGAACCAGGGACAAGATCACGATCCGGAAACCGACCAATTCATCATCGAGGACCGAGGCCATCGTAGAGACCTTCGCGAAAAGAACGTTCGGATCCTTCCGGCGCAGCAGTTCTTCTATCGGTCCCACGAGTGTGGTCGGTTCCACGGACGTGCGAACGGCGATCTGCGCCCGCGCCGGAGCCATCTGGGCGAACGACATGTAGTACGCCGCGTCGGGCGCGCCGCGCAGGGTGTTCACGCGGGCATCCCGCACCACACCGACGACCTCGAAGGTTCGCCAATCGGCGACGCTCACCATGCGGCCGATGGGGTCCGAGCCCTGGAAGAACCTCTGCACCACGCTCTCGCTCAGCACGATGACAAAGGGGCTGCCCGGGACATCGGTCGCCGCGATGTCTCTTCCCGCAGTGAGTGGGATGCCCATCGTATAGAAGTACCCGGGCGGCACCCACCGGGCCATAGCCGAGAAGTCCTCCTGTGGCGACTGAGGCGGCCGTTCCACGGGCCAGACGGACCAATCCTGCCAACGGCTGCGGATCGGCAGCTTGTTAATCACGGTCGCCGAGACGACTCCCGGCAGCGCCTCGATTTCCTCCAGCAGCGACGTGAAGAACTGGTTACGCTCCTCCGGTGTCGGGTAGTCGCTGACCTGGATCTGCATCTGCCCGGTCAGGAGATTCTCCGGATCGAAGCCGAGATCGACCGCCGATAGTTGTGCGAAGCTGCGAATCAAGAGGCCCGATCCGATGAGCAGTGCCACCGAAAGCGCGACCTGCAGGACCACGAGCCCGCTCCTCAGCCGGCTGCTCCGGACATCCTCGGACGCGCGGCTCGCCGACCGCAGCTGCTGTGCCGGATCGCTTGAAGCTCCCCGCACGGCAGGAACAACGGCGACCAGCAATCCAGTGGCGACCGACACGGCCAGGGTGAAGACGAGCGCCCCTGAGTCGACGACGGGACGCTCCATACCCAGCTCGCCGACGGGAAGCAACTGCAGTATCACCCCCTGTAGCAGATAGGCGACCGTGATACCGAGAAGCCCTGCCGCAATAGTGAGGATCACGCTCTCTGTCAGGAGCTGACGGACCAGGCGAGGCCGGGAAGCCCCCAGCGCCGAGCGCATCGCCATCTCGGAAAGGCGCCGCTCCCCCCGCGCCAGAAGCAGGCCGGCCACATTGCCGCAGGCGATCAGCAGCACCAGCACCGTCGTCCCCATCAGCAGCAGCAGGCTCAGCCGGACGTCGCGCACCATGAAGCTCTGCAGCTCCGTCAGCAACAGCGCCTTACCCGCGTTGCTCTCGGGGTACTGCTCCGCCAGGGCCCTGGAGATCGCATCCACGTCGCTCTGGGCCTGTTCCATCGTCACTCCCGACTTCAGCCGCCCGACGACCCAGTGACTGTGCGAATCACGCTCCGTATCAAACGGGCCAGCCCTGTCGACCAAGCCCCAGACATCGGCATCGAACAAGAACCGGAATCCTTGCGGCATCACTCCCACGATGACGGACGAGTTCAGCGTGCTCCCGACCGCGTCCGGGTCGCCCCCGAAATGGCTTTGCCAGAAGCCGTAGCTGATCAGGATCTGACCACCGCCGCCTGGGTCCTCTTCTTCCGGAAGGAAGTGCCGGCCGAGGATCGGGTTCACACCGAGGGTACGGAACAGATTCCAGGTGACAAACCCGGCGTCGACCAGTTCTGGCTGGCGTCCACCCGTGACGGTGAACTGCATCGTGAACGTGGTGAGCGCGGCGAACTCCTCGAACGACCGGCTGTTTTCCCGGTAGTCGAAGTAGTCCACCCTGGAGACGGGTCCGACCAGTTCCCCATCGAACGTCTTGAGGCCCATAACCAGGCGGTCGGGTTCCTGGAAGGGGAGGCGGCGCAGCAGGGCCGTATTGATCGTGCTGAAGAGGGCCGTGGTGGCGCCGATGCCGATGGCGAGGATCAGAACGGCCACGACAGTGAAGCCCGCGTTCTTCCTCAAGGTCCGGAGCGCATACCGGATATCTTGAAACAGCATGTCGATCGTCGCGCCGACCCGCTTCTCACGCACCTTCTCTTTCACCTGCTCGACGCCACCCAGCTCGAGCCGTGCTGCTCGACGCGCCTGCTCCGGACTCGTGCCTGCCCGGATCTTCTCTTCCGCCAGCAGATCCAGATAACTGCTGAGTTCCTCATCCAGGTCCCGATCCAGCTCCTCCTTGCGGAAGAGCGACCGGAAGGTGCTGATGATCCGTCTGAATGCCGGCATGGGTCACCTTTCAGGTAGCCTCCATGACCTTCGTGATCGCCAAAACGACCTGCGCCCAGTTCCGCTTCTCCTCGCCCAGCCGACGCCTGCCCGCCGCGGTCAGCTGGTAGTACTTCGCGCGCCGGTTGTTCTCCGACTCGCCCCAGGCGCCTTTGATCCAGCCTTCCTGCTCGAGCCGGTGGAGCGCCGGGAAGAGCGAGCCCGGCTGCACCTGGAAGACCCCACCCGTGATCTGCTCGATCCGCCGCGAGATCCCCAGCCCGTGCATTTGCTGCAGCGACAGGGTCTTCAGGATCAGCATGTCCAGGGTGCCCCGCAGCAGATCGGCTTTGCCAGCCGCCATACGCTCTCCTATCGAACGTCTATAGGGCCTTCCTAAAGACTATCTATACGTATGGATACCGTCAAGCGGGAAAAGGTTGGACCTGCACGGAAGTGTCATTCACCGACGCACGATACGACCGGTGTGCCCGAGTGGATTTGGGCTGGCGTCAGCTCTTGACGACTTCGTAGATACCGACGAGCCCGTGGCCGTATCCCTTGCCGCGCTGGTGGGCGATCTCCAGGTCCCGCAGCGCGAACCCCAGCTGCGGCTCGATCAGCTCGGCCCGGACATCATCCGCCGGCCAATCCGTCGACGCCTCGATCACGTGTGACATCCGCTGCATCGCGCGGCGCGCCGGCTCGGAGCGCGACGCCGGGAACTCGCGCGAACCCACCGCTCGAGCGCCGCTGGCCCCGGCTCGCGCCAGCGTATCCCGGGTGAACCGAACCAGGTCGGTCCAGGCAGCGTGCAGGTCCGTCAGCAGCTCGGCCGGCCCGGCGAACCCATCGGGTAGGTGCAGGTCGAAGAGCAGCGAATCGAGGTCGGTGCGATGGAGCGGCTCGTGCAGATGGTTGACCGGGGAGCGGAGTGGGACGGCGTGCGGGTTATACTCGGCGGTGTCGATGTGTCGCCCGACGAACAGCGAGCGATCGAACAGGGCTCGCTGCCGGAGCCTGGCCCCCGAGGCCGCCTCGGCACGTGCCACGATGCGGCGAATCTCCTCATCGCACATGAGACGGAGATCGAAGCCCTCGATCTTCCGGGTGGCTCGCTCCTGTTCCGGGTAGATGTAGGAGATGCGGTAGTCCATCCACTTCTCGCGCGAGGTGTCGGCATCCCAGAGGCTCGTCCACTCGTAGGCGTAGCGGCCGAGCCAGTCGCCGATGACGAGTGCGCCGCCTTCAGCGTGCCGGGCCACGTCGGCCAACAGCGGGACGAGGGCCTCGTCGTGGAAGTGCGAGAGCGTTCCGAACGAGGTGAAGTAGACGTCGTAGGGCGCCTCACCCGCGCGGAACGGAAGGCCCTCACGCAGGTCGGCTTGCAGCAACTCGATATCCTCCGCGCCGCCGTAGCGCGCTCGGGCCTGGTCGAGCAGATTCAGGTTGATATCGACGCCCGTATAGCGGCCGAGGCGCTCCCGGGGGATGAGCTGCACGGACTCGGCCTCCAGCGGCGGCCGCGAGCGGGCGACCGAGATGAGTATCTCGAAGCCGTCCCCGCTCCCGCAGCCAAGATCCGCCACGCGCAGGCCTCGGCCCTGCTCCAGGCGGCGGACCACGGGCTCGAGGTGGGGCCGCAGCATGTGCCGCGTGATCTGATCCTCCCAGAAGATGCGCACGTTGTCGTACTTGCCGCGGAGGCCGCTTGGCCGGTCGTACCGGCCGCTCCCGGCCGCCTGTGAGTAGGCGCTGACCTCGCTCCGCATCTACGCCTCTTGTCGCATCGCGTCGAGCCAGTCGATCGCCTCGAACGCGTCGCGGCAGTAGGCGTCCGCGCCGATGCTAACCGCGAACTTCTCGGAGAGCGGCGCCCCGCCGACGATCACCTTGACGCGGTCACGCAGCCCTGCGGCCTCCAGCGCTTCCAGAACAGAGCGCATCTGGGTCATCGTCGAGGTGAGCAGGGCCGAGAGCCCCACGACGTCGGTGCCGTGCTCGCGGACCTCGTCCACGATGCGCGCGGCCGCGACGGACGTGCCCAGATCGCAGACCTCGTAGCCGCCACCCTTGAGCAGCGTGCCCACGATGTTCTTGCCGATGTCGTGCAGGTCCCCCTCGACCGTGGCCAGCACGACCCGGCCCTTCCGCTCCACATCGGAGCCCACCAGGTACGGCTCCAGGATGTCCATGGCCGAGCTCACGCACTCGGCGCTCGCCAGCATGTCGGGGATCAGGTACTCCTGCGCCTCGTACTTGGCACCGACCGCCTCCATGGCCGGCGACAGCGACTCGGAGAGGATGCGCTGAACGGGAACGCTCTGCTCGATCGCCCGCGCCACGAGCTCCGTCACGCCGGGCTCGCCCTCCATGTCCCCCTCGTAACCCTCATCTGATTCGTCGACGCGTCCCAGGATCACGTTCCTCTTGATGCCTGATAGGATCTCAAGTGGGTCCATGGGTCCTCCTCACAGGTCGAAACGTTCCTTCGGCAGCAGACCGGGCACCTCCCTGTAGATCGCCTCGACCACGTCGTCGGGCAGCGGCGTGCCGGGGGCGGCACGGATCTCGGCGAGCCGGTCGCACGCTCGCTCGATAACATCGTCGCGCGCGCCGTCGCCCTCCAGGGTGTACGGCTCGGACACGACGCCGCGCCGGATCTGCCTGCGAATATGACGGGCGAACAGCCGGGTACTCGACCTCATCACCTTCCGAACCTCGGCGACCGCCGCGCCCACGTCGCTCTGGTCGAACGCGGGCGGCCTGAGGATCTGCTTGACGACGCCGACGTTCGCGTCGTCGATGATCGCCTGGACCGGGCTGAACGTACCCGTCCGATCGAGCAGTCCGATCGCGTAGTGGATGTAGTGCGCGCCGGACTGGGCCACCGCGAGATGCGAGAAGACCTTCTCGATCGTCGCCTGCATCCCAGGCACATGGCAGTCACCGACCCCAGCGGTGGAGTAGCAGGGAACGCCGTACCGGCGCGCCAGCTGCACGCAGTCGACGTTGTAGTGGATGACCTCCGGCGCCCCATAGAGGTCGTGCAGGGTGTCGAGCCGGGCCCGCACCGGGACGGCACCGTAAAGCACCGGCGTGCCCGGACTGATGAGCTGAGTCAGCGTAATGCCTGCCAGAATCTCGGCATTGATCAACGCGACCATCCCCTCCTCCTGGACGGGCGCTGTGGAGCCGCCCTGCGGCGACGACGAGATCACGAGCGGCAGCCGGCGGCGCGCGAACTGGACGACCTTCGCCGTCGTGTCATCGACCATTTGCAGCGGGCTCTTGACCAGGCACGCGATGAACGAGATGGGCGGCGCCTCGTAGAACCGATCCGGCCCACCAGCCACGATCTCGCCCATGCGCACCACGTCGTCCAGCGCCGAGACATCGGTCAGGCCGGCCTGGACGTGCTTGGTCATGTACCGGAGGCTCGCAAAGAAGATGTTGACGTCCTTGCTCGACGTCTCGATGTCCTCGTCCTGGATGTTGACGTTCCGTATGAAGAAGTCGACGTGCTCGAGCGCGTTGCAGAGCCGCGCGGAGTCGGCGAGCCTGCGGACCGTACCGCGCTCGCCCGTGTGGCGGGGATACCGGGTCGGCGAGCTCGATCTGTCCGGCCGCTCCGCCTCTATCATCTGGGTCTCCAGAAACACGTTCGTCTCGGAGCCAGTGCCGAAGTAGACGCGCGGGACCTCTGTGTCGAGCACCAGCGTGTTCGCCGGCTCCCGCGCCCCCAGCACGACCCGCGACGGCGCCGAGTCAATTGCCCACTCGACCACGGCGCGCGGAATGCGGACGAGCCAGGCACCGTCGCCAGGGCTGCGCTCCGTGGGGCAGTCGGCGTCGGCGAAGATCGAGGCCGCTTCCGCGTTGAAGCAGGTGATCCCGGGGTCCTGGAGGATCTGCAGCGAGGCCTCGTGCAACATCCCGGTCCGGACCGCATCGAGCCGCTCGATCGGTCGGACGACGACACCTGCCCGGCACAGCCCCGCTTCCGGTCTCTGCCCCTTCATCACAGCTCCTGTCTCCGGATCTGCCGCGTGTACCTCCGGCAGTAACGGTCACGGCCAGCCACCAGCTCGCCCAGCGTGATCGAGCGACGGATGCCCTGATCGGTCGGATCGCAGATCGCCGAGTCGAGCCCGTGCACGAGCGCCGCGATCAAGAAAGCTTGATTCACCATCGTTCGGCTCGGCAGGCCGTGTGAGACGTTCGTCAGACCCAGGGTCGTCCTCGCGCCGGGAAAGCGGGCTTTCATCTCCCGGAGCGTCCCGAGCGTGACCAAACCTTGACTGACGTCCGAGGAGAGGGGCAGGACCAGGGGATCGAGGTACACGTTCTCTTCGGGAACACCCGCCTCGGCGGCGGCCGCGAGGATCGACTCGCAGACCGCGAGCCGCTCCGTCACGCTACCCGGGATGCCCGCATCACCCATGGCGAGCGCAATCACGGGACACCCGCTCTCGGCAGCGAAGGGGAGCAAGACTTCCAGCCGCTCGCGTTCCCCGCTCACCGAGTTGAGCAGCATCGGCCGGCGCTCACCCAACGGTTCCGCCGCCCGCCGGAGCACGACGGGATCGGAGGAATCAAGCGACAGCTTCTTCTCCGTACAGTCGAGTGCCAGATCCACGAGCCAGCTCAGGTCCTCGCTCTCCCGATCCCTGTCCCCGCTCCCGGTCCCGGCGTTCAGGTCGATGTAGTGCGCCCCGGCTTGGTCTTGCGCCTGGATCTCACACCGGATGTGCTCCTCGTCACGCTCCTCGACTGCGGCTCTGATCCGCTTGCGCGTAGCGTTCACGCGTTCGCCGATGATGATCACCGTGGCACCATGCCCTCATAGTGCGCTTTCGAGATGGCCGGAAACGCCTCAAGTATGTCCGCAGCGACCGCCCGCGGTATCTGCAGGCTGCGCGGCTCCGCCAGCAGGCGCCTGACCCGCTCATGAGCTTTCTCGGCCGTCGTTCTCCGCTTCGCCTCCCATTCCTCGCGCGGCTCACGGTCACTCAAAGCCGGCCGGTAGTGCTCGCGGTTCATGTGCCGACGCGTGTGTCGGGCCGCCACGAAGTTGCCGCCGGGTCCCGCCGCCTCAATCGCGTCCACGGCCAGCGTGTCCCTGTCGACCCGGATGCCTTCCAGGGCCCGGAGGGCCATCCCGATGATTTCATCGTCGATGACGAGCTTCTCCTTGCTCACCGTCAGGGCGAACTCCATCAGCCCGGCGGCGTCGTGAATGAAGTCGGCGCCGGAAAGCGCGACCAACAGATTGTTGACCGCAGACTCGTAGCCGCATTGAGCGTCCAGCGTCTTCGAGTCGCTGATGCCCGCGGTCGCGTAGTAGGGGAGGCGGTAATGCTGGGCGAGCTGGGCGGCCGCCGCGTTGATCAGACCGCTCTCCACGGGCCCGCCGAGGTACTTCATATCGCGCATGTCCGCCGACGACGCGACACACCCATAGATGACCGGCGTGCCCGGGTTAACGAGCTGAGTCGTCATCACGTTGATCAGCGCGTCGCAATTCTGGATGACGAGCGTGCCGGCGAGCGTGATCGGCGCCGTCGCGCCAGAGAGAGGCTCGGCCGGCACCGCCAGCGGCAGTCCCTCACGGGCCACCTGCATCATGAAGCCGCCGTACTTGCGATCGAGGCGCAGCGGGCTGATGCCGCAGGTGATCATCGAGATGAAGGGCCGCTCGCGCAGGGCCTCTGCCGACCCGGCCACGTGCTCCGCCATGGCGATGACGTCACGGATGCCTTCGGCCGTATACACGCCGCCCATCACGTGTTTCGACGTATGGCAGAGACCGGCGAAGAACCGGTTCACGTCCACCGCCTCCACGGGCAGGTCGTTCGGGTACGTGGGCAGGAGTACGAAATGGATGTTGTCGAGCCGTTCGACGAGCAACACGACCTCGATCAGGTCGCGCAGCTCGGCCGGCCGCCGCCCCGAATCGTAGTCCAGCACGTTGAGCGCGGTCCCGCCGGTGCCGCAGTACACACGGCCGGACCCTAGCTCGAGCTCGGTCCCGGGCTGGCGTCCGAATAAGGTCACCTTCGACGGGGCAGAGCCGACCAGGTCCATCACTGCCGGCTCTTTGATACGAACGACGCGCTTCTCGGAGTCCACGAGCGTCTCGTGCCGTCGGAAAAGGTCGAAGGCCTCGGGCTCGTGCACCTCGAAGCCGACCTCCGCCAGCACGTGCATCGCCGCCTCGTGGATTTGCGTGACCTCGGCCTCGCTGAGCGGCGCGTAGGGGAAGCGGACGGGCGTGCCCGCCGCCCGCTCCACGGGTCGGGCGGTCGCGGATCGATCCATCACATCCTCCGGTGGTCGCAGTCGATTCGACCGCAGCTCAGGCATGGTGAGCCGAGCTCTTGAAGCTCCGCCTTCGGTCCCACCCCGATGACCCCGGAGACCGACTTGCGGGGGATCATCAGGCAGTCGGGTGTGAGAGTGATGCCCGCAGGCCGATCGGGCAGCAGAGAGAACAGCTTGCGCTGCTCGCGCAGCGACCAGTCACAGTAGCCCGGACTGAAGCGCCAGCTGACGGCCTCGCCCTCCGGCAACGCCCGGGCCAGGGTGCTCTCGAGATCGTCGGCCATAGCGTCCGCCGCGACCGACGCCGCTGCGTCGAGCACGACCCCGACATGCGGCCGCTCGCGCACGGCCTCGGCTACGAGACGGTCGATGCGCCCGCCGAGAGTGACGACGAAGACGCAGATTGTGTGGCACGGCGCCGTGGCTTGGGCAAGCCTGCGGCTCCTCAGGGTGACCGAGGGCGGAACGCGGACATAATGGCCCTCGATCGTCATGGGATAGGTGCGATACGTGCCCCTGGGCACCGCATGCACGAGGACCCGCTCGATGGCCTCGTCGATATGTCGCAACGTCCGCCTCGAGGGCGCAACGTTGGACGGGCATCCCAGCTGCTCGAGGAGCCGGTCGGCGGGTACGTCCAGATTGCGCCGGGCATGACCCACGGTCGGCGAGACGCTCATGGCTGGCCCTCCGGGGAATGTAACGGGGCCGGCTCTGGGTCGCGCGAGCCAGATTCGCCCAGAAAGCCCACCAGACGCTCGAGCGCAGCTCGGATCGCTTCGACCTCCTCCCGTTCGAGCCTCGCCAGACCCGCGGCCACCCGCTCCTCGATCGGATCGGCTAGTTGCTCGGCCTGGCGCTTACCTTCGTCCGTCAGCGTGAGCAGTGTGACGCGGCGATCGGAATGCTGCCGCGTGCGCGCTATCAGACCCTTCACCTCGAGCCGATCGGTGATACCGGTCAGATTGGAGGGGGTGACGTACATGAACTCGGCGAGCCTCGCCGCCGGCATAGACCCGTGGGCAAGCAGCGTGCGCAGGGCAACCACCTGGGGTCCGGTCAGCCCGAACCGCTTGGCCATGGCCTTCGAGCCGACGTAGATTCGGCCCACCATCTGCCGGATAAGCGCCGCGACACGCTTGGCTTCGGTCGCTGCCTCGGTCATCTGATTCCAGTCCATGAGATCGCCGCCCTTCTGGCCGAGTTGTGCACGCACCCGGGAGCCCGAGTTGCCGACATCCGCCCGCTGGCGAACGGACCCGACAGCGGGTTCGCCAACCCTCAGCAAACAGCTGCAGCGCACGCAGAGTCTGTCGCGTGATGAAACTGCCACGCGCGTCGCCAGGAACTGCCCTGATGGATGGGGTTCTCCCCGGGATGCTCAGGATATGTTAAGAGAACACTTGAAGCTTCAATTGTCAATGCTGAGAGCATCAGCACCCCGGCGGCCCGATCGCTCGATGAGGACGTGAAAACGGCGCTGCGCGGTCCACTCAGGGATCCGGTCCCGCTTCCAGCACGGCCGGTGCGCTGGATCCCCTATTGCAACAGCTGATTATTCCGGAGGAAACTGCGAGCGACGTCGGCAGGGCTCTCCCCTCTCTCATCCACCTGGAAATTCAGGCGCCGCATGGTAGCGTCATCGATCAGCGAAGCGAGCGGCGCCAGCACCTCGCGCAGCCCCGGGTGCTCTTGCAGAGCTTGCCTGCGCACGACAGGTGCGGCGTAGTAGGGCGGAAAGGCGTGCGCGTCGTCGGTGAGCAACACCAGATCGTAGGCCTCGATGCGCCCATCGGTGGCGAACGCGCTGATCACGTCTAGCTCTGCCTTGGCGACGGCCTCGTACATGATGGCGGGATCCACGTCCACGACCGTGCCGAAGCTGAAGCCGTAGACGCGACGGAGGTGTGGGTAGCCGTCGGGCCTTTCCATGAACTCGCTCGGAAAGCCCGCCCGCAGCTGCGATGCCCGGGACGACAGATCCGAGATGTTTCCCCAACCGAATTCGCTTGCATCGGCGAATCTCACGGCGAGTGCGTACGTGTTGTTGAAGCCGAAGGGCTGCAGCCATTCCGCATCGAAACGGTCGCAGTACGCCTTACGGACGATCCGCAAGGCGCTGTCCGGATCTGTGACCACATCCCTTTGGAGAATGGCGGTGAGCGCCGTGCCGGTATACTCGACATACACATCCACCTCGCCCCGGCTCAGCGCGCCGTGCGCGATCATTGTACCACCGAGCCCGAACCGGCGCTCGACCGCAAGCTCGGTTCGCGTCTCGATGAGCTGCGCTACTAGCTCACCTAGTATGAACTGTTCGGTGAAGTTCTTCGACGCGATCCGTAGTGTTGCCCCCCCTTCCGGCTGCTGAGCCTGCCTGGCCGACCCGGTGGCCGGTGCGGTGAAGTAGGCGACCACGCCCAGAAGGATGAGAACCAGGGGAGCCGCGAGTCCGAGCGGTTTGAGCTTTGCCTTGATCGAGCCACGCTCCGACTGGCGGGTGCGCTTCAAGCCCCACTCGGCAGCCCCGATGGCGTTGTCCACCAGAAGAGCCAAGAGAGCGGCTGGAACGGCTCCCAGCAGGATCAGTCGCGTGTTCGAGAGCGCCAACCCCCGCACGATGAACTGGCCCAGACCGCCGGCTCCGATGAACGCCGCCAGGGTGGCGATCCCCACCCCGATCACCGCCGCCGTGCGAATCCCCGCCAGAATCACCGGGGCGGCGAGTGGCACCTGCACCATGACCAGCTGCTGGCGGCGGCTCATCCCGATACCCACCGCCGCCTCCTGGATCTCGGCCGCGATCCCCTCGAGACCCGCCAGCGTATTCCGTACGATGGGCAAAAGGGCGTACAGCGTGAGGGCGATGATCGCCGGCAACGCGCCGATCCGCTCGAGCAGCGCCAAGAGAAAGGCGAGCATCGCCAGGCTCGGGACGGTCTGCAGAATGCCCACAGCGCCCAGCAGCGGATTGCGTAGCCAGCGCACGCGTGAGGCGAAGACACCGAGAGGAATACCCAGCACGATGGCGAAGCCAGTAGATACTCCAGTGAGTATCACATGCTCGCCCTTCGGAGC
>Ga0209636_10005913_pt1 | contig 12486 bp, 6 predicted proteins | sample DeeMarSWOR152_54_FD_187464 | JGI IMG/M metagenome (GOLD analysis project Ga0209636, IMG submission 187464) | Marine sediment microbial communities from White Oak River estuary, North Carolina - WOR-1-52-54 (SPAdes) (version 2) | ecosystem: Environmental > Aquatic > Marine > Intertidal zone >...
GGGATGTTCACTCCGTCGAACATAGCACACCAGGCACACTTGGCAGGCCTTTTAGGAGGAGCATTGTACGGCCTGTACGTTCGCAGGCAGCGCAACAAACTCGTCTTCTTCTGGGAAAAATCTTAACTAACTCTCATATTAACTATTTCTCAACCCGCAAAAACAGATTACAAAGGTTTATATAGTAATACTACTATATGTAAAGTATACTTTACGTTAAGCTAACTTTACATTGGGTGTGTTTGAATTACATTGGAAAAAAACAGATTACAGTATTTCAGGGAAAAATACGGTTTAACTCAGGAAAAGTTGGCCGAAAAAGTAGGTGTCACACGACAGACAATAATCTCCATTGAACGTGGGAGATACACACCATCTCTGGAACTAAGCTTGAAATTTGCCAGAGCATTCAAATGTAAAGTCGAAGACTTGTTTGGAATATAGGAGGTAAAATAATGAAAAAAACGAAAAGAGCAACGACAAAGTTCGCCATTGTGTTGGGTTGGATAATAGTGGGATTGTTGTTAAACCACTTTAAGATAGGAACCAATGCTTTTGGTATATTTGGCTCACTTGGAACCTACTTCATATACATTGGTTTCGTGGGGATGTTTGTTGCTGGGTTCACTGAGGTCTTGAGGAAAGACAGGGCAGCTGATGAGAGAATGCAGTATGTAGCCACAAAGGCAATGAAGTTAACCTTTTTAGTATTCGTGGCAGTCGCATTCGTCATCATGGTAATCGACGGGATAAATCCGATAACCATGCCTTACCACCTGTTCATGAGCTACCTAGTCAGCGGAATACTAGCAGTATATTACATTTCCTACAAAATACTACTGAGACGATATTAGAAAATCTTTAAAGTTAGTTTTTCAAGGAAATATTCATTAGCAAGGAATGAGAGAAATATTTCAACTTCGGACAAACCAGAAAGTAGTAAATATATGTCAACCTTATGTTTTCTAAATATGTAACGTCACATGGTGGGATTTGAATCTTTATATTAAGAATTCAAAAATTATTATTAGGTGTAAATGAAGAAGTTCGTGTTTTTGGGTTTATTGTCATTACTTCTGCTGATTCAAGCAGTAATAGTAGAAGCCTCGGAAGTTTCTTATTGTGGGGTGGACCCTCAAGAAGTTAATTTGTCGGTTTCCGATCAAATTAAAGTTACAGTTTACGTAAACAATACTCAAAATACAACATCTGAAGATACTGTTGAGATAAGTTTTCCTACAAATCATTTATACTGTGTTGGGGATTGTGTAGAGCACGTTACAATACCGCCGTATTCTGGACAGAATATTGAATTTGTTTTAGAAGCTTTTAGCGCAACAAGCGAAGAGCAATTTATTACAGTTATTCAGCCTGCCTCTTACACGTGCCCATCAATTACAAGAATAAGTTCTGGAGCAACAACAACTACAACAACCGAGCCAACAACAACCACGACTACAACAGCGCCGACAACCACTACAACTACTTTACCACAACAACTATCCGCTAGTATAAGTCTACCTAAAAATACTTATTATCCGGCTGAAAGTTTTGAGCCAAAAGTTACTGTTAGAGGCCCTGATGGAAAAATTGTTATTGATGCGACTGTAACTGGTAAATTAACTTATGGGGATGAGCACAAATCGCTAGGGTTCTTTTACTCTACTTTATGTGATTGTTATAAAACATATCATTGGTTTAGCGAAGGAACTCTACCGAATGATTATACTTTAACTGTAAATGCTTCGCATTCTGTCTATAAATCAGCAACCGCAACTACCAGTTTTTCTTTAATTAAACCTACTTTGCAAATGACAATGTCGACTGATAAAACTGAATACAACCCGGGAGATTCGTTCAAAATAACTGCTGAAGTAAAAGACAGCCTAGGCAACAGCATAACCGATGCCTATCTGACTGGCGATATCAGAGACGCCGATACCGGGGATTTAATCAGAATAATTTATCCGTGGTTAAAGGAAGGCGTTTATTATTATGAATATTATGTTGGGTCGGAAAGTCTGGGAAAAAGCTATACCATATCTCTGAGTGTAAGCTGGAAAGAGCAGTCCGCATCCGATTCCAAAACGGTCTTAGTCACAAGGAGAGGGCTAAACGCTGACATAGTCTTGGAAAAAGATGTCCTGATGCCCGGAGACACTCTGAGAGGAAAGATAAAAGTCTTTGATAAAGACGGTAACATAATTGAAGACGCGTGGATTGGGGTAGAGATTAGAGACTCACATGGCAACTTCTATAGGTTCTTGTCGGCCGAGTACAAAGACGTATTTTATGAGATTGACCCCTGGTGGGTAGAGGAGTGGACCTCGACAGGGACTTACAGTTTAAATGTCGAAATAGAGAAGTCTGGAGAAAGTATATCTTTGGAGAAAAAAATCGAAATAACTAAAGAAAAATTAAATGTTCAGGTAATCCTTGATCAAACTGGTTACGCTCCGGGCGACAGGATTTATATTAAAATTTTGGTGACCCACTCAGATGGTTCTATTGTCCCTGATGCCTACATCGGTGGTGAAATATTCCCATTGACACAGGAAGTAATCAAGCAGACGACAGAAGAAAGTGAGGTAACTGGTTCAATAAGCGGTGTAATAACTGGTGAGATTGTACTGGTAGGTGTAACTGGCGAATCCACGCTGATGAGTCCGGGCGCTCCCATAGCAACAGCGGTGATCGGGGAACCGACACATGTTTGTAGAATTCACATTTCGCCAGAAGGTCCACTGTATTACAAAGGTGAATATATCCAGAGGTATTATATAGACGATGCATATATTCCCGAGTGGTGTCCTACTGGAAAGTATGTTCTACGCCTAAGAATTGGTGCACCTGGGTATGCAGATACAGAATTTACTAGAGAATTTAATGTTGCTTTATACAAACTTTTGTTAGAAACCGGCTTCAAAATTGACAGTAGACCGGACGCAGTTAATATGGGTATATATGCTGAAGTAAAAGATGAGCGAGGGAGAATCGTCCCGTATGTAAATATAAAAGGATATTTGCATCCATTTGAAGAAGGAGTTGAAGGGTGTATAAAAAGAGTATATTTGAGGTATGATGAATTTACAAACAGATATACGTCTAGTGTATTCTTAGCCAGACACGAATGCCCAGCTGGCAAGTATTTGTTAGAAATAACTGCTTCTCAACCATCTTATGAAACTGCTACTGTTGAACAATCAGTAGAAATAGAATATTCAGAAGATTTTAAATATAGTGTAGTAGTTCCTCCAGTCAGTGGCGAGTCTGTATGTAGAGAAGTCTCGTGTGGGCCTAACTGTTTTACTAGAATATGCGAAGCGTCTAGACCTCCGTCAGAATGCTACGAAGAAGTTACCGACAAGGAATGTGTACAATCTTGCAGTAATAGAGCGTCTGCTATAGAAGAAATCATTGGTAAAGGGGGGGATGCTACTGGGTTTGATGTAAAGGATTGTATAGAAGATTGTGTTAAAAGAGTGCCATGCAAAGGCTCTGCCGTTCCGTCACCGGAAAGTCAAGAGATGCTTGATAAATTAGAACAAATTCACGAAGAAATTATAGAAACACAGAGACAAGTTGGTGTAGTAGAGCAATTGATAAGAAGTATAATTAACTTTATCAATTCGTTAGTTGCAGCTTTTGGTGGGGGCCAGTTAGGAGTGCCTACACAAGCAAATATAACAAGTGAAACAATAGTTGAACGTCAGTTTAGACAAAAGGGTGTATTCAACGATGAGGAAACATTTCTACAGAACGCAGAGGAGATTGGCCCAGTGATAACAATTGATTTTGAAACACTTCCAGATGGTACGCCTCTCTTTGATGGTACGAATTTAACCGGAGAAGAATATTCATCTCTTGGTGTGACATTCTATGCCCCCAGTGAGGAATATCTTCAGGCATTCGGGCCACATTCCATACCTTCTATAGATGATTCGTTTGAACCTATAGGAACTTTATCATTATCCCCTGGCAATGGTCCATTTACGCCTCCTGATAATGCTAGTGATGACGATCTCGATATAATATTCACTACACCAATGAGTGCTGTTGGATTTTATATATTAGATTTGGGAGGACGTGATATTCATAGAGAATCTGTTACATTCTTTGATGAGAATGGTGGAATCATAAAACGTATACAACCAAATGTATTTGTAGGTCTTGTATCGCCAACTGTAGGAATTTCAAAAGTGAGTGTTTTGGAGAATGCCAATGATGGTGATGATGTAGCATACGATAATATACATTTTGTGAAAATGGGAGAAGCAGAAGTACCAGTGGGAGATTGATTGTTTAAAAGTGTGTGTATAGATAATTCGGAGTAATAATTTATTTCTTCATTGAAACAGAGGACACCCAGTGTGGGTGTTTTCTTTTTTTGCTTCTATAAAATTATTAGATTTATCGTTAGGAACAATGCCAGTTCTAACGCTAAAACCGGGCCAAGTACCCTCAGGAACAATCCACGCTTTTTGCCAGGCCAGTACAGATAAGCAATGACCAAGCCTGTAACGAGATCCGTACCGTTGGGTATGAAACGTAAAGCCAAAACCCAAAGGAATAATAAAGCTAACTGAAAGAATATTGAAAGCACTATTGCCCCGAATATAAATGTGGTGAGTTTCAAAACTCGTCCTACGTCTTGCCTACAGGATGGACTGACCACTATCGCCCCCAGCCCAGCGAATGTCGATAACATAATAGATGAAAGGGGCAAAAGCAATAGATAGTTGAAATACCACTCAAGTGCAGGGAAAAACACCATAAGTATGGCTGCTACAAGGGCAGGCAATACTAGGGCTAAGCAGGGGAAGAGCGCTCGTTCCAAGTCTCGTTTGTAAAACGCCCAGACCGTCATCGCCCCGACACCGGCAAATGTTAATAACAAAACAGCTGATATGGGTAAAACCGCTAGAATGGAAAAAAACAGTGTAAGAAGGGCTGTTAAAAGCATACCCAATGTCATAAATGCCCTCATGTTTTTTGGGATTGTTGATCCACGTGGGTGTGGGACGAACACAGAAAGGGAGGTTGCAGTGGCGATAGCGACGATAACGATGACAGTTCCAAGTGTCACGATTCTCCTTTTTGTTAGCCTCGATTTCTTTTTTACAGAATTTCTTTGTACCATCTACTAACCGCCTCTCTTGCCTTACTGGAGACTCCGGGGAACCTGTCTAAGTAAAAAAATCCAACGGCCTTATCCTTTCCCCTCTCAAGGACTACCTCATGGGCCCTCGCAATATCCTCTTCACTACGCTCAGGCTCTCCCAACCAGGACTCCCATGCCCATGTGCCAAATTCTGTAACCATGACCCCCTTGAGATTGTACCTTTTCGCAACAGCAAGAGCTTGATTCAACACGCTGTCAAAGTGTTGCGAGTAATCTTCTGGCGTCATGTCGCCAACCGGGCAGATGGAAAATCCGAGGTAGTCATATCCAGACAAGTCATCATCTCTGATATCCGCTCCCTTCCAAATGACCTCGCCGTGGTAAACCTCTCTTATTCTGGGAAGAATCTCTTGCGCCCATCTCTCAGTATCTTCCTCAAATATACTGTCTGGTTCATTCATGGGAGCGAAAAATTCAACCCCATATTTTTCCGCTAATTTGGCCAACTCGATGATATTGGAGTTCAAAACTTCTAAATCAAAATCTCCCTGCGGCCGCCCTATAGTTAATGCGACTTTCAGGCCATTCCTGTGAGCGGTTTGGACAATAGCAGTTGTAATAGCGCCCGGGTCACCCATAAAGAAGATTGTATTCATTCCCATATCCTTCATCTCGGCCATAGCGCTAGGCAATACAGTAGGGAACCAAGCACCCCTGTAAACCTCCACTTTTGTTTCCGGTGGAGATCCTGAGTAAAGGTAGAGAGTTGGGACCAGTAAAATCAGATATGCCAAAATTGGGGCAGCTACAATAGGGTTTTTGAGGATTTTTACGAACATCTCAATCTTCTCTTTATTAAATTAAGCAATTTTTGATAAATCTGCTTTCCAGACACCGTAATCCATGAGGCCGAGGACTAAATATTTGTTATCCGGTGTAAGTGCCAGATTATCTGCGACATTGTCCCTTACTTGATTGTCTGTGCTCGGCAGCCCGCTGTCTATGCTTTTCCAGCCATCCCCAGCATCTCTGCTTATATAAACGCCATTGTTGGTGCTCAAAAATAATATGTTGTGGTTGAGCGGGTAAATCAAAAGAGTGTAAAACTCGCTCCTATCGTCAAGGCCGTTCATAATCTTAAACCAATTCTCTCCGCCGTCTGTTGATTTCATCACAACTCCGCAAAAATCGTTCCTATGGCAAAAACCTTTGTTTTGCCCGTTTTTGGTTGAAGTGTACATTATGTCCGGGTTGTCGCTATCAATCGCTACTGTGTATGGCCACTGCTCCGAAGGCATTCCGTTGCTTTTTAGTTCCCATGTTTTTCCGCTGTCCGAGGATTTTGCCACTCCGTTGTATGTCCCTGCGAACAATATGCTGTGATTATGTGGATGCATGCTCAAAGAGAACATGCCGTCGTTTCCAAGACCGAGGCTCGAGTCCCTCCAGGTATGTCCATCGTCTTCGCTTATGAAGAACCCGCTTGGAAAATGTCCATAGTAGACTTTGCCTGGAACGTCTGTGTCAAATAGTATCGAACTGAACTGGTACATCCTTCTGTCCCATGCGGTCCAAAAACCGCTGCCAAAAGTTCCCCCGAGGATTTGCCATTCTTTACTCGATGGGTTGAATTCGTACAACCCGTATCCGCCAGTTCCTGCATAGAGTACAGAATCTATCTTATCTGCGGTTACATGGATATCATCTACGTAAACCTTGGAATCGTCAAGGGTTTCGAAGGCAATTTTCCCATTCAACACGGGTGTGTCATCAGTGTAATCTATTTTCAATGCGTCATTAACGTAAACCTTGATGTTGTTTCCCTTTCCAACTATCTTAATTGTATTCCAAGTGTTCCTTCCCAAAGAAACTGCAGCGCTGACCAGCCGAGTATGGGTAAAAACCTTATTTTCAACAAGTGTTCTACTTAAACTCAAGCTATCCTCCTGCACACCTATGAAATATCTTTCTCCCCCTCTGACCCTGTAGTTAACGTGAATTCTACCCTCAATTAATTTTACCTTGCTTTCAAAAGTGTAATCCGTCCAACCCTCCAAACCAGCTATAACCCACTTATGCCCGATGCCTTGCAAGACATAGTTTCCGTTGTCATTAACAACGGACCATCCAGACCCTAGATCCCAGCCATCAGCATTTCTATCCTCAAAATCATCTTCAAATGGAGGATATTCAACACTTGTGATTTTCAACGACCTTACGTCAAGCGTATCCAAGCCGTTATTCACCCCTTCCCAACTTGTTCCATCGTCTCGTGACACGAACATGCCCTCTTTTGTAGCAGCATAAATAGTATCCGAGTCATCCGGGTCAATGACGATTTGGTTAATATGTTTGCCAAACAAATTCATAGGAACGTCCAGGATCATCGAATTGTATGATTTGTAAATTCCTTTGCCCCATGTGCCTAACCACATCTTAGTCGGCTTGTTTGGGTCGATTGCATAGGTGTAATAACCTTCGACTAAAGGATATTCAACAATTACGCTTGGGGTGATTGCGTTTCTATCGCTGAACGTTACTCCGCCGTTGGTAGAAGCGTACAAACCGCCTGGATAAGAGCTGACGAAGATGTTGTCTGAGTTTGTGGGGTCGATTTTAATTTGCAGGTTGTAAACTTCTGGAACCGGTTTGTTGCTTCGGCTAGGTTGCCATGTGACTGTCCCTTCGTCAACATCCAAGTCTCCTGAGTAAACGCCACAACCTTGAGTACCCACGTAAATTTTGTCACCGTTCACAGCAACCGAGGTGGGGACGCAGTTATCAAGTCCTTCATTGTATTTGGTCCAGGTCTCACCACCATCAGCGCTAACTTGCAAGCCGTCAACCAAATCAGGGGCAAAAAGCAGATTAGGATTGTTAGGATGCCTGCGTATGGCTCTACAGCTGACAGAAGTAATCAATATCTTGCTCCAAGTCTCACCGCCATCTGTTGATTTGTACACACCAGCATCATCATCAAAGACAATTCCGTCTGGATATCCTGCTATCACAGTAAACCAACTCGGCATGGATCCGCCACGTGCAGCAGCGTATAAAACCTGCGGGTTATCAGAATCTACTTCAATATCATAAGCACCGATATAAGGTAGGCCTTCCATATCGCTCCAAGTTGCACCTCCGTCTGTTGATTTAAAGGCTCTGTTGACGTTTGTCGTCACATAAACAATATTTGAATCGGTAGGATCCACTTCTATGTCCAGGATACCTTTGGGCAGGGTGCCGGTAATGTCATTCCATGTTGAGCCGGCGTCTGTTGATTTGTATAATTTGCCTCCGCCCAAGGATGGGAAAAAAGTAGAGGCGTATACAGTGTCTCCGTCTGCCAGAACACGCATCACGAGAAGTGACCTATCGCCCGAGAAGTCTGCGACTTGCTCCCACGTTTGGCCGTTGTCTGTTGATTTCCATACTGTGGGTGACGAACGGTCTGCGAGATAAAGGGTATTGGTGTTTGTTTTGTCCAGACTCAACGCAGTCGAAGAGATGGGAGCATCATCGAGCAATTCCCATGTTTTCCCGGCATCCGTTGTCTTCCACGTACCAGCAAGCCAGGTAGCGGCATAAGCGGTTGATGGGTCGTTGGGATCGACGACCAACTGTGACTGGCCCCACACCGTAAGCATGTTAAAATGATCGTTTAGTTTTTTCCAAGTTCCACCCTTATCATTACTTACGTAGATTTCCCCCTCTTTTCCCACCACTCCTGCGTATATTTTGTTCGGGTTTGAGGGGTCGAATTTAAGTGACGTTATGCCTGCAGAGTCTTCAACCCTGAATATCTCGCTCCAGCCAGAGTTTTCTTCTTGGTATTTTGAGTACATCCATATGGATGAATGATTCTCGAATATTTTTGGCGAGTAGGAGGCATAGAGGATGTTGCTGTCTTCAGGATCAATCTCCATGTCATACACATAGTCAGGCGAAGCTGTAAGGTATTTCCAATTTCCCTCGCCCGAAAACTCAGATATGCCAACACCAATATTCGACGCATAAATTTTGCTGGGATCGTCATTTGCAATCTCAAAATCGAAAATCTTTGCTGATGAAAACCTCTGGGCAATCTTCTCGAAGGTTCTCCCTGCGTCGTATGATTCGTATATATCGGTCAACTCACTAACCACCAGAATATGATTTGGATCGTGTGGGTCAATCCTTACCTCGTCTCCAGCATTTGTCGGCGAGAAAGGTTCCCACGTTTGTCCCCAATCCCTTGTAGCATATGACTCCTGAATTACATTTCCTGAAGTGAACACGACATTCGGATCTGTTGGATGAGTCAAAACGATAGTTGGAGACGACGCTACAATGTCTCCGTCCATCTTTTCCCATGTTTTCATACCGTCCTCTGATTTGAGAATCCCCAAAGCCCACGTCTTGCCGGTCTTGCCATAGACTATGTTCGGGTCGTCATAATCAAACAAGAGTGTGTCCAAATTAAAGGATATGTCTTCAAATTCCTTAACTTTGGGCATATCAATTTGTTCATAGCTGGAGCCATCCAGCTTAATTATCTGTAAACCATCAAATGGGCTTAGAAGATAGTAAGATGATCCGACAATGTCGACATCGGTTATACCATTAGATTGTAAGGCGAGGTCTGTTAAAGGACCCCATGTTTTTCCTCCGTCATAAGATTCCCTTAAAAGATTGGAAAGAGGGGAAAATCCCTCATGTATGACATTGTGTCTGAATAACACTATTATGTGCTCTAGGTCGTTCGGATTCTGGACAATGTTTGTGATATAGACATTGTCAGGCGCGTCAAGATCAACTTTGGACCATGACTCGCCAAGATTTTCTGAAATGTATAGGTGGCCGTTTGTGAATTCTCCACTGCCGTCTACCTGTAAAATAATACTTGCTAGGATTCTGTTTCCAAGTGCGAGAATGTTTGGAACTTTTATAGAGTACCCGAAACCAACATCCTTTGGCGGCAAAACCAAATCCCTTAATTCGGATTCGGAGGGGGATATGTCATTCCAATTGGAGCTAGCTGAAGTTAAATCAAGATATTGTATTTTGACAGTTCCCTTGTCGTCAGAAGTTACAAAAAGTTTATTATCGTTAACTATAAGTCCGTGGCAATCCTCATCTAAAATTTTTACAAGATTTCCCCCCGTGCCATAATAATAATAACCATCTTCGCCGCAAACGAATAATTTATCTTCGGAGACTGCAACGTCCCACACACCGCTCATTAATTCCCAGCTTTCACCCTTGTCTTCAGATTTATAGACACCGTGAGAAGTTGTTGTATATAACTCGTTATGGCGGTAAGGATTCTGTATTAGCTGGGCCATCCTTCCCCCAGGCGGACCGTTCATAGATTCCCATGAAATAGTTAAATCAGCACAGTCCTCAGGGCAATTTTTTCTATCTTCCCCCAATTCACACATCCCATTTCCACAAACAGTTTTTTGTAGAGGCTTTCCAGATTTTCCAAACTCTTCAGGCCCTTCTCCAGATTCTTTTCCAGTTTTTAGAAAATAGCCACCAATAAAAATAGTTGCAACAACTACCGATATTAAGATACCATAAACCAAAAAATTTGATTTCATTCCAACTAAGTTAAATTAAGTTTTCGATTAAGTTAAATTTAGCTTTTTAAATCTTTTCACGCCCAGAGTGGGTGTTAAACATGGGGTAGAAAATTATCGGCTCAAGTTCTTCAGGAAGTATTTTTCAAGGAAACGTGCAAAGGAAACGAAGCCAGCGCACATTTTTAAATCTATAAAAGTAAATTATGAGCGGTAAGGCCGGAGATTATTACCACGCAGCTAGGTGGATTTTATGTATACCAAGAAGCAGCCGATAAATGACATAAAGGAGAACGACAGGATTGAGGACATATTCGTTGTCAAAATCCGAAAAGGTGTATCCACATACCAAAGGGAAGGCAAGACAGGCTATTTTTTCACGCTAATCCTTTCGGACAACACAGGCAAGAGCATAGATTACAAATACTGGGGAGGCGAGAACGAGGCGGACGTTAAGCGGATTTACAGCTCGATAGAGGACGATTCGGTTGTTTTTATACAAGGTTATTCGAGGATGAACAGGTTTTGGAACCGTCTGGAGATACACACGAACGAGCCTGACACGATCAGGGTATTGGCCCCAGGCGAATACGACATTATGGAGTTTGTCAAAAAACCGAAGCGAGACATAGAAGAGATGTACAACGAGCTTACAGGATTCATAGGCAGCATAAACAACAACAACATACGGCAACTGCTGAGCACGATTTTCTCTGACCCTGATACAGCTAAAAAATTCAAGACACACCCAGGTGCGATAGAGTATCACCACAACTGGATCGGTGGACTGCTTCAGCACACGCTTGAAGTTGTCAAATACTGCGACCTATCCGCGTCGATGTTCAGCGACTTGGACAGAGACATTATGATAGCAGGCGCGATATTGCATGACATAGGAAAATTGCAAGAGATTACGGTCACGTCTAGGATAAAGGGCACGATTGACGGCCAGTTGAAAGGGCATATAGTGATGGGTTATGCTTATCTTTCTAACATAATGGACAAGCTCGGCACAGAAAAAGACATCCGCGACAAGCTCTTGCATATAATGCTTAGCCACCACGGGAAGAACGACTTCGGCTCTCCTAAGGAACCGATGTTTCCCGAGGCTGTAATCGTTTACTATGCAGACGAGCTCAGCTCAAAAGCAGCTGAGATGATAGAGTTCAAAAACGTATCAAAGGAAGAGACAGACGACGACTTCATGTTCCACAAACGCTACAGCAAGAACATACTTCTAAGATAGTTTTCCTAAGACAACTTTTTCTAAAATTCTAAAAATAATTCGCGGTCACAAAACACAATCGCACTCCACAATCGAAAGGTATTTAAATTTTAATTTTTATTCTCTATCTCTACGAGTGATGATATGAAAAACAAAACCATAGCACTAGTAGCAATCCCATTAATGCTGTTCTCAGTAGCAACGATGGTTACAGCGCAAAACACAGTTGTAAGAGAGTTAATAGCTGGACAACACATAGATGTTGGCGAAGTAATTGTTTGGCACGATAGTGATAACATCTACGTGAAATACCAGACAACCGGTGGATGGGAAATGACAGAAACGAATTTACATGTCGCTTGCAGTGAATCAGAATTCCCAAAGACAAAAAACGGTAACCCGATTCCAGGACACTTTGATTACAGCGCATCGCACGATCCGGCTGTTACAGAGCATACAGAAACAATAAGCCGCAGTGGACTTTGTTGCCCCGAAGGAGAGGGGTGTCAAGGCCACGTTTACATAGCAGCTCATGCAGTTGTAACCAATGGCGTTCAAGAAGAGACAGCTTGGGGGGATGG
>Ga0209636_10005915_pt1 | contig 12486 bp, 10 predicted proteins | sample DeeMarSWOR152_54_FD_187464 | JGI IMG/M metagenome (GOLD analysis project Ga0209636, IMG submission 187464) | Marine sediment microbial communities from White Oak River estuary, North Carolina - WOR-1-52-54 (SPAdes) (version 2) | ecosystem: Environmental > Aquatic > Marine > Intertidal zone >...
GCGCTCAGACGCGACCCGTTCCTCCCGGCCTGCGGTAGGGAGGAACGACAAAGATCATCTGCCTTAGGCGAGCGCCGCGAGCCGAATGGCCTGTCCTAAGTATACCGAGGAATCGGCTACATTGACTGTTTGGGCAAATTATGTCCACAGCCTTTTATACTCCCAAAACCCTGTTTTGTCAATTAGACTGAAGCCCCACGTGATATCATGCCAAGGTTAATCCCTACCCTTTTGCGATGCGTTGACCGCAATCGCCGTTTTTGTTACCGTCAACGATGATACGGCTTCTACAAGGGGATTTGTTGAAATATGGTTCAATCCCTGAGAGCCTCCCTGCTCATCATGGGGCTGAGCGGGATTGTAGCCCAAATCATCCTGTTGAGGGAGCTCCTTGTCTCTTTCTTTGGGAACGAACTCACCCTCGGAATCATCCTCGCCAACTGGCTCATCCTGGAGGCGATTGGCTCCTTTTATGTCGGGAAATCCGTCGAAAAGACGGAAAGGAAAATAGAGGTCTATGTACTGCTTCAATTGATTTTTTCCCTGGCCTTCCCCTTTGCGATCTACCTTTCCCGGGTATTCAAGAATTTCCTTCTCATTACGCCAGGAGAGGGACTGGGCTTTGCTTCCATATTTTACTCCTCATTTCTCATCCTCCTTCCCGTGACCATTTCCCACGGTGCCCTTTTTACCTTTGGGTGTAAGATATATTCCCAATACGCCCGGGAGGACGCTTCCTCCATCGGGAAGGTCTATGTCCTCGAAACCATCGGGTCCATTATCGGCGGCCTAGTCTTGATCTTTCTCCTGATTCAGTATGCCAATTCCTTTGAGATCGCCTTTATAATCTCCCTGGCAAATATCCTCATCTCGATATCCCTGCTTTGGCCGCGGCGTATACCACCCTTCGTTGGCCTCCGAAATGGCCTCTGGGGTCTCTCGATTCTCCTCACCCTCCTCTTTGTCTATGTGCTTCTTACACCGATTACACACGTGATCCATGTATCTTCCATCCAATCACAGTGGAAGAATATGGAAGTCATCCATAATGAGAACTCCATCTATGGAAATATCACCGTCACGAAACGGGGTGAGCAATTCACCTTTTTTACCGATGGAGTTCCAGGCATCACCACCCCTGTCCCGGATATCGTCGCCATTGAGGATTTCGTTCACTTCCCGATGCTCCTCCACGAAAAACCCCAATCGGTCTTGATCCTGAGCGGAGGAGCTGGAGGAATGATCCATGAGATCTTGAAATACCCGGTGACCCGTATCCACTATGTGGAGCTCGACCCCCTCCTCCTGAAACTGATCCAGAAATTTCCAACCCCCCTGACGCAGTCCGAGCTCTCAGACCAGAGGGTAAAGATTCACTATACAGATGGCCGGTTTTTCGTCCAAAAAACTCAAGATCGATTCGACATCATTTTCATCGGACTTCCCGCCCCTCAGGAACTGCAGACAAACAGGTTCTTCTCCTCTGAATTCTTCTCGGTGGCAAGAGACAAGATGAATCCGGGTGGAATCATCGTCTTAACCCTCCCCGGCTCACTGACCTACATCAACCCGGAATTACGGGATCTGAACCGGTGTATTTCGGATACCCTGAAGAGCGTTTATCCATCCGTGAGAATCATCCCCGGTGATGTCAACCTCTATCTTGCTTCGGAGTCCGACCAACTAAAGAGGGTGACCCCTGAGGAAATGGCTAGGCGGCTCCAGGAGAGGAAGATCAAAACGAGCCTCTTCACCAGAAGCTATATCGAATACCGGCTTCACGAAAGATGGTTGAAATGGTTCCTTAAATCCATGGAAGGAAGGGAAGTTCAAGGCAATTCCGATTTTCGCCCATCGGGCGTCTTTTTCAACCTTTCTTACTGGAATGCCCTCTTTTCCCCATACCTGACGGGATTATTCAGATGGTTCGAAGGGTTGAGCCTGGGAATAACGACTCTCCTGATGGCGGTCCTCACCCTCCTCCTTGCGGGTATTTTTATAAAGAGACCAAAGACCTCAAGATATTCCGTTCCCTATGCGATCTTCACCACAGGGCTAACGGGGATGATATTCGACCTGGCCATTATCTTCACCTTTCAAACACTCTACGGTTACCTCTACTATCAAATTGGCCTCCTGGTCACACTGTTCATGGCAGGCGTCGCGCTCAGCGGCCTCTGGGTCACCCAACGCCTGGAGGGAATAAGGAAGGATTTTCCCCTGTTCTTGGCCACTGAATTGGGCATTACGCTTTTTTCCGTTCTCCTCCCCTTTGTATTCTCCATCCCATCCCAATACCTTGAGAAACCGGCCGTCTCTATCCTCCTCTATATCCTTTTTCTGACGATGTCGTTTCTTTCCGGCGCCTTAGTTGGATTTCAGTTTCCTCTGGCAAATAAGATCTATCTCAACACCACTTCAAGGGAAGGAACCTTTGGCGAAGCCGCCGGCTTGCTCTATGGGGCGGATCTTTTTGGAGGCTTCTTCGGAGGGCTCTTTGGCGGCGTCCTCCTGCTTCCCATCCTCGGTCTCAAGGAGTCGTGCTTCATGATGGCAATCATCAAAATCAGCAGTTTCCTCTTATTCCTCCTCTTCACAAGGATCCGAAAGTAGCATAGAATTGTGGTAGTGTTGAACAGGCGGAGATTTCTCAAAAGCGTCGTTTCGATCCTCTCTGGAATGGGATGCTCATCTTTTTTCCCGAAGGAAACCGTTGGAGAGACCAATCGGGCCCTCCGTGAGGCGATGTTCTATGAACGCGTGGACGGCCAAACAGTGCAATGCCTTCTCTGTCCGAGGGAATGCATCATCGGCGACGGGAAAAGGGGGTTCTGCAGAAACAGGGAAAACCGGAAGGGGAAATTATATTCGGTTGTCTACGGGAAACCCTCCGTTGTCGATATCGGTCCCATTGAAAAGGCACCTCTCTACCATTTCGTCCCTGGCCATTTCAGGCTGTGCCTCACGTGTGCAAGTTGCAACCTGAGATGTAAGTATTGTCATAACTGGCATCTGTCTCAGAAGGGCCTCGAGGAGTTGAACCACTACTCCTATACTCCTCAAGAAATCGTCCAGCAGGCCAAAGACCATGGACTTCAATCCATCTCCTTCACCTATACGGAACCCACTGTCTACTATGAGTATCTGTATGATATCTCCGTCATTGCCAGACAGGCGGGAATGAGGACTTCAATCGTCTCAAACGGGTATATCAATCAAGAGCCCCTCTTAAAGCTCTTATCGGTCTTGAGCGCGGTAAAGATTGATCTCAAGGGGTTCAGCGAGAAATTCTATGAAGAGGTGTGCTCGGCGACCATCGGCCCTGTCCTGAAATCCCTCATCACGGTGAAAAGAGAGAAGGTATGGCTGGAGATTGTCAACCTCATCGTCCCCACGTTAAACGATGATATGAAGATGATCGACGAGATGTGCCGTTGGATCATGGAGAATGTAGGACCCGATACGCCGCTGCATTTCACCAGGTTTTTTCCGAACTATAAATTAACCCAATTTTCCCCTACCCCGATCGCAACCCTGGAAGGCGCTTATGAGATCGCAAAAAGGCATGGATTGAAGTACGTTTACATAGGGAATGTGCCCGGGCATATGCGCAATTCCACCTTTTGTCCTTCCTGCAATCGAAAGGTCATCCATCGAACACACTTCGATATTCTTGAAATGAACATGAAGGACGGAAAGTGCAAATTTTGCAATTTTCCCATAGAAGGGATATGGGAATAGGATTGAACCGCCGGTCCTTTTTGAAGAAATCGCTCCTTTATTGCCTCTTCGGGAGCATGGGTTCCCATCTCCTCTCCACCTCCACCCAGTCTAAGGAAATTGGGCCTCCTTCTCAAGAAGGCCTTGATGGGGAGGCTCTGTTTTACAAAAGGGGCCAAAATAATGCCGTCCATTGCCAACTCTGCTTTCGGGGATGTTTCATACTGGAAGGAAGGAGAGGCTTCTGCCGTGTGAGGGAAAATAGGGCGGGGATACTCCGAAGCTTGGTTTACGGAAGGCCGAGCGGCCTTCAGATCGATCCCATCGAACTGGAACCGATGTATCACATGGTCCCGGGTCATAAGAACATCTGTGTCTACACGGCGTCGTGCAATTTCAGGTGTAAGCATTGTCATAACTGGCCCATCTCTCAATCTGCTCCAGAGGAGATCAGGGCTCTGCGCTATAGGCCAGAGGAGATCGTCGACGAAGCCTTAAGACATGGATGTCGATCAATATCCCACAGTATCAACGAACCTACGGTCTTTTATGAACTGATGTATGGCGTGGTTCAAGGGGGCAAAAAGGAAGGTTTATTGACCCTCTGTCACACAAACGGCGGGATTGCGAAAGCCCCCCTATTGGAACTGCTCAAATTCATGGATGGCGTGACGGTCGATCTAAAGGCCTTCAACAAAGAATTTTATCAGGAGATATCAGGGGCAAAGCTTGAGCCCGTATTGGAGACGTTGGAGACCATCAAAGGTGCCAATAAGCACCTCGAAATTGTCAATCTGATTATCCCAACCCTCAACGACCAGATGGATGATATCACGAAGATGTGCAAATGGATTTCAGGAAATCTCGGAAAGGATACCCCACTCCACTTCACCCGTTTTTCACCCTCCTACAAGATGACCCATCTTCCCTTTACCCCAATCAATACCCTGGAGGAAGCCAGATCAATAGCAATGGCTGAGGGAATAGAATATGTATATGTCGGAAATGTGGCAGGCCACCCCGCCAATAGCACGTACTGCCCGAAATGCCGGAAGAAGTTGATCGACAGGAGCCACTTCATGGTTTTAAAAAATCACGTTAAGGATGGCTTGTGTCCATTCTGCAAGGAAAAAATTCCGGGCATCTGGAATTGATGAACGCACCAATTCATGAGGCAGAGTGTTATTAAACAACTTAACTACGTCCCCTCGCCCTGATATTCTCGAAGAAAGGAGGTAAACCAATGGATAACATTATCTTTGATGCAGGCCACATTTTCAACCACTACCTAGAAAAATCGATACCACCAGAGGAGTGGAAGCGTATGTCGGTTGAAGAGGCACTGGGGATTGCCAAAGACACAGCGGCCCTCATGGCGGGGAGAATGTCTCCGGATGAATTCGGGGAGAAGTACAGATTACCGAGAAAGTGAACTTTGGAGGGCATTTATGAAATTCAAGGATGTGGTGGAGTATTTGTCCCGGGCGAGGGTTGTCGATCTCTCCAAAAAGGCAACGCCTGGAGCGGCGGAGGGGCCTCTGGATACGGGCAAACGGAAGTATGAGATTGAGCCCTTTGCCTATCCGCCGGGGGAGACCATGCATACTATTGAGATGGAAAGCCATATTTCCACCCATGTGGAGGCCCCCTCTCACTTCGTCCCAGCACGACATGGGAAAACCGCTAGAGATATCAGCGAACTTCCGCTCAAGACGTTCTTCGGCATGGCCGTTCTGGTGGACTGTAAAAATCTACCTCCAAAAACTCCCATCGGGAGGGATGCCTTAGAGAAATTCCAGATTGCAGAAGGGGATATCGTCCTCATCGGAAAATGTCCGCATGGGGGAAACGATCGGTGTTATTTGGCCAGGGAGGGCGCGGAGTATCTGCTGGAGAAGAGAATTAAGATGGTTGGCGTCGATGACACGGTTTTCCCCGAGGATCCTGAATTCGAGGGAAAGGACTTGACCAAGTATTTTACGCACGACCTCATGCTCTCCAATGATATTCCCATCATCGAGGGGTTGGCCAACTTGGAGGAGTTGAAGAAAGGGAGATTCCTCTTCTTCGGTTTCCCAGCGAACATGGGCGGCCTGGAGGCCTTCCCCATCCGTGCAGTGGCCATCGAGGGAATCAAGTAGGCAGAGTGGATTTCGCTCATGGAAAACGGTGTCCCTCCGAAATCAGGAAACTCCATTTAAGAGAGTGGTTGACAACAAGGAGAGAAGGTGATAGGGTTGGTCAAATCACTTGACCATTCTACCGCCATGCTCAACCATGAAAACCAACAACCCCGAAAAAGGAGAGACCTAACGTGAGCCTGGATACGCTTTTCAGCCCTTTTTCCGTCGCAACCTTGAAGATTCAAAATCGTATTGTGATGCCCCCCATGGCAACCAATTACGCCTCGCCAGAAGGTTTTGCAACGGAGCGGCAGATCGCCTACTATGTGGAACGCGCAAAGGGAGGCGTGGGATACATCACCGTCGAGCACACGGGCATTCTCCAGCAAGGCAAAGCGAGCCCAAACATGTTGCTCATCAGTTCCGATGAACACGCCTCGAGAATCGAGAAGCTTGTTAAAGCTGTCCATGATGCCGGGGGAAAGATCATCATCCAGATTAATCATGCGGGGAGGCAGACATCATCCGCCGTTACGGGCTCTCCCATTGTCGGGCCCTCGCCCATATCCTGTCCGACCCGAAACGAAATCCCGCATGAGCTCTCCGTGGGGGAAATTGAGGAAATCACCGAGGCATTTACCGCTGCTGCCCACCGGGTAAAGACGATCGGTGCCGACGGGGTTGAGCTCCACATGGCCCATGGATACCTCCTCTGTTCCTTTCTCTCCCCCTTCTCCAACCGCAGAAAAGATCAGTATGGAGGCGACATCCAGGGACGACCCAGGTTCGCCAGGGAGGTCCTGAAGTCGGTCCGAAACCGATTGGGTCCTGAATTCCCCGTTAGCTGCAGGCTGAGCGGTGATGAGTACGTGGATGGAGGTCTCACAATAGACGAAACGAAGCAAATCGCCCAAATGCTGGAAAGGGAGGGGGCCAATGTCCTCCATGTATCCGCGTGCAATGCGGCTTCGGGTTACTTAAATCACCCGCCCTACTATATTGAAGAAGGCGTCTTCGTGCATCTTGCCCAGGCGATCAAGTCAGTTGTGAACATCCCGGTTATCACGGTGGGGAGAATCAGAAATCCCGCCATGGCTGACGGGATTCTACAGGATGGCAAGGCCGACCTCGTCTCCATGGGCAGGGCCTTAATCGCAGACCCCCACATGCCCAGGAAGGCGAGAGAGGGGTGCATGGAGGAGATCAATTTCTGCATTTCGTGCAATCGCTGCATTCAGACGTATAGAAAGGGCGAGGTTCGATGTGCCGTCAACCCGGAGATGGGCAATGAATATCGATTCAGGTTAATCAAGAGCGATCGCCCCAAGAAGGTATGGATTATTGGAGGGGGCCCCGGAGGCCTCAAGGCGGCCGAAATAGCAGCCATGAGAGGACACCGGGTTACGGTCTTTGAAAAGGACGACAAATTAGGCGGAAGAATGAGGCTTGCCGCTCTTCCTCCAAACAAAGCCGTACTGAACGAATATCTGGACTACCTTGAACGGAGGGTCAGGGGGTTGGAAGTAACCGTTAAGATGGGCAAGAAGTTCACTCCCGACATGGTCGCGGCTGATGGACCGGACGCGGTGATTGTTGCCACCGGGGCCATTCCCCTCGTTCCCGACTGGAAGGGAGTGGAAGAAAGCGGTGCCCTGTCGGTCGACGATGTCTTATCCGGCAGAGCAAAGGTGGGAAAAAGGGTTCTCGTGGTGGGCGCGGGCGGCATTGGTGCGGAGACTGCTGATTTTCTGTCGGAGAAGGGAAAAGAGGTTACCCTCGTCGAGATGCTGGGGGAGATAGCATCGGATCTCGTGGTCCACCTGAAACACTACCTTTCGAAGAGGCTCGCTGAAAAGGGAGTTACCATCCTTACGTCCACCAAGGTAAAAGAGCTGGGAAAGGGTTATGCCATGGTGGAGGACTCTTCCGGCACGAGGAAAATCGATGGGTTCAATACCATCGTTTTGGCCGTGGGTTCGAGGCCGAACGAGCGGATTGCCAAAGGCCTTCAGGGGAAAGTACCGGAACTCCACGTGATTGGCGATGCCTCGGAACCGAGGGAGGCACTGGAGGCCGTTTATGAGGGAGAAGAAATCGCTCTGAAGATATGAGTCGTCACTCGTGTTATCCATTTTTTGGGGGAAGGGGGTGAGAAACGGAAATTTGGGGAGAGGAGGTGATGGAAAACTGGTGACAGGAAAGCATGAGATTCTTGTTTGCTCCTCGTTTTTCGACGGGAGCATCGTCTCGGGGTAAGCAATGCACCCGAGAACAGAAAGGAGGTTGGGGGATGAACCCTAAAAAGAGATACCAGGTGATCATTGGATCAGTGTGTCTGTTTCTCTTGATCGTGGGGGGTACGAGCTTTGCCGCAAAAAAAGTCATCAATGTATGGCATACCGAGACCAACCCACTATCGAGAAAGGCGATAGCCAATATCGTGGAACGCTTTGAAAAGTTGCATCCGGATATCAAAGTGGAGGCAGAGGCCCTCGCATGGGGGGATCTGGAAGGGAAAATCATGGCCGCCCTGGCGGCGGGCTCGCCGCCGGAGCTCTCCCATGGTCAACCCATTACCTGCGCTGCACTGCAGGCTAAGGGTCTGCTTCTTCCCCTCGATGATGTAGTCAAACACATCGGTGAGGATAACATCTGGGATCAGATAAAGAAGGTGGGGAAATACGGGGACCATTACTTCGGCCTCGTTCACGCCGCTGGGACGTCCCTCTTAATCTACCGGAAGGATCTGGCTAACAAGAAAGGCCTTAAAAACCCCAAAACGTGGAAGGATTTGCTCCATAACGCGAAGGAACTCACCATGGATACCAACGGGGATGGGAAGACCGATATCTACGGCGTAACCATTCCCGGTGATAACCTGTTTATCAACATCCTTCTTGGGGAGCTGACAAAGGCTAACGGGGGCATCCTCTTCGATGATCAGAATCGGCCCCAATTCACGTCCAAGTGCATGATCGAGATCCTGGAGTTCACGAAGGAACTGACCAACTATCTGCCACCTGGCTGGGAGGGACATGGATATAGGGAGACGTTTGCCAACATGTACGGCCAAAAGGCGTCCATGATGTACCAGGGATATGGGAGGGGTGCCTCATTGATCGAACAGTACGCGCCTAAGGATATGACCAATACCGATTATTTCGACGTCTGGGTGAAGCCCCACGGACCCAGCGGCACCAAACCTGCCGCCCAAGTGGATGAGGAACCATGGATGATGTTCAAGGGCTGCAAACACCCCAAGGAGGCCATCGAGTTCCTGAAGTTCTTTTACCAGGATGACAATTACCTCGAGTACATCCAGACAGTCCCGATTCACTTCTTCCCCGTAACCAAGTCCCTGAGAAAGAGCAAGGGATATCAGGAGACCCCCATGATCAAGAAGTGGAAGGGGTGGCTCGATGTCCAGGAGCACTATCTGGATAATGACTTGGTTAAGCCAACTCTCGTCATCGATTGGAAGGATATGACGACCAAGCCGTATCTCATGGAGATCCTGGGCTCCGGGATTCTGAAGGATATGGTAATGGAGGTAACCAAGGAAAACGTACCTCCGCGCGATGCCACCCGAAAGGCCCAGAAGAGGGCAGAAGAGCTCATAAAGGATAAGGGCTACGCCAAATGGTAACGTAGTCGGGGAGGGTGGCGGGAGCCTACGAGAGCGCTCCCGGCACCCTCGCCTGTTCCAACAATGAATGGGATGAAAAGATGAAGGTAAGCCCGCAAAAAACAGGAATCCTTCTGATCACACCGTCGGTCTTCCTTATCTGTGCCTTGTTAGTCTATCCTGTGCTCTATGGGGTTTGGCTCAGTTTTTTCAAGAAGCACTCTTTTTTCCCCGATCAGAGATTCGTAGGCTTTGCAAATTATCTCTATTTGATGAAAGACCCGGAATTTTGGATGAGCCTCTGGTACGGGACTTACTATTCTGTCAGCACCATCGTCCTTCAAATCGCCCTCGGAGTCATCGCGGCATTAATCCTTAACGAGGCGTTTCGCGGGAGGAATTTCGTCCGGGGAGTTGTCCTCTTTCCCTACATGATCCCGACGGTGGTGGCGGTCATCCTCTGGAAATGGCTTCTCAATAATCAGTTTGGCTTGGTCAACTATCTCTTGCTCGCTATCGGCATCGTTAAAGATCCCCTGAGCTGGATGGGAAAAGACCACATCATGGCTTCTCTCATCATCATCAGCGTCTGGGAGTTCTTCCCCTTTGTGGTCCTGAGTGTCCTCGCTCGCCTGCAAACCATCCCGCCGGTTCTCTATGAAGCTGCCAAAGTAGATGGGGCCAGCCCGTGGGGCCGCTTCATCCACGTGACCCTCCCTCAGTTGAGGAATGTCCTCTTCGTGGTCATCCTGCTCAGGAGCATATGGATGTTTACCAAGTTCGACACCGTTTGGCTCCTTACTCAGGGCGGCGGAGCGGAGAAATATATCAGAACTCTCCCCGTCTTCGCCTATATGAGGACCTTTATGTACTATCAGGCAGGGCTGGGATCAACCCTTGCGGTAATTATGTTCGGGATCTTGATTGCTTCGACAACGATCTACTTCAAGATGTTCAGGGGGGAAGAAGGGATTTGAAGCCGAAGAATTCTTTTTTCTCATTGCGGGGACAGGTAATTTACTGGTGTGCTGCCGTTCTGCTGATTCTGACGGCATTTCCCTTTTTCTGGATGGTATCCACCTCTTTTAAACCCTTGCGGGAGATATTTGTTTCCCCCCCGAATTTTCTGCCCAAGAACTTTACCCTTGCCAACTTCGTTCAGCTCTTCGAACAGACTCGTTTTCTGACCTATTTCAGGAACAGCGTTTTTGTCTCGACATTGACGGTCATCTTTACCATGGCGATCGCAACAGCCGGGGCTTATAGCCTGACCCGTTACAAATTCTATGGCCGGGAGAAGATAGCGAGCCTCATTCTCTTCACCTACATGTTTGCCCCCATTATGATCATTATCCCCTTTTATGTGTTAATCAAGAAGATAGGCATTGCAAACACCCATCTTGCCCTCATCATGGCCTATACAGCCTTCTGCCTCCCCTTCAGCCTTTGGCTCCTGAGGGCCTTCTTCCAGAGCATCCCGCTCGTCTTGGAGGAAGCAGCCTTGGTGGATGGGGCGACTCGCCTTAGGGCGGTCGTCCATGTCATTCTCCCCCTCGCCCTGCCAGGGATTATTGCCACGGGTATTTTTACCTTCATTTTGGCATGGAATGACTACATCTTTGTAAGGATTCTCATCACATCGGACAACCTGAAGACCCTTTCCGTCGGCATTGCAGATCTCTATAACGCAACGGTGATCGATTGGGGAATGATCATGTCCGGCGGAATGTTAATCACCATACCTGTGTTGGTCTTCTTCATCTTCATCCAGCGCTATTTAATTGCCGGATGGGGGGCGGGTGCAGTGAAAGGCTGATGAACCCACTATGCTATGAGGAAGGAGTGCCATTGTGAACAGGACTGAGTATAAGAAAAGGATATTCTCTCCCATAAGGAGCAGCAAGATATCCGACGAGGTCTATAAGCAGCTGGTTTCCCTGATCGGCAGCGGACAATTGAAACCGGGGGAAAAGCTGCCATCCGAGAGGGAAATGGCCACTGATCTCGGAATCAGCAGGCAATCCATTAGGGAGGCCCTCTATCGGGCAGAAATCATGGGCTTGGTCGAGGTTCGCCAGGGGGAGGGGAGCTTCGTCTTGTCGTCCGTCGGCGAGTCTCTGAAGACCCCTCTCTTGGTTCTGCTTGAAGAAGAAGCGGAGAGGATATTTGAGTTCCTGGAGGTCCGAAAGCTGATCGAGGGGTGGTGTGCGGAAAGAGCAGCAAAAGAGGCTACTGCGGAGGATGTGAAGAAAATCGAGGGGATAGTGGAGAAAATGAAGAACAGCACTCCAGGGGATAGGGAATGGGAAGAAGCGGACGTGGAGTTCCACCTCTCCGTGGCGGAGGCCACCCACAATGTTATTGCTATGCACATTATGGAGGCGCTCAAGGACAGCTTTAGTTCCTTTTTCAGATTTCGGAAGGTCCTGACGAGGCCAGAAAAAAAGGATCTTCTCGTACAACACCACCATGAGATTTACAACGCTGTCATCCAGGGGGATTCATCGCTTGCAAAGCGCAAAATCTTGGCCCACTTGAATTTCATTGAAAAGAAGATCCGGGAAGAGATGGAGAAGATGCAAACATGACGCAGCAAAATCGGAATCCATGCAGGAGGTTAAAGGCATGAGACTCAAGGATAAGGCGACGCTCATCACTGGCGGAGGCAGGGGTATCGGTGCAACAACAGCCTACCTGTTCGCAGAGGAGGGGGCACGAGTTGGAATTGTGGACATCCGAGAAGAGGGGCTCAGGGAAGTTTCGGCTGCAGCAAAGAAAAGGGGATTCGATTTTAAACCCTTCGTCGGGGATATCTCGAACAAGGATCAGGTTGAAAGGGTTATGGGGGAGTTCATCCAAGAGTTTGGACGGATCGATGTCCTGGTCAACAATGCGGGGATCTCCATACCCAAGCCCTTTCTGGAGAAGACCGTCGAGGATTGGACAAAGACGCTGGAGGTCAACCTGATTGGGGTCTTCCTGTGCGCCCAAGCCGCAGCCCGATACATGATAGGGCAG
>Ga0209636_10005916_pt1 | contig 12485 bp, 13 predicted proteins | sample DeeMarSWOR152_54_FD_187464 | JGI IMG/M metagenome (GOLD analysis project Ga0209636, IMG submission 187464) | Marine sediment microbial communities from White Oak River estuary, North Carolina - WOR-1-52-54 (SPAdes) (version 2) | ecosystem: Environmental > Aquatic > Marine > Intertidal zone >...
CTGGAGATGGTGGGCTGAAGTCACCCTTGTCCTTACCTTGGTTATCCTTCTGGGCGGCCCCGTCGTCTACAATTCGGTGGAAAAGGTGACGATGTTCTTCATGGGGGCTACGGCCGTCATCTTGGTGATCTCAATAGCGCTGGTTATTACCCCTGGCGGGGTAAAGTCCATGGTAAAGGGCATCCTCTTTAACGCCGGGGGGGATTGGTGGCTGCCACCCGGAATAAACCTTTTCGCCCTGTTCGGAGCGGTTATCTATGCAGGGGCCGGAAGTTTAGGAAACCTCTCCTATACCTTCGCCGTTCAACAGAAACAGTGGGGGATGGCTTCCCATATTGGTAGGGTTACAAGCCCTCTGACCGGTAAGTTGGAACCCGTACCGACCGCGGGAAACGTTTTCGATCTTTCGGAGAAGAACCTGTCCCTCTGGAAGAAGTGGTACCCGGTCATGAGGAATGATGTTACGATCTACTTCTGGCTTGCCAATATTATCGGGATCGTCCTCCTCGCCCACGGTGCGTTGGAGGTACTGCACCCTCAGGGTCTAGTTCCCAAGGGGGCGGAGATAGCCGTAACCCAGGCAAATATATTGGCCTCGAAGGCGGGGGAATTCGGAAGGGTGATATTCCTGGCCATGTCCTTCTTCATCATGTACAGCTCCCAGTTGGTGGCCTTGGATCTGGGGTCCAGAATGATCTCGGAGGTCCTCTATACGCACACAAACTTGAACCAGAAGTATTCCCTGAGGGCAATATATACGATTGCCCTCCTTGCCCTGCTCGTTTTTGCTGGCTGCGCGCTTTGGATTCCCACACAACCCTTTATCCTCTTCCTGATGGGGGCGGTCTTGGGAGGTTTTACCATGGCGGTGTACAGCCCTATGTTGTTGTACATGAACCTAAAGTTCCTGCCAAGGGAAATTCATCCCAGCGCCTTTATTAAGGTTGGATTAGGGATTGCTTCCGCCGTATACATCATCTTCTCGATTGTGGTTATCCTGAATAAGGTGTTTGGCGTCGGGGCCTAGGGAAGAATTGAGTGAAAGGATTTTCAAGAGGGGTCTTACAAAGGCCCCTCTTTTTTTCTAAACGTGATGGACTAGATATGCGTTATGGTGCTCTCACAGGAATTCTTCACCATCGCATAGTTACCTTTCCGCGTTTCTTTCCTCATGCGTGCACGAGCTATTACCATTTCTCCCACTCTGGGATCGATTACTTTCCCTCTCCTTCAGCCTTCTGAATTTAACAAGGGCCCTCACGATTACAAACAGCAACCCCGCCAGAAGTAAAAGGCCAAAAAGGGCATATCTTCCTCCAGCGGAAAATAACGCCATAATCAGTGAGAGGAAAATATAGGCCCCCAATAGAGAAGCGGCCACGTGGAACATCCATTTAATTTTCTTCGCAATGTCTTCCCTCAAACTTGGATGTCTCCTTCATTTCCCTTTTTCAACTGCCTCCTTCATAAGGGAGAGACGGATTTGAATCTTCAGAATCGTTGGGAGGGGCAATCATACCTCTTTTGAACCACTCGAGAGTCTTTTTCCCATCCGATGAAAATATCCTCTCAGCCTCCTTTCATTTTTGATTTTAGATATTCAATGATGGAATAAGATCCGACAAAATGGCTATGCAGACAGTGAGGACATGTATTCATGCCTTTAAAGACCTTACCACAATTCATACATACTTGAACACTATTCTTGCACAGGGCGCATTTCCTAAACCTGACCTTTGAATAAGTAAACAGTACGCCCAAAAGTATAGACGCGGAAATCCATTCCAACATCTGGGAAAAGTCTATATCGATGAAATATGAAAATTGTTTACATTTTACGCATACTCCTATCTCTGCGCCACAGTGAATACAGCCCGAGGCTTTTTTGGAAACTTGGCTATTACACTGTGGACATGGCATATAATCCCCTTCAAAAAGGGGATGTTCGTCTCCCTTTTGTCCACCCATAACAGACATATCTTTCCTTGGCTAACGGAGTTCCTCCGGATAATGTTACAGCATTCACTTCCCTTTTCGACCCTCTTTCCTGGGTCCATTACCCTCTGAGAAACCCCACAAGGAGATATCTTCTTTCGGAAGATTGAGGGGTGTTCCTCCCCGGCGAGCCTCCGAACAGAAATAGCGCAGTATTTCTATTGGAAGGAATAAGGGCGCACCCTCATAGGGTATTAGAAATATCCCGGTAGTTTAAAACCCTCTCGGATTAAACTGAGCACTACGGCCAGGACAATTGCTAATGCAGCAATGGACAGGATGATGATGATTACTCTCCTCATGCAATAACCTCTCTTGGGTGGATTTGCACTTTCGGCATATTACGATACATTTTATCTGTTGTCAAAGGAAATTTCAATTCTCATTGTGCCCCTTCACCCCGCCCACAGGGCGGGGCTTACGGGGCGCTTCCAGGTCACGTTGAAAATCCAGGGTACTCCACGAACATATTTATTGACAAGTTTCACATTATAGTTTACGATGCGGCAAATCCCTAAAGAGGAGGTGATTAGAACTCTCAATATATTCTACCTTGAAAAGGGGGTGATAGCGGAAATACACAATGCGCGTTAGCAGTGAGTTCAATCTGGTTTCTCTTCTACAATGCCATTATTTAATGGCTATCAATTTGAAAGGAGGATCTCAAGATGAACTCCATTTTCGTGCTCATCTTTTGGGCCATCATCGTCATCGTGGGCTACTATCTCTATGCGCGATGGGCCAGCAGGAGGATCTTTGAGGCAGACCCGAACAAGGCGACGCCTGCCAAGATGTACATGGACGGCGTTGACTTCATGCCGGCCAACAAAAATGTCCTCTATGGATTCCAGCTCAACTCCATCGCCGGGGCAGCTCCCATCATCGGGCCTATCGTGGCCCTCCAGTGGGGATGGCTGCCGGCCATGCTCTGGCTGGGACTCGGCGTCCTCTTCATCGGATGGCTCCACGACTATTCCAGCGCCATGGTATCCATTCGGCATGACGGCGAGACGTTTGGGGCTATCAGCTACAAGTTGATATCCCCCCGAGCCCGGGGGATTCTCCTGACGTTTATCTACTTCTACCTTCTGTTGATCGCCGCCGCTTTCGGCCATGTCATCACGAGCGGCTTGACAGGAAATGCGGCACTACCCTTCCCCATGCTCGTGGTTGTAGGTGTCGCCTTTCTGGTGGGCTACATGATATATAAGGCCAGGGTCAACATTATCGGAACGACGATCCTCGCCATTGTGTTGATCTTTGGGTCCATTTGGCTCGGGAACTACCTTCCCATAAAGGCGTCATACACCACCATGCTGGTCTGCATATGCATCTTCGCCTATTTCAGTGCCATCCTCCCCGTGTGGATCTTCATCCAGCCCTACAACTATTCCTCGGTCTATGTCGTCTATTTCGGGATTGTCGCGGGTATCCTCGGCATTCTCATCGGCGCCAAACCCATGACGTTGCCGGCCTTCACGGGATGGAGCATTGGAATGGGACCTCTCTGGCCCCTGCTGTTCGTCACCATAGCCTGCGGGTCCATCTCCGGCTGGCATAGCCTGGTGAACAGCACGGCAACATCTCGGCAGATCGAGAACGAGTTGGATGTGAGGCCGGTGTCCGCCGGGGCTATGTTTGCCGAGTTCACCATCGCGATCATCGCCGTGATCGTTTGCGCCACGGCCTTTGCGGATAAGGCCGCCTACCTCGGGGCACTCAAGAACCCCGTGGGCATCTTTACGGCCGGTCTCGGGGGGGCCATGGGAGCCATAGGAATCCCCGCATCGTATGCCAAATCCGTTTCCGGGGCTATGCTTCTCATCCTGGCCCTGACCATTCTCAACCTGGTGTTTCGTTTCATGAAGATCGCCACGGTTGAACTCCTCGGCGACAAGATCGGCATTGCCAAGAACCCTCACGTGGCGACGATCGCCGCCCTGATTATCGCCTTCGTTCTCATCAAAACGGGTACATGGCTTTACATCTGGGTGCTGTTTGGAGGCGCCAATCAGCTGATGGCCTCGCTTGCCTTGCTGTTGGTCACCCTCTACCTGGTTTCTAAGTCGAAGAACTACAAGGTAGCGATTTACCCCATGTTCTTCATGTATGCGACTACGGTGGCCGCGTTGTTCTACACATCCTTCTTCAAGCTGCTCCCGGCGGTGTTTACGGGCAAGGTTACGGGGGGGAAGCTCTTCGGAAACCTACTCTCTTCAGGAGCCGCAATCCTGCTCATTATCCTGGCACTTATCCTGGCCTGGGATGGGTACAAGGCATTTCAGAAATACAAGGCAGAGTACGGAAAGGTCCCTGCGGAGGCTGAAGAGGCTCAGGCCTAAAGCCCTCTTCATGGGACCATGGCAGCATGGGGGGTCCGCCACGTGCGGGACCCCCCATTTTTTTGGACCTTGCATTTGATGCCAATACGTTTTATTGTATATGGGCTTTTATGCTATAGGCCTTCTGGCGGACGGGGATCATGAAACAAGGTGGATTCCTTCGGGGTGTTAGGGATTTTCTCCACGGGTTCCTCTTTCACGGGATGGTCTCGGAAGTCTACGAAAGAAGATGTGCTCTTGAGGACGTGTTCACCCTCCTTTTCCTGGGGGAAACCATTGGCGTGCCGGTCTTCCCGGGTTTTTACTCGTTAAGCCTGGTCCCCTACTATACGGGCCGGTTCCTCCGATGGAAGAGGAAAACCCTCAAGCCGAAAGACCTCCTCGATATCTTGCATGATTGATTGACGAAATGGGTATGCAAACCTTCTTGTGATTGGAGATGACACCATGGCTAAAGCGAAAGACGCAGAAGAGAAAAAAGAAAATATCGGAGGCAAATTCGTCGGGTTTTTCCGGGATTTCACCTATGGCATGGCGACCCACGGGATGGCCCGCCAGGCCCTCAAGACCCGATCGAGCATGGAACACCTTTTCATCCTGATTACCATGGGGGACATGCTGGGTGTCCCGGTGCTGCCGCCTTACTACTCACTTCGGCTCTTACCGTACGTGGTTCCCCAAATATCCACCTGGAAACGGCGGATGCTCCGGGAAAAGGATCTCATGGATTCCATGTACTAGACCGGGTTGAGCAATCGAACAGGGCACGGTCGATGTCCCAATAAATCCGCACATTGCAGATGATGTCCATTTTCCCATGATACGCCTCGGCTTACCGCGAATAGGTTTTCAACCGGGATGTAAATTCCCTTTGAACTTGGTGAGGTTGTGAGGAGGTTTTCTATGCTTCTGGCAGAAATGTTCAAGAAATACCCGAACCGGAAATATATCATGTTCGGGGGAAAAGGCGGGTTGGGCAAAACGACCTTTTCCGCCGCCACGGCTTACTGGTTGGCGAAGCAGGGGAAAAAAGTCCTCGTCTTCTCGGTGGACCCCCAGGCATCCCTTAGCGACATCTTCGAACGAGATATCTTCGGAAAGGGAGCCATCGAAATCGTGCCAAACCTCTATGCTCAGGAAATCGATGCCGATCAGAGAATCAGGGAATATCAGAAGGAGATCCGCCAAAAGATCATGGATATGTATGGTATGGACAGAATTCCCGATGAAATCGAGCAGTATATCGAAGCGGCTTCTGCGGAACCGGCCATGGAGGAAAGCGCCATATTCGATGCCGTCGTAGATATCGTGGTGCAGGGGGGCTATGATTACTACATATACGACCTCGTGCCCCTGGGGCACGCCCTCTATTACCTCAGCATGGGATCAATCTATGATGCCTGGCTGGAAAAGATCACGGGCCTCAGAGAACAGATGCGGGAATATGATTCCGTCATCGCCACCATGAAGAGAGAAAAGGAGACCGACGAAGATGCTATTTACAACGAACTCCTCTATATCAAGACCCGTATTGGGGCCTCTTCCAAGATTATGACGGATGTGGAACAGACTGCCTTCTACTTCGTCCTGACACCGGAGGATATGGTAATCGAGGATACCATCAAGGCCGGAGGGCTTTTCGCCCGATTTGACGTTCCCCTAACTGGATATGTCGTCAATCGCGTAATCTCGGAGGATCTCCAGGACCAGCAGATTCCCCAGTACTTGAAGAACAGAATCGAAATGCAAAAGACCTGTCTGGAAACCATCAGGGCAAAATTCGGGGACAAGGTCCTGGCCACGGTCCCCGAGTTTGACAATGAGATCAAGGGCCTGGGAATGATAGAGAGTATGGCAATGACGATGTTCGGGGAGGAGCGAGTATGAACTTTACCATGAATGAATTCTTCCAAAGACATTCCAACATGCGCTACCTGTACTTCGGGGGTAAGGGCGGAGTGGGGAAGACCGTTGTCGCCAGTGCCACTGCCCTTTGGCTCTCCCGTCAGGGCAAGAAGACCCTCCTCGCTTCAACCAATCCCGTTCATAGCCTCTCCAACCTGCTGGGGCAAAACGTATTCGGAAAGCCCGTTCCTGTGGAAGGGGCGTCTCATCTTTACGCCAGCGAGATCGATACTTCCGAGACCATTGAACGATCAAAAAATGAGATCAAGGACAAGATCTCCTGGTTCCTCAAGTTCGCGGATATTCCCACCAAGGCGGATGATTTCGTTGAATCGGCCACGATGAACCCTGCCTTCGAAGAGTCGGCCATGTTCGAGAACATGATCAATATCATCTTCGAGGATGAATACGAAGCCTACGTCTTTGACACCGCTCCCACGGCTAATGCCAGAAGGCTACTCGGCATGTCAAAGGTGTACGCCCTGTGGGTGAATAAGATGTATAAGAGCCGCGAGGAAGCGCGGCAAATGAGGCTCAGCCTCTCCTTCCGGAAGAAAAAGCCAGAAGATGAGCGGGATCCCTTGCTCGATTACCTCGTCACGTTTCGCGACCGCATCGAGCACATGCGCGCCTTGATTACGGACAAGGAAAAATCAGCTTTCTTCTTCGTAACCCTCCTCGAAAGCCTTCCCATTGCCGTCATCAAGAGGTTTATCGGCTGGTTCAGGGATTTCGGCATTCCCATTGGCGGGGTGGTAATCAACGAGGTTATCGATAAATCGGGAGTGGATCAGAACACGGCCGAGTTCGTCCTCAACCGGATCGCAATGCAGGAGAAGTATCGGAAGGAAGTGGGTGAGTCATTCGACAATGTGTGCGGCGAAGTCCCTCTGTTCGAAAGGGAGGTAAAGGGCCTGTCCATGATCAGGAGGGTAACCGACGCCCTCTTCAGCTCGAGTTGAACCCGAGGATTTTCCGCGCCCCTCGGATCTCGAAGTAGTGATCGGTTTCCTCTCCCCCCTTATTGCCAGTATTCATCACCCTCGATTCGCTCCTTCAGGTTCACCTTGTAGTAATCCTGAATTGGCATCAAGAGTTCCCTGTTCTTCTCGTAAGTAGTCTTAACGGCCTTACGTACTAACTCCACGCCCTTCGGGGACATCTTGCCCAGGGGGGAACGACACGGCCCGGAGGGCAAACCCAAGCCCCTCATAGCTGTCTTGATGGGAACGGGGTTTCTCCACTTGCAGGGAACGGTAAATCCCTCATACTCCTCTACGGTTTTCACCGTCACGACCTTAAAGAGCTGGTCCAACGCCTCCTTCAAATGTGTAGCTTTATCTCCTTCGCCCCCAAGGATGGCCCTCGTCATCTCCGCTATGGCCCCCGGTACGATATTGGAGATCACCGAGACAACCCCCGATGCCGATATGTCGTGGCGCGTCATCATTTCATAGCTCAGATCATCATCGCCCGACAGAATATCGAAATCGTTTCCCAAGAGAATCCTCGTCTTGGCCATTCTCTCGAGGTCTCCCGTTGCCTCCTTCACGGCACGCACGTTCTTAAACTGCCTGTGGAGGATAGCCATATCCTCCACCTCCATTTGGGTCCCCGTGCGCCCGGGAATAATGTAAGGCGTCACGAAAAGGTCGGGAAACTCCTTGGCGATGACCCCGTGATACTGCGTGCGAAGCTCAAAGGATGAAGGCCCGTTGTAATAACAATCCACCAGCAATACGGCGTCGGCCCCAACTTCATTGGCATGTCGTGCTGCCCTCAAGGCCTCCTTCGTCGAATTGCTGCCCGCCCCCGCCATGACGAATGCCTCCCCCTTAGCCAATTTCGTCACCTCGGCAACGACGGTGTCGTGTTCTTCCCAATCCAAGGTAGGGGATTCCCCCGTCGTCCCGGTCGGGACCAATTTGGCTCCTTGGCTTATCTGAAATCGGGCGTTCTTCCTCAATCCCTCCAGATCAAGCTCCCCCGACTCATCAAATGGCGTGACCATAGCCGTCCAACAACCCTCAAACTTCCGCAACTTCATCTTCATCCTCCCGGTAAGGGCGAGCCCGAAAATCCATCCGCTTCGTGTTCCCCTTTAGCGTGAACATCTCTCCTTATGCTACTACATCTGATCCGCAGTTTAAAGTCTAATATTAGTGGAGTTTCCGGATTTTTCGAACATGTGTTCTCGTAATACCCTGATAACATTCTCCTTTTCGAGCCTTTGTAGGAGAGCACTATCATCCCTTCGCTCCGACGCTCCCGAAGTTACCTGGGATCTTCGGAAAAGTCGCTCTTCGCCGCTCAGAGCTTCTTTTCCGACTTTGCCAGCCATTTAATTTCGCCCATGGCCAATGGGTGTTCTCCCAAAAATCAGGAAAGCCCGGAAACTCCACTAATATTATGATTGTCATTTCTTAGGGGCCCCTATGTTCTTTCCGCCCAACTCCGGGGCCTTGTGAAGAGTGCCATCCAACGCTGCGCCGAAACTACGATCATCTCCCATCCCTTTCACAACTCCATCTACGACCTTCCCGATGTCAATGGTGACTCCCCCCTGAGGGAAGAGGCCATACAGCCGGGAAAGAACCCGTGTTCTCACCTCGTAGAGATTAACCCTTGCGCCCCGGCGGCCTACTGTACAACCGCCCCTATAGAGCTTCGCCTCCTCGATAAATTTCCTGACCTGTGCCGGAACGAGGCGATCGATAGTCCTTCCCTCGGTTACTCTTTGACGCACCGCGCTCGATGAGATTCGTGCCAGTTCATGGGGTATTTCGAAAAAGCGAACCATGTCCCTAAACCGCTCATTTTCCGCCGAGGCCGTCAGCTTCTGAACGGCTTCCCTTCCGTAGACTCCCCGATTTGCCACCATGAATGTGCAGGACGCAAAGAGTTGGTCCAATGCCCTCTCACGATCCTCATAGTACTTTGGGTCAAACACCCTTTCCAGGGTGTCATACCCCACGATGAAGGTAATATCGGTTGCGCGGGGATAGGTCTCCCTCAATGCGTCCACCTTTGCCAGAAAACGCCCACGATTGCTCACCCCTACGGAGACCAGGGGGTCACCATCGAAGAGGATTCGCATCATCAGGAGCCGATCCACGAGCGTGGCGCCGAAAATCTCCTTATCCATCGCCTGAATATCCAGGAGCAACAAAACCTCCTGGAGGGCCGCGATCTCCGCGGCCCTTCGCACAATCGCAATGTGTCCCTGGGTTACGGGATTGAACGAAGCGGGGAATACTCCGACCCCATTCTCCACCCTCTCTGCCTCCACCTTGGGATTCGGGATTACGAGGACCCTGGGGCGAGGATCTTCCCGGAGATCCTCGATCAGGCCATGGCACTGAGAAAGGAGCCGAAAATCATGGATAGGCTCGATCATGGGGAAAAAGGACCCGGAATGAATACACCATGAGAAGCGATGAGGGTTAGCTGCTGCCGGATGTGTCGCCTCCACCCATGAGATAGTCAAGGAGTATTTCCAGGCTTTTTTGTGACGCCTTTTCCTTTATCTCTCGCCGGGTGCCGCCAAACCGAAATTTCCTTGCCTGAGTTCCTCCTCGGTGATCCAGGCCGATGAAGACGGTACCCACCGGTATCTTCCGAGTGCCCCCCAGGGGTCCAGCGATTCCCGTGGTGGCCAGACCGATATCCGTTTGTGCCCTCAAACGAACGCCCTGGGCCATCTTTTGGGCGACCCTGTGGCTAACTGCCCCATAACGCTTGATGTCGCTCTCGGGAACGCCTAGGAGCTCCGCTTTGCTCCGATTGCTATAGCTCACTATTCCCATCGAAAAATAGTCCGAACTCCCCGATACATTAGTTATCCGATGGGCAATCAATCCGCCCGTGCAGGACTCCGCCACCGAGAGCGTGGCCTTTTTTTGCCTCAAGAGAATCCCGATGTCTTCCTCGAGCCCCTTTCCTCTCCGCACCGCCCTATCCTCCTCGCAACACCGTTAGGAGGAGAATACGAACGGCCAGGTTGGCGTAGATGCCGGCCATCATATCGTCCAGGACGACACCATAACCCCCCGGCACCCGATCCTCAAGGGACTTAATGGGATAGGGTTTGACGATATCGAAGGCCCGGAAGAATAAAAATCCGAGGACTACATTTCTCATTGTCGGGGGGATCATGAACATAGTCACGAAAAACCCAACCATCTCATCGATGACGATATGGCGACAATCCCTGGCCTGAAGGACCACCTCAGCCTCATTCGCTGCCCATACGGCGATGCACATGGACCCGAAGAGGATGATTCCGTAATAGAAGGGAGAAAGGCGGGACATCAACAGATAGAGCGGAACCGACGCCAGAGTACCCGTTGTCCCGGGAACGAATGGAGAATAACCCACGAAAAACCCGGTGGCCAACAAAATGACAACCCTCTGCATAGATATCTCTCCCCTCAGGGAAATCCGCTGCTCCCCTGCGGTCCATCGGAGGTGCATGTCGCTAAGGCCTCCTTCAGGCGAATAGTACCCGAATAGAGGGCCCTTCCGATAATTACACCCGCTACCCCGAGGTCCTCCATCGATAACAGGCCCTTGATGTCCCGAAGGCTGGATACTCCTCCCGCCGCAATCACGGGAATATCTAAATGCTCAGCGAGCTTGCGGGTCTGCTCAAGGTTAACGCCGCTCTCAGTTCCATCCCGCCCGATGTCCGTAAATACGATAGCAGCGATGCCTTCCCCTTCCAATCGGCGCCCTAACGAAACTGCCCCAACGGAAGTCACTTCCTCCCATCCCTCAACGGCAACCTTTCCATTCCTCGCGTCGATACTAGCTAAGACTTTAGAGGGGAATTCGTTGCAGGCTTCTGTGACGAAATCGGAATCTCGCTGCGCCATGGTCCCCAAGATGAACCGATCCACCCCCATGGATGCATATCGTCTCATCGCCGCCACGGTTCGCAACCCACCCCCCACCTGGATGGGAATGCCCACGGAACTCACGATCCGCTCAATTTCCTCCTGGTGGATCGGCCTCCCGAAGAAGGCACCATCCAAGTCGACAACATGCAACCGCTGTGCCCCCTCGCCTTCCCACCTCCGGGCTACCTCCCACGGCTGGTCCGAGAAAACTGTTCCCTGATCCCGTCGTCCCTGGAAAAGCCGAACGCATTTCCCCCCCTTGAGATCAATTGCCGGAATGATATCCACTATGCCCCCTCATATGTTTCTGCAGGCTCCACTGCCCTTATGGCGGGAAATGATACCAAAATCTCATCCATACCCACGCTCGCCAAGTTCTCGACCTTCAGCCAAAGCCCTCCCCTGCGCAAAAAGGATCCCAACTTCAAGATGTTTTCACTCAGGGGCTGTTGGGTCTCCTGGAATCGGCCGGTCCACCGAATAGAACCGTCCTCCACGTTGACGAGGTGGACGACAAAGGATACGGAAGCCGGACGTTCCACAGAAACGGAGTTCCCGATTCGCTCCTCGTAACGAAACCCCCACCCGAGCACTACCCCTTCGACTCCTAAGACTGCTCCCACCTTCCGCCCCGAATTTATGGGATCGCTCTGGAAATTCCCGGTTCTGGCCGCCTCCTCCACCTCTTTCAAAGGAGCGAGTTCGAGTTCCGGGAAAACAGCCAATTTTTGGTATAAAAGATTCGTCAGTGCTCCTCCCGCATTGGAAGCGATTTCACCAGCCAAGAAAGTCCGACCACTGATAGGATCCCGAACGAATGCCTTCTTCCCTCCCGAGGACACCGCAATGAAAAAGGGAATCAGCGCCACCGACCGTACGGGCCGTTCCACTCGCAACGCAGATTGCATACATCCGGAGCTCAGATAGAGGCAAAGCAAAATCCCCGCGCATATCCCGAATCCCGTGCCTCTTCTCATATCCACTCCCTTCTCTTACAACGTTCCCTTCGTAGACATCACCCCCCCTATCCGTGAATCTACCGAGCATGCTAGATCCAGGGCCCTTCCAACACCTTTGAATATAGCCTCGATAATATGGTGGCTATTCCTCCCATATATGGTATTTATGTGGAGGGTAATGCCGCCGTGGTTTACAAAAGCACGATAGAATTCCTCTACTAAATCCACGTCAAACAACCCGATCTTTCTTCTCTTCAAACCTGGGTTATAGACCAGATAGGGCCGCCTGGATAAGTCCAGCGCCACGGTGACCAGGGCCTCATCCATGGGTATTATGGCATTGCCGTATCTCCGCAGCCCCTTCCCTTCGGCTATGGCTTCCCTGA
>Ga0209636_10005917_pt1 | contig 12484 bp, 14 predicted proteins | sample DeeMarSWOR152_54_FD_187464 | JGI IMG/M metagenome (GOLD analysis project Ga0209636, IMG submission 187464) | Marine sediment microbial communities from White Oak River estuary, North Carolina - WOR-1-52-54 (SPAdes) (version 2) | ecosystem: Environmental > Aquatic > Marine > Intertidal zone >...
TAACAACTTGGAAGAAACTCTTCAGGTGTTCTTGGCCTACTGTTTTGAGCATGGAACTCTGGAAATGGTCCTTAAAGGCTGTGGATTCACTACCTTAAAAAGGGCCCTTTGCCAAAACTCCACACACCCAATAAACGAAATAGATGTCCCACTTCCTTTTGTTATCGATCAATCGTTGTCTAATTAAGAAAAAGAAAATTCAAAATAAATCAGGAGGTACAAATGATTAGGAAACTGGTGTTAGTTCTTTTCTTAGTTTTTGCCTCCACGTTGTGGGCAGCCGATAGCGATGCTGATAAAGCCGCTGCCATCAAAGTCATTGAAGATGCGTACCTTAAGGGAGTGAACAATGTCGGCGATCCGCAGGCCATGAAAAAGGGCTTCCACGAAGACTTCAGCCTGAAAGGGATTATTGACGGTAAATTGGTCGTGCTTACCATATCCGAGTGGACGGAAATAGTAACTAAGAATAGAGCTGAAGGGAAATATCCGCCTGAGTTGAAAACCCGTTTCGAATATCCGATGATTGATATCACCGGAAATACAGCCGTAGTGAAGATCAATAATTTCCGCGGCGACAAGCAAATCTTTACTGACTACCTGCTCCTGCTCAAATTCCCTGATGGTTGGAAAATCACCGACAAAATTTTTATCCGTCATTAAAAGAGTTTATAATTACGATAGCCTGAATTCAATGTCTTCTTATGTAGATTTCTTTGCATTTTGCTAACTTCACCAATATACACTCCAGAAAGGCTGCATTTTAGAGAATTTCGAGAAATTCCTCGACCTCTGGAAAGACGCTGACCCTGGTTTTCCTGAGGTTGAGGAGGCGAAGAAGAGGTTGGCATCTCTGCAAAAGAAATAGTCATAAATTTTCCTTTTTATGCGGCTTCACTGTTAGAGTGAGTCCTTGTACGTTTTGAATCACCGCTTTATCGCCTGGTGAGAGTGGCTCCTCGCTCGTTGCTCCCCAGAGTTCACCGTGGACAAAGATCCTTCCTTCAGTATCGTTCCATTCCTTGACCTCGCCGACCTCTCCGATTAGCCCTGAGGGCCCGGTTAGGGGTCTTCTTTTCTTTTTCAGGATGATCCAGAGAAAAGGAATGACGATGTGCTCAATGAATTCAAAGAGTAAATATGCTAAGAAAATAAGGAGGAGGATTTTCCATATCATGGACTCTGTCCAGTTTCAATCTCTATATCAATAATCTTAAGCGTTTTTTTATTTCTTTTATCTTGAGATTTAGTCTGTATCTCGTAAATCCCCCCTGCCAAAAATCCACCAGAAGGTCTTTAGTTTTAATAATTATGAAGAAGATTTTATAGAAAAAAAATCTTTCATGCTTAAATTCTCCATAATAAGGGCAAATTTGACAGCAGTAGGGGATTTTTCCTTTAGCGATAAATTTTCTTATTTTATTCGCTTTGCGGCTTGTCCAAGCTTCATCAAGAGTGTCTTTCTTTAAATTGCCAATTCTTCCACCTGGTCTGATGATAAAGCAGCAGAAATAACAGTCTCCATTGACTTCCACTAAAATGTTTTCCCAAGGTTTATCGCAATAAAAATTCTTCATTTTTTTGACTGATTTTGGGAAATTCTAGGATTAACTCTATTCCGAGTTCTTTCGCCTTTTGCTTGGCTTTTTCGATTGTTTTTTGAAATATTTCAGAATTTGTGTCGAGCATTTGTTCTTCATATCTGAAAATAAATCCTTGATTTTCAATTTCGTAGTCTTTGAAAGGATTTAATAGACCTAAACGGACTATTTGTGCTTCAAGTTTTTTAGCCAGTTCAATAAAGGGGATAATTTCTGGAAAATTTTCCTTCATCAAGGTCATATTAATTTTTATAACAGGATGCTTAACTCCTAAGTCTTTTTTTATTTCGGTTAATCTCTTTATATTATTCACAACCAGATTGAAATCTGATCTTCGTATTTTTTTATGCGTTTCAGGATTGGCTGCATCTATAGAAAAGTCTATCAGTTTTAATCCTTTTTTTATTAAATCCTGGCTAACCTTCTCTGTCAGGAGCACTCCATTTGAGTTAAATTGGACATAAGTCATATCCGTATTTATGTTATCCAATATGTTAAACAGTTTTTTTCCAAGGAGCGGCTCTCCTATACCGTGAAGAGAGATTGTCTTGAATTCCTTTAAGAAAGGGATTAGATTATCAAAAGCAGTTTTATCTATCTCACCTTTATATGGCCTCTTATCGAAGATTCTTGTATAGCACATGACACACGGAGGATTAATATTACAATAGGTTGACGTTTCAAGTTCTAAAACTTGCGGAAGGGAGAAAGCTTCCTTGGAATATATCTTTATTTGTTCTATCACCATTCCTAATTCTCTCTTGTCTTTAGTTATAGATGATGGGAAGAGGCTATCTAATTCCAGATCGATCTCAATATTTTCAGAATTATTTTTTAAAGGGAATTGGTAAGTATGAGTGAAAGGCAATATTTTGACTACTCCTAATTTTTCATTATCGGCATGAACGCTGAGAAAAGGATTTTCTTCATTTGCGAAAGGATGACCTCCGATTATTACTAGCTCTCTTGGTCCTTCAATTGGCAAGCCTTTAAGTAAGCATTTAGATTTTCGTTTCATCCAACGGAAAGATTTATATCCTGCACTTTCTTCTGGATACCATCCAGTTTCATAGGTTATGTCGATTGTTTTCACTTTGTATCCAACGCAATTTTTTCTGGTTTATTATAAGCTTATTTCGACACATAGTCTATTGCTCAGATTGAATGGAGGAAAGAGTTCCTTAGCTTAGAATAGACTCGAGATAGACTAAGCCATGGAGACTAAAGTTGAGAAAGCTTTTTTCTAGATTTAAACGTTGTTGTGTGGAGGAATTTCTTTTTTCTGAGCTGTCAGATGATTTCAAAAGTCCCGTGGACAGTGATTTTTACTGGCTCAAAGTCGACATCTGCAGCATCGGTGTTCCCTTGAATGGAGTACCAAAAGGCATTTTTGTTCAGGATAAGATTAAACAACTGAGGTTGATTATTATTTAGAGGCAGGGTTACCAGGCTGGAATGCGTTTCACCCTCAGCGAGAGTTACCGAGCCTAACAGGATATTTGCACTGAATTCGCCGAAGTAGAATTTGACTGAAATATCTCCTTGGGTTCCATTCCGCGTCACCTTGTATTCAACTATGACTTCTGTAACTTCTTTGATCCTGTCTTTGTTTTCTCTCCAAACACCATAATCCATAAGATTGGCAAATCCTTCTGCAGAAGTCGTGCCTCGCAGGTACATGTTTGCTTCGATTATGACCTCGTGGTCAGTTAATTTCTCAACCATATCGCATCCATTAATGGTGAAGACAGCCAGAATGAAAACCAGAAAAGCAATCAGAATTTGATTTTTCTTCATATCGACCTTCCTGTAATAGGATAAGATCCTTCTGGTTCCCCTTTTAAAATATTATAACTCCATTCAATTTAGTCGTCAATAGAATGCTGAATAATGAAATTTTTTTCATTTCTGAAAATAGAGTGATAAAGCGTGGCTTTGGGTGTTACAGAAATAAGATTATTCAATCTTTTTATTTAAAGGCGTAAAGATGTCTTGAAATTTTTTGAGAAAAAATGTAATAGTAACTAAAAGAATCAAGAAAGGAGGGGAGTATGAAGTTAGGTGTTATTCGGGTCGGGCTTGCTGCAGCGATAGTTTGGGCTCTTATAACTCTATTCTGTGGTATCGCCAATCTTATTTGGCCTCAATATGGAGTCTCATTTTTGAATTTTCTTGATTCCATCTATCCAGGCTACCATTTTGGCAAGTGGGGTTTTGGCGGAATACTTGTCGCCACCTTGTATGCTGCAGTGGACGCATTTGTTGTAGGAGCAGTTTTTGCTTGGCTCTACAATCTCTTGGGCAAGTGCATTAAAGAAGAAAAGAAATAAGAAGATTACTCCAGAACAGTTATTCTTTTATCTGAATATTTCTTTTATCCATGTTCTCAAGAACGAAAGGATATCTCTCTAAATACTCAAATTCGAGTTCAGCTTTGATATTGTGTTCATGCAGAAGTCTTTTTAAACGCTCTATCTCATTTTCCGTGAAGATATCTTCCATGATTGCTGGCCAAGCTTTGATCCCTTGTTTTTCCAGTTCTTTGAGCGCTATGATTGGATAGAGAAAGAATTCTTTTTTCGCTCCAGTTATTTTCTGAAAGGTATCTTCATCTACTCCCTTTAAGGCAATTCTTATCCATAAATTTTGGAATTTCAGTTTCTCAATAAGCTCTTTTCTGTAGCCAAGAAAGAATCCGTTTGTCTCCAGGATGAATATAGACCGAGGCTTTTCTCGGAAGATATGGGTGATGACTTTTAGGAGGTGTTGGAATGAGTTTTCACCCAAGACAGGCTCAGATCCAGTTATCCTGAACAGATGAAAAGATCTCCGATGGGCTATCTTGAGCAATCTTGAGGAGACTTCCTGGGCAGAATAGAACTTATCAAATCGCTGTGGGTTTAAGTTTCGGTTGTAATTCCAACAATAAGCGCAGAGAAAAGAACAACCAATGGCATCGGCCGTGGCTATTCCTCCGTAATAGGGGGCAGACCTGAATCTATAATACAGTCTTTTCCCTTCTTTCATAACCAGGAGCTCGGTCTCTTCTGCCCTTTCCAGCGGGTCAAAGGGAAAACTGAGTCTCATCTCCTGAGCATTCCTTGGTTTTGATTATTTAGATTTCTCTTTTTATATTTAAGTTTTCTTTAGGGTGATTTGGCTGCTGGTTTTGAATACTTATGACCTTCGGTTCAAAAAAAGAAAATAGAGATAATATATGAAAAAGGCTTAAAGAATATTTTTTTGGGAAGCCTAGGTAAGCTGCTTTATCTATTTGGATTTTGTCTGGATTAAGTGCTGGAGAGCAAAGGCGATAGAGGCGAGAAGGAAAATTCCTGTACTCTGATATAAATAGTATAAGCTGAAAATTATTCTTCCATCAAAGAAGAAACGAGCCAGCAATGCTAAAATCAGACAAATCCCGGCAACTATCAAGGCAAGAAAACTTAGGAATTTCATGCTTACTTTCTCCATTTTCATTATTTTGAAGTCATAATAATAAAATTTAACAAGAAAGGCAATGAATTCTTAATAAAAATAAAAAAAATTGAGTAAAATATCTGGTTGTATTTCTTCTGCTTTTTTGGTATTTTAATTCAATATTTATGAAGGTGATACGATAAGAGAAAAGAGGAATATTTGAAGAGTTACGGTGATATAGATAGCAAATTTAGATTTGTTATCTTAGCCTCAAAAAGAGCCAAGGAGCTATTACTAGGAGCAAAGCCAAAGATTAAATCTAAATCAAAGAACCCAATCCGTATAGCTCAGAATGAAATTGCCGAGGGATTAATTGATTTTGAGATCATTCGCCCCAAAGAGGAAGAAAGAGTAGCTCCAGAAGAGGAAGCCTATATCGGGGAGAAAGTCGAGGAGGAAGTAGAAATAAAGGAAGAAAAGAAAGAAGCCGAAGAAAAAAAGAAGAAAGTTAAAGAAAAAAAGGAAAAGAAGAAAGAAGCTGTGAAGAAAGCCAAGCCCAAGGCTAAAGAAAAACCAAAGAAAAAGAAGAAAAAAGAATAATTCCGAAGATTAAGATTTAGGAAGGGGGATTATTTTTTTTCCTTTTTTATAAGCTGGACATAGTCAAGCTTTATGAATTCATCTTTTGAAAAGCCTAAAGCTTTAGCAAATTTGACGATCTTGTTCCTCTCTCCTTCCATTTCCATAAAATTACCAATGGATGTTTCGTCCAAGCATATTTTTAGAGAGCCTTTTCTAAAAACTGTTCTGTGTTTTTGGTAGTCAAATACTGGAACCAGCCCAATGGACTTCAGAATTTTTTTCAATTGCTTTTGATGTTTAACTTCTGTTTCATACTCGACTCTGATCTTAAATTTTCTTGATTTTTGAGGAGGACCTTTAAAGGTCAAGAAAGTCTTCTTGCCAATTTTTCTGAGTCTTAAGGCCTGCCTTTTTTTATACAGAGTCTCATTGGGGAAGTCATAGAGAATATTTTCTTCAAAGAAGCGCTCCTTGTCCAATTTAGCGCCTAATTGTAGGATTTTTTCCTCAGCGGCGTTTAAGTCTTTGACCTTTATTTTAACTTCAATCTCGACCATAGAATTTTTTTCCTGTTATCTCTTTCATTAAATTCCTTAAGTCATTTATAAATAAAAACAGGAAAAGTCAATATCTCAACAATGCGGTAAAATTTCAATACGAGGCCCCACGGCCGAAGCAATCTCGTAAAATAAAGTCGTCATTGCGGGCGAAGCGTGGCAATCTTATCCTCTTTTCTTAAGAGATTGCTTCGTTGCTGCGCTCCTCGCAATGACAGGTACGAAACAGAAATTAAGGATCGGGTTATTTTCTTCTTTTGAGGACAAAATCCGGCAATACGGCAAGAGTATCTCTATGGATAGACTGGGGAAATTGAGAGATGATTTCTTTTGATTTTTCTGAGAATTCTTTGGCCTTTTTATAAGTGTAGTCAAGAGCTCCATTGGATTTGAGAATACCGAGGATCTCCTTTTGGGATTCTTCCTCAAATTTTTTCTTGCTCAAAACCTTGGTGATAAATTTTCTATTGGCTTTGCCATCGTTTTTCAAGGTGTAAATTAGAGGAAGAGTAATTCGGCCTTCCTTCAAATCAGAGAGTGTAGGTTTACCCAGAGTTTTCTCTTCTCCTGAGTAATCGAGTAGATCATCGATTACCTGAAAGGACATACCCAGATTTGTACCATAGTCGACCAAGAAATTTTTCTCTTTTTCAGAAGCTTTCCCGAGGACGCCGCCTATGTGGCAAGCCGCAGAGAAAAGAGATGCGGTTTTCTTATTGATGATATCCAGATAGTCTTGCTCCCCAATATCAAGATTTCCGCTCATATAGTATTCGGTTAATTCTCCTTCGATCATTCGGGTAGAAATCTCGGTTAAGATATGAATTATCTGGTTGTACTGAGTCTGGAGAGAAAGGTGAATCGATTTTATGTAAAGATAATCTCCCAGGAGAACCGTGATGTTTGGACCCCATCTGGAATGGACCGACTCTCTTCCTCTTCGTATTTTGGAGTCGTCAATAATATCATCATGAATGAGGCTGGCTGTGTGGATAGTCTCGACCAAAGCACCCATGAGAATATGTTCTTTTCCTTGATAACCGAGGAGCTTGGAACAAAGAACAAGGAGGGCCGGCCTTATTCTCTTTCCTGAATTCTTGAAAAGATAACCGCTTACCTCAGAAATAAGTTTATTCTGAGATTGGGAGAAGAGCTTTAATTGTCTTTCGACTTTATGGAGGTCATTTTTGATATTCTCGTACAAAGACTTTATATTTATTTTTTTTCCCAATAGGGATTGGATTTCAGTACTTGTTATGGTCCTCATCGATAATTTGTGAACTGCATATTTATTCCCAAATCAACTGTTCGCAGGAAGGCAATTATTTCTTGAAGGATATCTTTTTTTTTGGAAGAGATTCTGAGCTGGTCTCCTTGGATAGCCACCTGGGCTTTAAACTTCTCTTTTTTTATGAGCTTCACAATTTCCCTGGATTTTTCAGAGGGTATTCCCTGCTGAAAGAGCACTTCTTGTTTTACGGTTCTGTTAAAACCGTCCTCTATTTTTTGATAATTAAGGGCTTTAAGGGGAACTCGCCTTCTCGCCATTTTCTGTTCCAGGACTTCTTTCAAGCTTCTCAACTTGTATTCATCATCAGCAATCAAAGTCAATTTATCTTTTTCAGGTATGATTTCAGCTCGGCTGTGTTTAAAATCAAACCTGTTTCTTATCTCTTTCAGAGCAATATTGATAGCGTTAGAAACTTCTTGAAGATTAATGTTCGAGACAATATCGAAAGAGTGTTCTTGGATCATAAGGGCACTTATCATATCATCTAATATTCTTTTTTTCAAACTCAAAGACAGAACTGAAATTCCTGGTTGTGGTTTTGCTCAACTCAGCCAGAGAAATTTTTTTTAATCCTGCTAAGACCTCAGCGGTCTCTAAGATAAAAGCTGGTTCATTCCTCTGGGTTTTCGTTCGATAAAAAGCAGGAACAAGATAAGGAGAATCTGTTTCAATCAGAAGTTTTTCCAAAGGTACTTTTTGGGCCACTTCTCTGAGAGCACGAGCTTTAGGGTAAGTTAGAATCCCAGAAAAAGAAATAAGAAAATTGAAATTCAACATTTCCTTGGCAACTCCCCAGTCTTCAGTAAAACAGTGGAGAATCCCGCCTTGATGAAAATTCTCCTGCTTTATTGAATTTACTATCTCAGGACCGGCCTTTCGGCTGTGGACTATCACCGGAAGAGTTGATTCCTGAGCAAAACTGAGTTGGCAGCGGAAGGCATCTATTTGTTCTTGCAAGGGAGAAAAGTTATAGTGGAAATCAAGACCAATTTCACCCACAGCCACTATCTGATTTTTTGAAGCCAGGTCCTGGATTATCTGAGCAAAATCTGGCTTGAATTCCTTCGCTTTATGGGGATGAACTCCGGTTGCAGCCAATAAGCCGTTGTATTTGGCAGTGAGTCCAAAGGTTAATTCGAGGCTTTTCGAATTTGTGACATCAGCCGGGCAGAGGATAGTCTTGACTCCCACCTCAAAAGCTCTTTCGATAACTTGATTTCTGTCGGAATCGAAATCCTCCATATCCAAATGAGCATGAGAGTCAACGAGCTCATATTTTTCTTCTCTCTTATCTACTTCGACCATCTTGTTCGTTTCATAATATGCCAGGATTTCTAGAAATGCCTATGAGTTTTACCCTAATTGTATTGTTTGGTTATTCAGGAGATGAGAATTGAGTTATATTAACTTCTTTTATCTTAATGACCTCAGTCTATGCCCTTTACTTTTATTCTAGAATCTTAGCTTTCAAGTGCCGGATAGGCAGAGCGCCATAGCTGAGAAGTTTCATGAGAAATTCTTTTTGGCTGAAGGCCGCGCCTTTTAACTTTTTGTATTCTTTCTCCATATCCATAATTTCTTGAATACCCACATAAGGAAAGGCGCTATCACCAGGATTCAAGACGAGGCGGTTCCATTTTCTCTCGGCTTCGGCTTGCGTCTGAAATCCACCTCTTGTCATATAAGCAATGGCTTGTTCTTTGGTCATGCCGCCTTCGTGTATATTGAAGTCGAGTTGGAAATCTATGACTGCCTTGAGGTATAGTTTGAGCTGATTGAGATGTAATCTCAAGTCATAATTCCCGAAGCCTGAATCAACCAGCATGTTTTCAATATAGATTGGCCAGCCTTTAATCAGAGGCATGTTGGGATACAAATTTCTGACGAGAGAAGGATATTTTTTTGTGTAAAAGAAGGGAACGAACTGACCTGGGTAGATTTTCCGAACTGTCCAAAAATAAAGCAAGAAGTTATTGTATTCCTCAAGAAAAGAAGTGGTTTGCTCTTCTCCCCAATCATCGGGAAAGGGAGTTATTTGACTGGTGTAAGGGCCCGAAGTCTCATAGAGCCCAGGACGAATAAGGCGTGTCCAGGCTATACCTTGAGATTCAAGAGGCAGGGATTCAATATTGAGCTCTTCCTCGGGAAGCTCAAGAAGTTCTTTTTCAAGAAGAAAAGTCTTGATTTCTCCAGCTGTAGTCTTGATTTGGTCCATGAATTCGTCTTTAGTAACGTGGTCTCCTTTAATTTTGTCTATAACTCCTTTGATCATAATGTTTCTGACTTCTTCTTCACTGCGCGTTGCACCGAGTTGGTCAGGGTTGATATCAGGATACATGATTTTGAAGAAAGGAATACAGATTAAAACCATTTCACGTCGTATATTATTGTAATCGGCTTTCGACCTCGCCACGAGTTCATCAAGGGGGATGGACTGTTGGAAAATCAGTCTGATCAGTCGGCGATGGGTCTGCTGTCCAAGCCGGAAATTTCCGGTTGAGCGAGGTAAGAGCACATTCTGAAGAAAATTTTGATAATCTTCTAAGGCAGGAATGACTTTAGCTAAGCCTGTCTGGAGCTTGGATTGCGCATCTCTTGGGATCTGAGCAATCAATTGAGGAAGCTCATTTCTGTAAAAGTTTAGTATGGCGGGGAATTGGTAGAGGGCGGTTTCGGTGAAGATTTGAGGAGGTGTTTTCAAATTTTCTTTAGCCTGTTTAATGAGCTTTGGAAGTTCCTTTATTCTATCAGCAGCATTCTTTGCCCTGGTGTCAAGAGGAGCAAATTCCTTTATCAGCAGGCTTCGGATGCAATTGGAAAAGATATTATTGTAAAAGAGGGGGTCGTATTCCCAGGGAATAAGACCCTCATGGTTAAAAAGCTCTAAATCCAAGGAATCAACAATCATACCGTGGTCAATCTGAAATTCAGGACTCAGCTTAAATTTATCGATCTTGGAGACAACTTCTTGGTTAAAATTATCTAAAGCTTCGTGCCGCTTTTCAATATTTCTGCTGCCCAAGTCTTCCAATTCGTCATCATATTTATGGAATCCTGCTAAGGTTGCAGTTGTGGGGTAAAATTTCCACATTTCGTCAAGGTAGGTCTGTATGAATTTTTCAAACTTGCTGTCCTCTTCATTCTGTTCCGAGAGAAGAATCCCTATACTCATCAAAACCAAAGCAACAATGGAAAGGGGAATGAGTGTTTTTTTCATTGCTACCTCCTCAATAGAAGCTTTTTTTCTCCTTGCCCATTTCTTGTTGTTGATATTAAGTTGAAAATCCTATCACAAAGTGAAGTCTAAAGGCAATCTTTGCCTTCAAACTACCATCTGATGACGGCTGACGCCCAGGTATAGCCTGAACCGAAGGCGGTCAAAACCACAATATCGCCTTCTTTCAGTTTACCCGCCTTTACCGTTTCATCTAAAGCTATGGGAATTGAAGCAGCTGTTGTGTTTCCGATGCGGTCAATGTTTCGGACAACTTTTTCCACCGGGATTCCCAAAAGTTTGGCAACCATAAGGCTAATCCTGTCGTTAGCCTGATGAGGAATAAGGCAGTTAACGTCGTCGATGGTTAGAGAATTGTGTTCTAGGGCAATTCTTACAGCTTCTGGCATTTTTTCTGAGGCGTATTTAAATACTGTCCGGCCTTCCATCTTAGGGAAGAATCTTTTCTGATCAAAGAATTCTGTTCTAAAAGTTGGCTTATCTTTGGGACTGGGCTTTTCCATCCATAAATCAGATAAGAACCGCCCATCTGAAAAGAGGTGAGTGGAAAGGATTCCTCTTTCGTTATCTTTTTCATTGGGTTCAAGGATGACAGCGCCACCTCCATCGCCGAAGAGAACAGCTAAGTCTCGTCCTTCATCTGAAGCATCTAGATTGGTGGATTGAACTTCTGCTGCGACCAGCAAGATTTTATTGTATGTTTTATTCTTTATATACTGGTCAGCTACAGATAAGGCATAGATGAAACCGCTGCATTGATTCCTCACATCGAGAGCTCCGATACCGGTAAGTCCCAGCTTTTCTTGGACCATGACGCCTATTCCAGGGAAATAATGGTCCGGCGAAAGGGTTGCCGCAATGATAAAATCGATTTCTGATTTGTCAATCTTAGCGTCATCAATTGCCCTTAGAGCTGCTTCGTAGCCTAAATCAGAACTTCCTACACCTGGCTCCACATAATGCCTCTCCACGATTCCTGACCTCTGGCGAATCCATTCATCCGAAGTGTTCATGATTTTTTCTAAGTCGAAGTTGGTAACGACTTTAGGCGGGACGTAATGGCCGATGCCAGAAATAATTGTTCTTATGCTCATTAGTTTCCGCCCATTATAATAAATAATATTGTAAAAATAAAGCGAAAAAAAACTGGTGATGGTTCAAAAAAAGGGGGACAAAAAACGGGGACGGTTCTATTTTATCTTCTTTTTTAAGGTCTCTTGACACTGGGTTGCAGTCTTTGCTAAGAAAAAATAGAACCGTCCCCACTAGATGTTTTCCTTATTGACTAAAGGAATGAAGAAGAGTAATATGCCGCTAGCTTAGGAAAAAGGAGAAATTCTCTTGAGAAAGATAGGGTTGGGCTTGCTGTTGTGTTTTACTTTATCCTTGTTTTCCTTGGCTGAAGAAGAGAAACCCCTAAAAATAAAAAGCTCCTTAAGCCCGGCGAGGCTTTCAAGAGCCCAGGAAGGAAAGGTTGTTCTGGAGCTTGTTGTCGAGAAAGGGATCACCATAAGCTCCCATCCCTCTTTTATTATCGAATTCATCCCTTGTGAAGAGCTTATTTTTCCTAAGAATTTCTTCACGGCTTCAGACCTGGAGATTGAAACTAACGAAGAAAATGGCCATGAGTATTTGAATTTGAAAAAGCCGATTGAAATTCCATTCACTGTAAGTACTGAGGCCAAGCGAGGTCGCCATACCCTTTTGGGGAAGATAAAGTATTTCGCCTGTTCTACCCAGGAGGAATGGTGTCTTAAAGTAACTTCAGAGTTTTCTGCTTCGTTTTATACTCGCCAAA
>Ga0209636_10005918_pt1 | contig 12482 bp, 10 predicted proteins | sample DeeMarSWOR152_54_FD_187464 | JGI IMG/M metagenome (GOLD analysis project Ga0209636, IMG submission 187464) | Marine sediment microbial communities from White Oak River estuary, North Carolina - WOR-1-52-54 (SPAdes) (version 2) | ecosystem: Environmental > Aquatic > Marine > Intertidal zone >...
CAATTTTATACCTAAAATCATTACTTTAAGCAGATTTTATGCTTCAAGGCCAATTTTGCTATCTCTTAGATTGATGATTTTAGCCCCAAAATGGATATTCTAAGACAAAATATTGTACAGAAAAAGTATCTTATTTTTTTAATATCAATTATTTAGCTTGGCCCGACCCCAACCTTTTTTAAGAGTAGCCATTAAAGAGGGTAGAGGTTAGAAAAAAATCACCCCAAAAATCACCCTTAGAATCACCCTCGCCCTTTCTCCATCTTCTCCGACTAAAGTTAATGAATATAGATAAAGAAAATAAATCTAAATAGGGAAGAGCGATGGGGAAGCAAAATATAGACTCTAAAAAAGAACAAAATATCTGCCGATCACTGGCGCTCAAGAGGGGAGTCAGCTTGATCGAGGTGCTAATAGTCGTTGGAATCATCGGCATAATGGCAGCAATGCTTTATCCGAGCATTATGAACTCTATGGAGACAAGAGAGTTTGAAAATAGTGCCAGAGATATCCAGTCAACTTTGCAACGAGCGAAATTTCAGGCCGTGAAAACAAAAATGAATCATAGAGTCAGATTTGTACAAGGCACAACTGGATGGGAGTTTTTGATTGAAAATGAAGTTACTCAAAATAATTGGAATTTAATAAACGGGTTTATAAAAAAAGTGATCTCTCCCAAATTTATGTTGACAGTGAATTTTCCCGATCAAGCTGTGGTCTTCTCTCCTCTTGGTTTGGTCCTAAACTTCGACCCTCAGCAAAACAGCATCATTATCAAGAGTCCTAAATTAGAGAATTACAACCAGCCAGATCAGAGGATCATTTGTGTTTATGCTGGCGGTTCTCTTCATTTTATTAAAGCTGAGAGTGAGTAGAAATGATAACCAAAAATAGAAATAAGAGGAGGGCTTGGTTGATGAAAAATAAGGGTTTTACTTTGATAGAGGTTATTGTGGGAATGGCTCTTATGGGGATTGCCTTGTTAGGGCTGGCTCAGCTTTTTATGGTAAGTGTGATGAATAATATGCGTTCTGATAACATAACCCATGCTACATTTTTGGCTCAACAGAAGATTGATTATTTAAGAAATCTGACTACGACCGAGTTGAGTAGTATATCAAATCCTGAAAACGAACTCATTGATGTCAATAATGATGGAACCATCGATTTCAGAAGAATAACTCTGATTCAACCATCAGGATCTTCCTGGGATGTCAAGGTTCTAGTTTTTTCACCTTCCGAGATAGAAGAGGCATCAGATGCTCTTATCCAGGGTCCTGATCAGTATCGAGTTAAGGCGAATATGAGTACGACCATCAGGTAAAAGATTTTCTGGATAATAGGAAAGAAAGAAAAGATAAGGAATGAAAAAAAATGAAAAATAGAATTTCAACACTCAACTGTCATCTCCCTATCGCTAATTCCAGAGGGGGTTTTACTCTAATAGAGTTGTTGATCGGAGGTTCGATCATGCTCCTGATCATTTGTGGAGTTTTATCTATGTATGTCAAAAGCAACAAAACCTCAGTCGACCACCAGCAATTTGCCGAACTTCAGCATGATGTTCGCTCAGTCATGTTTTTTATATCAAAAGATGTCAGGTCTGCTGGTGTTGGTTTATCGGTTGTATTTTGTGGATGTTTTTTAGAAGGAGTTGATAACGAGTCACAAACTGGAGAGGTGACTCCTGACAGATTGAGAATATTAGGAAACATAGAAGATCCTTTGACTCTAAAAATAGCTAATTACCAGGGTGCAGCCGCTAATGTTGCCCTTGCAGATTATAGTTTTGAACGAAATCCTTATGCCAATAGTTATTATGAAGACAGGATTGCCCTCATTTTGCCCGATCCCAAGAAAACATGCCGCTTGGGTGAAATAAGGGAGATTACTCATGTGACCCACGATGAAGTGGGAACAAATGAAAAATTAAATTTTTCACCCGGTTTATCCCAAGACTTCAATCCGCCAGGGGGATTGAGCGGGACTTGTTCTGATTCAAATGATTATGATGGGGGTACGATTACTTTTATCGAGGTCAGAGAATACTGGCTGGATGTTACCGGGAATTATCCTGGCCTAAATCCCGGTGAAGATGGATATATCGGAAACGGCATAGGTGGTGTTTTGTACCTGACTCAGAATGGGTTGCATTATCCGTTAGCTCGAAACATCGAGAATTTACAATTTCAGTACAACGGGGACCTGGATGATGATGGAACTTTGGATGGTTTTGTTGATTGGAACAATGACTGGACTGTAAATTTAGATGATGATCAACCCATCAAGCAGGATAAATGGGAATTAATAAGCAGAATCCGTCAGGTCAGGATATGGGTTCTAGGAAGAACTGAAAATCCTTTTGTGAGTCGCTCCGGCACACCTTCATCAAACATCCATCTCTACAGGAGGCCCGTTGTCGCCAACACTCTTGCTGCAAGCCAAGATGACAGACACAGAAGATTTCTGCTGGAGACAACAGCGAACATAAGAAACATGTCCTTGAACATCTATAGCGACGGAACAAGATGAGAAGGATAGAATGAAAAAAAGGAGATAATTCTGATGGCTAATAATCCTTTAGCAATTACAAATCACAGGAAGGGAGTGGTCTTGATTGTGGTCATAATGGTGCTGGCTTTTTTACTCACTATCGGGATTATGCTGGTTACTGTGACCGGCACTGGCCCCAAAGTTGCAGGAAATGTTCGGCTCCAACTGCAGGCTTTTAATGCGGCCGAGGCTGGGGTTGATGCTGCCTGGAAACAGATAGGTGAATATATCAATAATGAAGTGTGGGATGATTTTTCGGGTCAATATCGGACTACATTCAGCAATCAGCCTGGATTAGATGACCCTTCAAGTCAAAATTATTTTCGAAGATTAACTAATAAACAATTGGTAGAAGACGTTTTGAATAATGCAGATAATTTTATTTTTGCTTCTCAACCATTACCGAATGATAACAAATTTACTTATACTGTTTTTCTGATAAATGATGAGGGCGGAGGGGGTATTCAAGATAATGAAGACAGCATCCTGGTTTGTATTGGGCAAGCTCCTCTGAATACCTACACGCGGTTAGAAATAGAAATAGAGATCCAATCAGAAACATGAGAGTAAAATAAAAATGAGATAACAATGAGAAAATATATATATGCCTTGATTTCGCTTTTAACAATTTTGTTAATAATATTGTTTTTTAAGGCAAGAGCCCAGGAAGCATGTCAAACCGATTTTGATTCAGTTGTAGGGTATACAGGTGGAGATGCTTCCTTTATCGCTGAATTGAATGGTGTGGCTAACGACGAACCTGGGTTGCATTTAAGACTTAAACAAAAAGGAGCAAATTTTATACCCACCAGCGATTATGATGTCACCACCAACTGGAGAATGACAGGGGCTGCAGCGGACTTTAATGGGGATGGCTTTGTTGACTTGATAGAAGGAGGAAGAGGCACTGACTCTAATGGGAATTCGAGTGATACCAATATGGCAATTTTTATCAGCCGTGGTAATGATCCTGCAGATGAAACCAGGTTTTCATTCGAGGGTCCTTATTATATAGACTATTTAGCTACCTTTACCACTTATGAAATCATGAGCTTAGGCGCGGGGGATTATGATGGAGATGGGGACGCTGACATTGCTGCTCTGAGCTGGGCAGGAAATCTATGGATTTTTAAAAACCTGTTTATCGAAAATGGCTTACTCAAAGGTGATGCTCCTGTTTTTGATGAATCACCCGCATGGATTATGGATGTGGTTGATGATGGCTATGGTGAGTTCGGATCAGAGAGCACCCATTACCGTTGGGAAAGCAACATTGCCTCATTTGATATTGATGGAGATAATGATTTAGACCTGATCGTTGGTATTCCCACCAGGTGGGGGGATTATGGACAGGTCGTCATATTTATCAATGATGGAGCAGGAAATTTTTCCAAGTTGCCTACCAACATTGTTCCTTATCCAGCACAAAAATATGGTGTTTGTGGTGTCGCCACAGGAGATTTTGACGAAGATGGAGATATTGATTTTATTGTTGGCTCTGCCAATTCGACCAATTTATATTTCTATGAGAATGACAGCTTAGGTAACTTTAAAAAAGACAATAGCTGGACAGAAACAATTCCGAATAACCGAGGTTCTGCCACCTTCCTCAGAGAAGGAGATTTTGATGGAGACGGAGATATAGATTTTGGCTTGGCAACTGATGGGCATATCACTAATCAACCAGGTGGATATGTTTTTTGGTACAAGAACGATGGAACAGGTTATTTTACCAGACATTGTATTCCCAATGACTGCTCCCAAATCTCTTCATCTGGTGACTTGGATTCTGGTGCTGTGGGAGACTTTGATAATGATGATGACCTTGACTTCTTTGTGGCCGATGGCAATGACTCTAAGAACTGTTATTTCATAATGAATGATGTCTATCCTCTTTATGTTGATCAAGGAACAGTTTCTTCTAAAAATCTTGTCCCTTGCGATTTTATAACTTCTGATAATGCAATTGTCATTGCCACCTTGATTGTTCAAGATTCTATATCTCCGGGGACATCTATCACCTATTATCTTTCCAACTCAAATGATGAAAACGGAAATCCCAAGTGGGAGGGACCAGTGACTCCCGGGCTGGCATACGAGTTTGAAAGTCCAGGTTATTTTCTCAGGTGGAAAGCCGTGCTTGAGACAGCGGACGAGACAAGAACTCCAAAGATTATGCATATAAGTATTGATTATGAGTATATCACCAAGAGGGAATATTCTCGCACATCTCACGCTTTCACTTTGGCTGATGTTGACTCAGGAAAAGCAGGGGATGAAGAAGTGCTTTACTCTGCTTCTTTTGAATTTCCAGGATGGAAAGGTCATCTGCAATCTTGGGATGTAACCAATCTGAACTTAGCCTATACAAAAAGTTCTCAAATCGAAGATATCATCGATGTGGGTGCTGGGTTTGTCCGGGATGCTGGGGAAGTTTTGGCAGTAAGATTGTATGATACCAGAAATGTATTCACTGCCTATGATGCCGAAGGTGATGGAGTGATGAATGATAGATTAGATTTTGAGGTTTCTCAAAAAGACATATTAGATAACTATCTCGGGCTGGGTGAAGGAAGTCTAGAAGTCGGACCACTGATCAGATTTGTCTTAGGTTATAATAGAGATTGGAAATTAGGAGACATAAATCACTCTTCTCCTCAGGTTTTAGAACCTCCTGAAGGCAATCCGGCAAAAATGGGTCCAGGCTATGATCAGTTTAAATTAGACAATAAAGATAGACAAAAGGCTATTTTTGCAGGCGCCAATGATGGAATGCTGCATTGTTTTGATCCTCTGACTTTGGAAGAATTATGGGCTTTCATTCCTCATAATTTACTTTATAAACTTAAAAAAATGAGGATTGTTGATCAGGATTGTGGGGAATACTTATCCCATCACTTCTATGTTGATGGAACCCCAGCTATCCAAGATGTCTATTTTGATAGTGCTTGGCATACACTCCTTGTTTGCGGTCAAGGGATGGGCTGGGGAAAAGATCATGAGTACTATTATTTTGCCTTAGATATCACTGATCCTCTTGATCCCAAACCTTTGTGGGAGCTCACAGATGGCACTATGGGTGAGACTTGGTCTGTGCCAGCTGTGGGAAAATTGGATTCCATTGGCCAGTGGGTAGCATTTCTTGGCTCTGGATATGATAATGAAGATCCGGCTGAAGATACAGGAAATTATTTTTATGCCATTGATGTTGAAGATGGCACGATACTGAAGTCTTTTGAAATTATTGAAAGCCCTGAACCTGTGAGTCCCTTCGGGATTCAGAATACAATTCCTGCCTCTCCTGGAATGGCTGATTTTGATAGGGATGGTGATGTCGAGTATATTTATTTTGGAGATTTAAAAGGTAGATTATGGAAGATCAATGTCATGAGTGGAGTCACTCAATGGACTGCAGAAGTTATTTACCGTGATCCCTATTATCATCCGATTATCACGAAACCAGCAGTGCATGTGCATCGAACCGATGGCACAATCCATCTTTATTTTGGAACAGGGGGAGACGAAAAAGCTCCTAGTGATGGCTACTATTCTTTTATTGCTCTTAAGGATGATGTTGCTCCTGTTGTAGAATGGTATATGGGTTCCGAGGATTTGGCTACTCAGCTTGGAATCAGTTCAGAACTAAAAATGGGAGAATTTGCACCAGGAGAAAAAGTCTGGGCTGATCCAGTCATTGCTGATCGCCTTATCTATATTGCGACGTTATGGGGATCTATAGAAAATCTGAATCCGTGTCTGACTTTAGGAGGAACCGGAAAAATATATGCCAGATATGCCTGGGGACAGGGAGTTGGTGGCTCAGCCTTATTAGGGACAACCGGGGAGTTGATTGAATCCTTAGCCACGAAACAAAAAGTCAGATCAGCAGTAACCTTAGGTAAAACTCAGACAATCACTCAACAGGGACAAGAAGCAATAACCAAGAGAAAAGTTTTTATCCAAAGCTATACTCGACCCGAACAGAGTCCTCCCTCACCGCCAAGCCAGGTATTAGCCCAAATGGTGTCTCAGCAATCAGGGCTGATAATTAAATCGTGGAGAGAAGTATACAAGATTATCCAATAAAAAGAGAAAAAACAAACCTTATCCTTTCCTCCCAAGCATCTCATTTTCAGTGAGATGCGAAAACTTTTAGATAGGTTTTAGGGAATTGTCAAAATGGCCTCCTCCGATGTCTTCTAGGTAATGACGGGTAGGGGAGTCCCGTTCAGTGACGGCTGCCTGCCTGCCGCCCTGAGACATCATGGAGTTTCATACCCGAGGGGAAGATTAAATGATTTTATCCTAAATCGTCTCAAGGAAGGAGTGGTGGCTAAAGAAAGAAGCGTAATATTAAAATACGTCAATCATCCTTGCTAATACCGCCTTACCTCTATATTCTGGCAGAAGTATTGGAGCTCTTCTTTCAGGTTTAATTCCAGCTTCTTTAAGCATATTTACATATTTTCTCATATGCGCCAATGAAAGTTTTCCATTCCGTTTGGCGGTTCTCACGTATTCTGCAGCATAGATTCCAGATCTCCTTCCAAAGACCATACAATCAAGGGTTGAATTTCCCATAAGCCTGTTTTTACCGTGGACTCCACCAGAAATTTCGCCCGCAACAAAAAGCCCTTCTAGGTTTGTTTTTCCTTCAGGATCTGTTTCTACTCCTCCGTTTTGATAATGAAGTGTAGGAAAGACTAGAACTGGATCCTTTCGCATGTCAATATCAAATCTTTCGAACATTCTTTTCATTCCGGGGAAAGCCTTGTCTATAGTTCCCTCTCCATTTTTAATTTCAATAAGAGGTGTGTCTAGCCAGATACCTCTCATACCTGTTGGAGTTAGAATTCCTTTATTTCTTACATAACACTCTCTTATAAATGAAGAGGCTTCCACATCTCTAGGCTCGAGAGGAAATACAAATGCTTCTCCATCTTTATTAACGGGTTGAGCTCCCATACTTCTGAGTTTTTCGGTAAGAAGGAGACCGATTATCTGGGGTGGGAAGGCAGCTCCAGTGGGATGGTATTGGACTGTATCAATATCCCTCAGTTTAGCCCCAGCCCTGTAAGCAAGTACAACTCCATCGCAGGTAGCTCCATAATGATTTGTAGTGGGGAAACCTCTTATATGCAACCTTCCAAATCCACCGGTTGCCAGAATAGTGGCTTTAGCTTTTACAATTTTATATTCTTCTGTTTCGAGATTGCACAGAACTGCCCCTGCAACTCTTCCTTTCCCATCGGTGAGAAGCTCAATGGCGGGATAAAACTCTATGCTTGGAATTTTTCTATTTCTGAACTCGTCCCTTATCACTCTTAATTCTTCAAGACCTGTATAGTCCCGGCAAGAATGCAATCTCCTTCTACATGTCCCCCCTCCCCACTTCTCTGTGAAATCTCCATTTTCTTCTCTATCAATCATTGCTCCTAAATCTAAAAGCCAACGCATGATGAAAGGAGCATCCTCCACTAACGCTTTGAGAACATCGGTTTTATTAGCAAAATGCCCTCCTCCCATGGCATCCAAATAATGTATGAGAGGAGAATCGTTTGGACGATCGGCTGCTTGAGTTCCTCCCTCAGCCATCATCGAATTGGCATCACCGTGCCTGAGTTTATTTGTAAGAAGAATTTTACTAGCTGGAATACCCTGATTATTTGCCCAGATGGCTGCAGAGGTTCCAGCTAGGCCACCGCCTATTATTAAAATATCTGGATCATAATCAACTTTAGAAAGATCAATTTCTTCTTCTTCAATGAGGGGATAGGCCTCAAGTAGATCCACGACTTCATTAGGCCCTACATCACCTTTATTAAGACCTATTGATATCTTTCTTTTACCTCCTGGTGCATAATCAGGATGAAGCTTGAGCACGTCTTCTCTTTCTTTTTTACTCATAGCAGGAGGCTGGTAGTCTTTTCTCTTTATTCTTGTCTTGTTTACTATATCTATAAGCTTACGCATATATTCTGGATAACCTCTGATAAATTTTATTTCAGACATATGTTTTCTCCTTTATCAATCTGGCTCCCTCTTTCTTTCAGCATACATTTTTTCAAGTTCTTTGGTAGCGGCCTTAAGAAGTTTATCCCAATCATCTTTATATTTGTCTTTTTTGATCTCTTTTAATCTGGTTTTTAGATATTTTGGTTCTAGGAGTCCATGACGTCCATACATTCTTCTGGCCAGCTGAGCTATATGATATTGAACAAGTTCTGCCGGACATCTTATAGCGCAGAGCCCGCACTGGATACAATCAAAGGATTCCTCGGCAACGGCCTTAAAATCACCTTTAATAGCATCTTGAATATAATCCATGACCTCTATACCTTGGGGGCACGATTTTGTACATGTATTACAGGATACACACCTTGCAAGCTCTGGGTAGTATTTGAATAATACACCGCCATTATATTCTTCTTTATTAATGTTGTAAGTGGCTTTTTCTGCGGGTGCAAAGGGTATCTGAACCAAGAACATTCCATCCTCAACCCTTGTCTGACAGGCCATCGCAGTCTGTAGTTTATAATCATCAGCTTTTCTATAAACTGTAGCACAGGCGCCACAGAATCCAGCTCTGCATCCAGAAGATCTGATAAACCTATAGCCTGCAAACTCCATAGCCTGCATAATTGTCAGTCCAGCTGGTACCCTATATGCCTTTCCCATTATGTAGATTTTGACCCAGTATTTAATATCTTTTTCATCGATTCCGGTGGTAACGGACTTATTTGAGTCAGCAATTCTATCCATTATGCTCTTTTTCTCTTTCATTTTTTCCTCCAAATTCAAGTTTCTGTTAATATTCTTGTGGTAATTTTTTAAGTTCGGCCCAGGAATAAATAGGGCCATCTTTACAGACATAATGCAGGCCGATGTTGCATCGCCCGCATTTCCCTATCCCACATTTCATCTTGTTTTCCACTGTAGTATAGATCTGTTCATCCTTAAAACCGAGGGCTTTTAGGTTCTGGATGACAAATTTAATCATGATAGGAGGGCCGCAAGTCACAGAAATGGCATTCTCAGGCGAAGGCTTTTTATCCAAGACATTAATCGGGACAAACCCGACAAATTCCTTCCACTCGGGTTCCTCCACGTCTATAGAAAGATGAACTTCAATTTTCTTCCGAAGCTCTTCTAATTCCTCCTTAAAAACAATATCCTTCGATGTTCTGGCTCCGTAAATCAGAGAGAGTTTCCCATATTCCTCTTTTTTGCCCAGCGCTGTGTGAAGCACTGACCAGATGGGAGCCAAGCCGATACCCCCTCCGATGAAAATCAGATTTTTTCCCTTCCAGTCTTCTAGAGGGAAACCGTTGCCGTAAGGCCCTCTGATTCCGATCGTGTCTCCAACTTGCATTTCATGAAGGGAAGAGGTAACCCTTCCCATTTTCAATATGTTGAATTGAAGGTAATCTTTTATAAGAGGGGAAGAGGAGATAGCGAATATTGATTCTCCCTTTCCAAATACAGAAAGCATGGCACACTGTCCACAACGGAAAGAAAAATCATTCTCGTTCAAAAACTGAGTCTGGAAAGTCTTAATAGGACGAGCGCCACCCACTTCTTCCTTTATATGGATGATTTTAGCTAGCTTTGGCAAATAAGGATTATTCTTCATAATCTCTCACCTTATCGAGAACTTCTATGATATCTATTCCGACCGGACATTTCGAAATGCACCTCCCACAGCCTGTGCATTGATAATTCTTGTATTTTTCAACAAAATATTGAAATTTGTGCAAGATTCTCTGACGCAATCGAGAAGCCTTATCTGGTCTGGGATTGTGTCCTGAAGAATGCATGGTGAAATCAGGAAACTGACAGGTATCCCAGGTCCTCACTCTCTTTCCTTCCAGAGGAGAAGAAGATGTGACTTCATCTGAGATATCAAAGCAGTGGCAGGTTGGACAGAGGTAGGTACATACTCCACAGCGAATACAGCTCATTGCCTCCTCATCCCAGAAGGGTGAATCAAACATTCCTTTGAGTTTGGGAGGAATCTTTTTTATTTCTTTGATTTGACGTTTGATTTTCTTCTCGGAATCGAGATGAACTTTTTCTAAGTCTTTCTTGTCCTTTGCCTTCGGCTCCTCGAATAGCTTCTTAGCCAGATTAATGAGTTTATTTCCCTTTTCCGTTAAAGATTCAACATAGTATCGATCCCCTAAATCGGTCATCAAAATATCTAAACCTTCTTTAGAATGAGGAGAGCCGTTGACAGAAAGACAGAAACAATTGGGGGAAGGAGGGGTATTGCACGCAAGTCCAACCAAGATGGCTTGATTTCTTCTCTTCCAGTAATACAGATCTTCGAACTCTCCGCCGAAGACTTTGTCTGTCAGAGTCAGGGCTTTGGCATCACAAGGCCTTACGCCGAAGATAACAGAAGGATTTTCCTCGGGAAGAACCTCTTTGATTTCAAGATTTCCGTCGTTTGAGGTGCTAAATTCAAGGAAAGTTTCTCTCTGCGGGAAAATGAGTTTTTTAGGAGAGAGGACAGTGTTGAGGTAATCCAGGTTTATATCTTCTGGCTGGTCGATAACTTCATAGTTCCAGAGGTCTCCATTTTTTAGCGGAGCATATATTCTATAAGATTCGAGCTTCTTTACCCATTGAGGTAAGGCCTTTTTTGTCAGTATCTTTTCCATCGTCTCACCTGATAAAATCTTCTGGGTCTTCATCCTTGAAACTGGAAACAAGAGATGGTTTTTCAGGATCGAAGCCGACATCATAATCAAAGAGTTCTTTGGCTTCCTTTTCCAATTTTTTATTCAAGAAGCGAAGGGGAATACCAAGAGGACAGGCTCTCTCGCATTCACCACAGTCAATGCAGCGTCCAGCAAGATGGATGGCTCTAACCATGTGATAGACAAAGTTTTCCGAAGAATCGGGGGATTTTTCTATCCATTTTATTCTTTGAGCTTTCTCTTCTGCGTTGGTGTCGGCAGTAACCGCAAAGCTTATGGTGTCCACCACGCATTCATCGCAATAGCACATCGGGCAAACAGAGCGACAGGCATAACAGCGGATACACTTATCAAGCTGCTCTTTCCAGAAAGCCCATCTTTCTTCTTTGGATAAAGATTCAATTTTTTCTAAAGAATTAAAGGGCTTGTCTAATTTCCTCTCGACTTTTTCTCCGAAAAGCTCATCAAAAATGACAGGAAAATTGGCTCTGCATTCCAGGCATCTCTCGGCCAGGATATCCTGAGCAGGAATTTTTAATTTTTCGCTGTCAGAGGTGATAATGAAGTTATCTTTTTCATCAAATTCAAGCTTATCAATCCTTTTTCCCTTCAATTTTTCAGCAAGTTTTTTCTCATCCACAACTCCAGTATTTTCACAAGATACACCCAGAATATAAACATCTTCTCGATTTATGAATTTTTCCTGGAGCAAAACAACGACGGCGCGGCTGTCACATCCTTTGACAACTATTCCCACTGGTCTGGTGTCAGGTTTCTTTTCTCTGGCTTTTCTTCTCTTTTCATCAACCAGAAAACGGGTGAGATTATAGACACAGGTTGGATCCCAGATAAGCTTCTCCACATCTTCTGGATTCTTGATGAAGGCTGGAACAGGCATCGAACCATTGATGCTTCTCTCATAACCGATGATGTATTTAACTTTTCCCTCTTCCAAAATTTTTTTAGCTTCTTTTTTTAAGTCTTCAAGCTTTACCATGGGGAATTTCTCCTCAGCTTGGTTTGAGGGCCGATTGGCTTGAGTTCTTCTACAAAATCTTTGATGACTTGGGTATATTTTGTCCCCTCTGCCGCTGAGACCCAAGACATCTGGAAGCGCTGCGGTTCAAGGCCGATAAACTCCAACAACTTTTTGACGAGAGCTATTCTTCGCCGAGCATAGTAGTTGCCCTTGAGGTAATGACAGTCTCCTGGATGGCATCCTGAAAC
>Ga0209636_10005919_pt1 | contig 12482 bp, 13 predicted proteins | sample DeeMarSWOR152_54_FD_187464 | JGI IMG/M metagenome (GOLD analysis project Ga0209636, IMG submission 187464) | Marine sediment microbial communities from White Oak River estuary, North Carolina - WOR-1-52-54 (SPAdes) (version 2) | ecosystem: Environmental > Aquatic > Marine > Intertidal zone >...
GATGATCTTCCTCCTGCCCCACCGATCCGCGAGGATTCCTCCTGGTAGCTGGAACAAGAGCCTCTCAGACGATTGAATCATAGATAGTAAGCCCACTGCTGCAATCGAGGCCCCGAGCTCATTTTTCAAGTAGAGGGACCAGAAGGGTCGCCACCCCATATCCGAAAGGGTGATCATAGAAGTCGTTACGGCGATGGCCAGGATGTTCTTGCTGGAGAATACATCCTTGATTACTCTTAGGTATGAACTAGACATCTCATCATGCCCCCCGCGGTTTTCTCTCCTCCCGCACTCCGCCAAGATGGTATGTCCCATACCCCTAATTTCATTACATTTATATTTAACGCTACAGAGCTATGTAGCGATTAATTTGCTTAAAAGTCCGATCATAATTAAAGACCCTGAAGTTGCCAAACTCTTCGCCGATGAGACGCGCCGACAGATATTATACACCTTAAGACACCATGAACACTCGACAACGCAACTTGCCAAAGCCTTAGGGAAGAGTCACTCAAGCATCATCCACCACCTTAAGCTGCTGAAGGAAGCAGGTCTAGTAGAGGAGACACGTACCGAGAAAGTGAGGAACATGGTTGTATCCTTCTACCAAAGTACAGCTCGCAGATTCATGATCTCCTACTCCCTCGGCGAGACCCTTGATAAGGAGGGGCAGGATATACCTTGGCAGGAAGGCAATATACAGTACCTGCTGGACGGGCTTAGCGCCTTCAACATACATGTGGCTGAAGCCGATATAGAGACAGCCCGTAGACTCCTGAATACTTATTTCCTAAGGGATCAGAAGGCATTCGAGGAAGCCCTCGATCTGCAGAGTGAGGATGCTGAGCTTCGGAGTTTCCACAGGTTCCGCGTAATCAACTTGCTGAAGAGGCTTAAACTTTCTGAGGATCAAGATTATATCAGAGTCCTAGGTGAATTGAGAGAACTATTGATGCCTGATGCTAATGAGAGGAGCGAATGACAAAGTTGATGAATAGAAATGAATCGAGATCCAAGCCAAATAGGAGGAACTTCTGGCGGGCTCTCAAGTACATTACCCAATACTGGCAGTTAAAAGCTATCATGGTCCTTGTGGTATTCACCACGATCCTAGACACTATCTCGCCCTCTATAATAGGGAGCACAATTGACATCGTGAGGTCAGTAGTTGATGGTAAAGAAATAGATCCAGGGGTAGGTACGAGCAGGGTTCTCTACGGCATACTGACGCCGGTGTCCAAATGGGCTTCATCTACATTTAACGTCGAGACAAATTTCGCCATCCTTGGCGTCTTCGCCTCCACCCTGATTCTCGTAACGGTTACGATAGGGCTCCTTAACTACCTTCAACGATATGCATCAGCCTACATCACCCAGATGGCGACCTTCAAGCTCAGGAGCGACCTCTACAACTCCCTCTTAAATCAGTCCTTCAGCTTCTATGACCAACAACGTACTGGACAGTTGATGTCAAGAGCGACAAGTGACATTGACCAGATTAACCGTTTCTTCAGCTTCGGCTTTAGGATGATAATCTCATCGACTCTTCTAGCAGTACTTGTCCTGTACAACATGTTCTCATTGAACGTTCAGTTGACGGCTTTATCTTTGGTATTGGTCCCCTTCACCATGTATACCTTTCGAACTTTTTCGGGAAAAATACGTCCACTCTGGCAAGTCACTAGAGAGCAGTTTGGCGTAATAACCTCCGTACTTCAGGAGAACCTCATGGGAGTAAGAGTCGTGAGAGGTTTCTCAATGGAAGATTATGAGGAACAGAAGTTCCAGGGGGAATGCCAGAAATACTTTGACATCAATGTTGAAGCCGGTAAGTTAAGGGGCTTCTACCAGCCATTAGGCACCTTCATTACTTCTATAGGGACAGTTCTTATTATTTGGTACGGTGGCAGCCAGGTCATAAACAGCGTCATGACCATAGGCAGTGTCGTTGCATTCTACTTCTACCTCGCCAGCCTCCAAAGGCCCATAAGGATGGTGGGTATGATGACCTCAACCATAGAGAGAGCTCAGACCGCCGCTGATCGTATATTCGAGGTCGTCGACGCAGAGGTCGACGTATCTGACAAGGAGAACTCCCAAGAGCTCGCAGAGATCGAGGGAAGAATAGTCTTCGACGACGTCAGTTTCAGCTACGATGGGGTTAACAGGGTGCTAAAGGACATTAACCTTGAAGCAGAGCCCGGTCAGACCATAGCCATCCTTGGCGCGACTGGCTCGGGAAAAAGTACAATTATCAATCTCATCCCGAGGTTCTACGACCCATCGGAAGGTAAGATAACCATCGACGGCTTGGATCTGAGGGATATCAAGATCAAGTCGCTTAGAAGGCATATTGGCATAGTCAGGCAGGATCCCTTCATCTTCTCCACTACCTTGAGGGAGAACATCGCTTTCGGTGTGGAGGACGCCAAGCTAGAGGACATCAAGGCAGCAGCGAAGAGGGCGAAGATCGCCGAGTTCATTGAGTCCCTTCCACAAGGTTACGACACTCCCGTAGGTGAGAGGGGGGTTACTGTATCCGGAGGTCAGAAGCAGAGACTCGCCATCGCCCGGGCTCTCTTAAAAAACCCGAAGATACTGATCCTCGACGACTCCACTTCAAGTGTCGATACTAGTACCGAGTATGAGATCCAGAGAGCCTTGGAGGAACTCTTCAAGAACAGGACGACCTTCATCATCACTCAGAGACTTTCCTCGGTGAAGAACGCCAACTACATCATCGTCCTCGAGAATGGAGAGATCTTCGAGGAGGGGACCCACGAGGAGTTGATGGCGAAGGAAGGCATCTACTATAGGCTCTACCAGACTCAAATTGCCGAAGATATAGCAGAGGAGGTGAGATAGAATGGGATTTCACGGAAGAGGCGGCGGGCGCTGGCATAGAATGAGAGCAGAAGAGGAAGAATACGAACGCCAGGTCTCGGACTGGGAACTCGCTAGGAGGCTCCTAGGGTTCACTTGGAGGCTTCGATCTAAGGCTTTGCTCCTACTCTTCACAATGGTTGCTAGTAGTATCATCAACCTACTACCACCTTACCTCTTCAGCCTGGCCATAGACAAGTACATCGTCGAGGCGAACACAGTCGGCCTCACGTTACTCGCCGTAGCTTTCATCATTATAAACCTGGCTACCTTTGGCGTCTCATTCGCACACACATATCTTCTCTCCTGGTTGGGTAGCAAGCTGGAGTTCGATCTCAGGGTGGAGATGTTCCAGCACCTCCAGATACTATCTCTCAGCTATTACGCCGATAGGGAGGTGGGAAGCATCGTCTCTAGGGTCACCAACGACATCGAAAAGATCATCGAGCTTGTCTCGTCTGGGGTAATAAGATCAATCTCCGACGTGGTCACTCTAGTTGGCATCGTCTGGATAATGGTGGTGATGAGCCCGAGCCTCTCCTTCATCTCCTTCAGCGTCATCCCTCTGATAGTCGCTTTCATGTACTTCTGGGGGAAGAGGGTAAGAAGAGTCTACAAGGAGACTAGGAAGACCATCGCCAGCGTCTCGGCAAAGATTGAGGAAAGTGTCAGTGGCATGCGGGAGATCCAATCTTTCTCCAGAGAAGGGGAAACTAGAAGGGAGTTCGACCAAGTTAACATATCCAACATGCAGGCAAACGTCGAGGCGAGTAGGGTGATGTCGGCATTCATGCCAGCCGTCAGCATCTTCAGCTCCATCGGGAGATTTCTTGTCTTATGGTTCGGGGGTATCGCTGTCATGAAGGGAAATCTCACCGTGGGAGTTCTCTTCGCCTTCATGTCGTACATAAATAGGTTCTTCTGGCCAATCCAAGATTTGAGTAATTTCTGGAACGAAGTACAATCTGCAATGGCAGCAGCTGAGAGGGTTTTCCACATAATAGACACGCAGCCTGAGATATACCAGAAGAACGATGCCAAGATAATGCCACCAATCGAAGGAAAAATAGTCTATGAGAAGATGAGCTTCAGCTACGAGGAAGGTACCCCCGTCTTACAAGAGATAGACCTAAAGATCGAGCCAAACACGACCATCGCCCTCGTCGGCCCAACAGGCGCCGGAAAGACGACGATGATCAACCTCCTCTACAGGTTTTATGACCCCTTGGAAGGGAGGATCACAGTCGACGACCTAGACCTTAGGGATCTAGACCTGAATAGCTACAGGAAGCAGATGGCGATAGTCCTCCAAGATCCCTTTCTTTTCGCTGGCACCGTTAAGGACAACATAAAGTATGGCAAAATGGACGCTTCTGACGAGAAAGTCATTGAGGTAGCAAAGGCGGTCGGTGCCCACGATTTCATAGCGAAGTTACCAGAGGGCTATGACACTGAAGTACGGGAGAGGGGCACAAGGCTTAGCATGGGTCAGAGGCAGCTCATCTCCCTCGCCCGTGCCCTAATCGCAGAGCCCCGGATACTGATAATGGACGAAGCTACTTCCAGTATCGACGCCTACACTGAGTTAATCATTAAGCAGGCGATGGAGAAGGTACTCAAGGACAGGACATCTATAGTCATCGCCCACCGCCTCTCCACAGTCCGAAACGCCGACTTAATAGTCGTCCTAGACGAGGGAAGGATCGTTGAAAGGGGAACCCACGGAGAGCTCCTAGTGAAGGGAGGGATCTACAGCAAGCTGTATGAGATGCAGTTCAAATACGAGCCCCCTGACGAACCTATAGAGCCGCAGGAAATCCCGATACATATAGGAGGAACCATTAGACATCGAGGTGGAGCACCTCCTATACAAGGGATAAGGGAAAGCCCCCAAGCCGGGACAGGAGGAAAAGCTATCGACTCCAACAAGGACGATGGCTCCTCCTCGAACGCAAACACCTCCTCCGAAACACAGGGATAAAGGATATCAGGTCCGGAGTCCATAATTTTAATGGTCTGCAATGGATTCCTCCAAGACAAAACCCGCGTTCAAGGTCTGGCTGGAGACAGAAGAAGGCTACGTCTTCGGCCCTGGTATATATAGGATTCTTGGAAAGGTTGAGGAGACCGGGACATTGAAGGGAGCGGCGGAGTCGCTAGATATGTCCTACAGGTTCGCATGGGGGCTAGTGAAGAAGGCTGAGAGGAAACTGGGGGAGCCCCTCCTAAAGGCCCACAAGGGTGGGAGATCAGGCGGTGGTGGCGCTAATATCACGGATTTAGGGCAACAGTTTCTCGATGAGTACTCAAAGATCGATCAAGGGTTAAAAGAACTATCTGGAGACCCATCACTTTTTAAACGTCACAGGTTAGTCAACGTATTCGATGGAAAAGTTACCTCTATAAGACCGAAGAACGAGAACATCGAGTTAACTATTAGCCTACTTAAACCTACGAGTATCAAGGTCATCGTAGACCCTAATTCGATTGAAGGGCGAGGTATTGACGCAGGGTCTTATGTAAGATTTGAGATGATATCTTCAATGGGAAAACTGACACAGAGAGAAACGTAATCTTTTTTATTAGCTAGGAGTCTGCCGCAGGATTTTTAGGTACGGGGCATAGCTACTCTCCAGTTTCCTGCAATAATCAGTCAACTGATAGAGACACCTCTGGCTCGATTCCGCACTATCGGACTCCAACCTCTCCAAAAGTTCTTGATCGCACAACTCCTTCAGGTGATGGTATACGTTTCTCACGTCGCAGTCGTTAAGATAGATGTAGAACAGATCCTTCAGGGACTGCCAGATGTTGTAACCATAAGATTCGATGCCTGTCTCGCAATTGTAGTAGACGATGGCTAAGATCTTCATCTTCGTAGACCCCAGGGTTCCCTTCGGCTTTGGCATTGCTCATTCGAAACATTTATAAGACAGACTAATATATATAATTTACGAATAGGTAAAATACCCATATTACCTAGTTATTGGACAAGAAAATCCGGAAAACGGATCCATAGGTGAGAAGAGGATGATGCAAAAAGTAAAACAAGGAGTGTGCTCCAGGTGTGGGAGCGAAAACCTCATACTGGACCTCGCGGCAGGTGAGGAGATCTGCGGCGATTGTGGACTAGTGATTGCAGATGACATCATAGACTCAGGGCCAGAGTGGAGGGCATTCACCAGCGCAGAGAAGGCGACAAGACCGAGGGCAGGGATGGGAAGTTCTTATACAATTTATGATGTTGGACTTTCTACGAACTTCAATAGCAATAGGGACGCAAAAGGAAACCGACTCGACCCGGACATGAGGAACAAGATGAAGAAGCTCAAGAGGTATGATACTCGAAGTAAAATGGATGACACCTGGGGACGTAACTTAAGCATCGCTATGGCGGAGCTTGATAGGCTTTCAGTACTACTACATATACCGAAGCCAGCCAAAGAACAAGCGGCTATCATATACCGTAAGGCATTGAAAGAGGACCTTATAAGAGGCAGGTCAATAGACGCGTTCGTGGCCGCAAGCTTATACGCCGCATGCAGAATACAGAAGATTCCTCGCCCCCTTAAGACAATATCGAAAGCCAGCACTAGGGAACACTCAGAAGTCTCCAGGACATACAGGCTGTTATTAAAAGAGCTGAAGCTCAAGATGCCGATCGATGACCCAATGAAATTCGTCTCAGGTATAGCGTCAAAGCTTAAGATTAGGCGAGATACGGAACAGAAGGCTATAGATATCCTAAGAACAGCAAGGGAGAGATATGGTCTCTCTGGAAAGGATCCTAGAGGAATAGCAGCGGCTGCGCTCTACATGGCCTGCATCGAAAATGACGATAAGCGAATCCAGAAGGATGTCGCAGCTGCAGCAGGTACTACCGAGGTCACTTTGAGGAACAGGCTTAGGGGCCTCGAGAGCGTCCTACAAGAGCCCATAAAAGAGTATGAAGAAGGTTTGATGACCGATCAGCCACCTTTAGAGGTCATTCAGAAGCCTGACATGTAAGGCTTAACCATTATAACTCCCTTTTATCGATAAGCTTCATAATCGATTGAGTATAGTTATTGTACTCCTTTTGTCTACAGTTTCTGCATAGATATCTCGATATTCTCGAACGAGAACGCATTTGTCTTTCGTTAAGTCTTATCTCAGATGCATCAAGAACTTTACCACATACTGCACACGTTCTTTCAGCCATTTTTCTTGTCTATCCTGTTTTGGAATGATAATAAACAGATTAGGGGTTTAATAAAACTATATTAAGTCCACGAATAATAACTTGTTAGACGATTATGAACGAGATAGAGGGCATGGCTGAGGATTTCAAACAATCGAGGGTCATATATTTCACAACCTTCAGTGATAGAGAGGAGATCAGTAGGCCGATGACAAACTTCAACGAGAATCCATACAAGATGATGTGGTTTCCAACATATAGGGAAACAAGAAAAGTCAAGGATATAGAAAAAAATCCTAGGGTACTTTTAACGTTCCCGAGTTCGAAGAAGAAAGAGTACTACGAAATAGAGGGGAAAGCGAAGTTTGAGACAGAAGAGATTGCCGCTCAAAAGTGGAGGTGGTGGTACCTCTACTGGCACCCTGGACAGAGGAATCGCTTCTGGTTCCCGGGGGAAACCCACTATAGTAACCGGGTAATTATAAACGTCTACCCGCAATCGGCTAGGATCGTTAGGAAGAGCGAGTAAATTCAGCGAATAAGTATCCCTTTTTAATATGGTATAAAATATCTAGATATACTCTAGTGAACTATTGGTATGTCCGAGTCCTCGAACTTTAAGGAAAGTCTACGGCAGAATCGAGTTATCCTGCTAGCCATTCTTATGATGCCGGTTTTCGGGATGGTGATCGCCATGCCCCTTATTTTCTGGAAGACGCCGGGGGCTGTGATGGTGGCAATTCCGATAATTCTTTTTCTCATGGCCCAGTACCTGCTCTTGGTCTACTGGATTTATAAAAAAATGAACGAAATGACATCCTCTTAGATAAATGTAGTTGAAGGTCGTTTTTTCAATCTGCGGGCTTCAGGATAAAAGGAAAGATTATTCTAGAGATATACTCAATTATGGCGAGGGCTCATGAAGAGTTTAACTGTAGAACTGGAAGATGACTCTTTTAACTACCTGGAGTTCCTCGAGAGGACTCGATTCATAAAGAGTAAGGAGCAAGCGGTCAGGAAGGCTCTAATCCTATTCAAGAAGCTCTCAATGCATGACTGGCTCCCCGACATATACAGGATCGGTGAGAACAGGATCATCCTCATGGACAGGGGAATGCTCCTAGATATCTTCGAACTGCTCACTGCAGTTGAGACTTATCGCGCCGGAAACCTTACAGCCCTGAAGAGAAAGGTGCTCAAACCCGAGTACAGGGACATCGATCTCACGAAACAGAGGAACTGGCCCATCGTACTCAAGGAACTCGAGAACCTGGGCTGGGGTGTTTTCACGAAGATTGGCAACGAAATTAAGGTGGAGCACTGTGCAGTCCCTACAGGTTATCTTCGTGGATACCTTGAGACCATGTTCAAGGTCGAGATGGAGGAGCACCACACTAAGGTTGAGGGGCTTGTAGTCTTCATGGCTAGCGAATCGAAATTGGACACCTGGCGTTAGAGGCCGGTCCAGGGGCAACGCTTGTAAGGGCCGATGACTATCGTGACGACTGTTCCTAGGATGCCGTCTAACGCAAGCTCAGTCTCTAAGAATGTGTTGAGGTCCTCCATCTTCTCAAAGATAACCTCGAAGAGAAGGTCAACGTCTCCACTAGTCCTGTAGAGTACATGGACATCAGGGTGTTTCTTCATATGGTCCACTATCGACTGTAACTTTGCTGGTTGCACCTTTAGTCCTATAAAGGACTTTATGGCTCGACCGAGTTTATGATAATCTAGCATAATCGTGAATTTCTTAATGACGCCCTCTGCGATAAGGCGGTCTATCCGGTTCTTAATAGTCGCTTCGCTGACCCCGGCCTCATTGGCTATGGATCGGTATGTGCTACGCCCATCTTCTGTTAAACATTTAATTATATTCATATCAAGAATATCTAGCGACATCCAGATCACTATATTTTGTGTAGAAATCGATTAAAAAAGATTTCAGATTCCTGAATCATTTACAAAAAGTAAATAAATTATAAGGAAACTAGAAGTAAAAATTAAGACTTTTTTTTATCCATTTCATATTTATAGATTAAATATAATTTTTTATCATTATCATATAATGAAATAACTAAAATAAACAATAAGTTTTTTTTTGATTATTTTTTTTTTAGTTTTTAATAGATTTTTTATTGAAATCATAAACTGAACATGGGGTGAACTCGATTTCATGTATGGATTATCATAAATAGAATTATGTAGATTATACAATTAGGTGATTGGATGGAAAAGGTTATCGAAACGATACCAGCCTCACTCTTGGGTGATCTCTCTAAGAAGCTTGTAAACATAGTATTGGGAACCAAAGACAAGAATGCTGTACCAGCCGAGTTGGCCAAGAAGGTCATTTACATATGGCGCCAAGACCAACTCGCATCACCTACGGGGGTAATGACCCTCCTTGAAGCGGCAGTCATGGCGGACTCCGGGAAAACTTATACAACCTTAGACGAACTGGGTCTCCAAGAGGTCAGTACAACACTAGAAATCTCTAAATAAAGTAGGAAAGGCCTCAACATCCACTATTCAAATTTTTATTTAACCCTTTTATAAGCAACAATGATTTAAGACTGAGATAAAATAATAGGAATCGAGATGATCACTAGCTATACTCTTGTGCGAGTTAACCCAGCACAGGACAAGGAGGTATACAATAAGGTGAGGAAGTTCTCGGAAGTTCAGGAGATTATCCTAACCTATGGAGAGTACGATCTTATCATCAAAGTTCAGTCGGAATCCCTTAACGATTTGGATCACTTCATATTCAACAAGCTAAGGACGACGGACGGAGTAGCCGCAACCACAACTCTTCTCGAGGCAAAGCCGCAGACTTTCATTGATTAACTAGGATGGATAGAATATGGAGAAGTTCCCCTCGATCGTCGCCGACATCATGAGCGAGCCAGTAGTCACCGTGGACGGAGAGGCCAATGTCAAGGATGCTGCGATCCTGATGTCGGAGAAAGGGATAGGGAGCGTTATTGTGGTAGAGCGCGGCGTCCCCAAGGGCATTGTGACGAAGAGGGATGTAATTAAAAAAATGGTCGTCCCATGCAGAGATCCCTGCGAGACTCATGTGAAGGAGATTATGACGTCACCGCTAATTACTATCGATAAGGATGTGGGAATACTGGCTGCCATGAGGAAGATGAGAGAGCACGCTATCACACAGCTAGTTGTCATGGACGGTGAGACTCTGGTAGGAGTCGTATCTGAGAGAGATGTTATGAGGGGCGTCTCCATAGCCTCTATAGGCTCATTCAGCTCATTACTACATAGGCGTGTGTAGATGAGGGGCAGACCATCATTAATTTAAGAATTAGATCATAATTAACAACAACATTTAAAAAATCATAAATCATCATAGATCTACGATCTTGGAATTAAACCATTTAAGACTAAGATTATTTTTGAAGAAATATATTACACATTAATTTATAGCCTCATGTTTTTTATAATGCATAACTGGTCCAGTTACATTTAGCTTACATTTTTAAAAAAATTATATTCTTCACGAGGTATACCTATCAATCTTTTAAAGATGTACATATGTAACTTGCTACTCGATAAAAGCGGGAGAGAGGTCAGCTAAAAAAACTTTAATATCAAACAACGGGTTTGATATTGATTCACATTGATGAAGAAGTTCACTATCATCACCCCCCCGGAGTACGAGCATCATCTTGTCAGAGAACTTGGTTTAGCGAGGGTCGCCCAACTCAAGTCCGTTAGCGGTGTTGACGTAGATCGGCTGAAAAGAACTGGGGAGAGGACCATAGATTTCAAGGGTCTCTACGAGAAATACCACGATGTTTATCTGAAACTTGTGGAAACAGGCCTCAAGGAGTATCCCAGCGTAGACGCTACCATAGCAGAGTTGAGAGAGTTCACCGAGGACCCGGAGGGAACTGTGGACAGTCTCCTCGTAGAGTTGAATGAGTTTAAAAAAGGGTTGCAAGAGAGGGAAGAAAGACTATTAGAAACGAGGACGCGGTTAGAAAGGGTTAGAGCTCTCCAGCCCGAGGAATTCAGGAGATCCTTGGCTGTCGGGATAGTCGAACTACAGCTTATTCCACGGTTTGTTGAACACTTAAAAAGGTTTGACGATCTAAGCCACAAATTAATAGAAATCTCAGATGATTCTGGGTACATATTTGTTTTTGGTCCTGAGAATAGGAGAGAGTGGGTTGAAACCCTATTCGTTGTTTTCGACGTAAAAGACATATTCGAAATGTTAAGCACTGGGGACATACTCCTCGCACTCGACCCTGAAATGCGCGAAAAAGTAGTAAAGGAATACGAGGAAGAGGTTGAAAAACTTCAATTGTTAGTCGAGAGGGAAGAAAGGGAAGAGGTAATAACAGATCAGGTTGAGAAAATCCAAGATTTGGTAAAAATAAAGGGCAAAGAGCAATACGGCACCTTCTTGGGCAAAGCTAGATTCTACGACTATATACTATGGATCATGGCAAGTGAGACGATCCCAGTAATGAGGACGAATATGCTGAGCATAATACAGGGCTGGATCGTGGATGATAAACAGTCAGTTTTAGAGGGGATCATAGAAAACCTTGAAGAGAAGACTGGAGAACTGTTTTTCGTGCAAATTGAGGAGCCGGGACATGAAGATCATGGGATCCCTACCCCGGAACCAGTAATGACTCCATCGATTCTTCAGCCAGCTTGGAAGCTGACCTCCCTTCGAGGATGGCCTTCAGCTAACGAGATAAATCCGATGTACATCTCGATCCTTGTCTTCAGCTTCCAGTTCGGTCTGATGTATGGCGACATTGGGCAGGGAGCGGTTTTCCTCATCGTAGGACTCATCCTATCCCGGAAGTACACGAGGGGAATGATGTCGAAGCTAGGTACTTTATTCATCCCAATGGGTCTATTCGCAATCCTTTTCGGTATTGGGTATGACTCGATCTTCCTCAAGGAGGGGCTCCTGTTCCACCATCACCAGTTCATGCCCAACCCTGTGGAACAGACAACAACCTTAATGAAGTGGGTGTTCACAATCGCCGCTGTTGAGCTAGTGTTTGGCCTCATCCTCGGCGCAATCAACCAGTGGAAGGAGGGACACAAGTGGGGAGTGCTAGGTGAGCACGGCCTCGGTATGATTCTCTACATCGTCGGCTTCTATCTTTCCGCTATGGAGTTCATTAGGACTAACGATTTCATGGGCGTAATGAGTTACTGGGCGTTCTACGTCATGCTGGGAGGGATGCTCATGGCGATGCTAGAACCAATCATCGCTGCTGTAGCTGGTGGACACTTCACCATAGAAGTGATCGGTGAGGGAGTAGGGGCTCTCTTCATGACCTTCGTCGAGGGACTCGCCAACCTGTTCTCATTCCTTCGAATCGTAGCCTTCGCCCTAGCTCATGCCAGCCTCGCAGGAGCCGCTCATCAA
>Ga0209636_10005920_pt1 | contig 12480 bp, 14 predicted proteins | sample DeeMarSWOR152_54_FD_187464 | JGI IMG/M metagenome (GOLD analysis project Ga0209636, IMG submission 187464) | Marine sediment microbial communities from White Oak River estuary, North Carolina - WOR-1-52-54 (SPAdes) (version 2) | ecosystem: Environmental > Aquatic > Marine > Intertidal zone >...
TACTCGAGGAGGGCGATTCATCCCAACGCTATTAGGGGAGCCCTTGCTGCCTTGGCCGTCGATTTCGGCGTTTCGATCCTCCCCACGCGCGACGAGAAGGAAACCGCTGCAATCTTGGCCATTATAGCGCGAAGGGAGCAAACCGAGCAAGCTAGGGAGGTCGCCGTGCGAGGTGAGGCGAAGGGGCTCACCCTACCGGAACAACAAAGGTTCGTCGTCGAGGGGTTGCCGGGTGTTTCCGCCGTGCTCGCCGAGAGGTTGCTCGCGCATTTCGGCGCCGTCGAGCGGGTGATGGCTGCTTCGGAAGAGGCGCTACAGCAGGTGCGGGGCATCGGCAAGGAGAAAGCCAAGGGGATCAGGCGAGTGCTGAGTATTTTATACCAACCTTAGAAGCGCTCGACTGTTGCCCTAATCCTCTCGATCGCTTTTTTGATGTTCTGCATCGATGTCGCATAGCTAAATCGTATATGGCCCTCTCCATAAGGGCCGAACTCGTTCCCTGGCACCGTCGCTACACTGGCTTCTCGTAGGAGGCGCTCGCAAAGTTCAGACGATTTCATGCCGAGTTTTTTGACGCTCGGAAAGACATAGAATGCACCTTTCGGCTTTATGCACTCAAATCCCTCGATAGAGTTCAGCTCCTTGACCATCACCTCACGTCTTTTTCGATACTCCTCCCGCATCTCGTCGACACAATCCTGAGGGCCGCGCAAAGCCGCTATTCCCGCCGCCTGCACGAATGCCGCTACACACGAGGTCGAGGCTTGTTGGACCTTTATCATCGCCCGCGTTAGCTCGACTGGGGCGACAGCATAGCCAAGGCGCCAGCCGGTCATGGCGTAGGCCTTCGAGAAGCCGTTGATGTAGATGGTTCGTTCGTGCATTCCGGGCAGCGAAGCGACGCTCGAGCGCTCACCCTCATAGGTAAAGCAATCGTAGACCTCGTCGGACAGCACCCAGAACTTGTGGTCCACCGAAAGATCGGCTAATGCACGCAAGTCCTGTTTATTTATCGTCGCGCCTGTGGGGTTGTTAGGATAATTAAGTAAAAGCATTCGGGTTTTTGAGGTCAGCTTCTCCTGCACCTTTTCAACCCTTAGCCTGAACTCGTCCACCTGGGTTGTCTCGATGTAGACGGGCTTGCCCCCGGCGATGAGCACGATTCCCTCGTAGGTCCAGCAGGGGCTCGGGATGAGGACTTCGTCTCCGGGGTCGAGCGCCGCCGCCATGGCACAGAAGATCGCGTGCTTTGCCCCGGGCGTCACCAAGACCTCCGTGGCCTCTGCTTGTATGCCCTTTGCCTCGAGATGTTTTGCTATCGCCTCACGCAACTCGGGTATGCCAGCGCTCGGCGTGTACTTCGTCGCGCCTTGCGCGAGTGCCTCTTGAGCGGCGCGCTTGATGTGCTCGGGCGTGTCGAAATCTGGCTCGCCCACCTCCATATGGGCGATCTCGCGCCCCTCTCGCTCCAGCTGCTTGGCTATCCCCAGCATCTTCAGCGTGCCCGACTGTGGCACTTTTGCAATCCGTCTCGCAGGCTTCAATCCGTCACCCTTTCAACGTTTTACATGGCCTCTTTTAAATGGAGCTTGTAACCGAGGAGTTTCAAACTTTGTAACTGGGGAGTTACAACAAACATTTCCCGTAATCGAAAAATTTTGTTTTCGCCATAAAAATCATCTTCTCCGCATTGTAACTAGGGTGTTACAAACGAAAGGGTGTAACGGTTTATGTGAATATGTAAGCAGGGTGGCAAGAAGTGAGCTTATTCGACTGCTCATGGAAGAGTTCGGTTCAATCAGCGATTTAGCCAAAGAACTAAACATCTCTCATGCCGCGGTCATAAAGTGGCTACATCCAAATGGTGTCCACCCGTCAAATACAAGTCTCCAGCAGATAATTGAACTGGCGCTTGGGCTGAAGCCCGACGAAACAATAGAAATTCTCGCACGCGATTTAAGTTAACATACGGCGCTGATGGAAAGATTAAGGGAATCCTACCGCTTGTAAGACTTTTTATGAACTCTCGAAAATAGAGCTTCTCGGTATGCATGCATTGGATTGACAAGGTTGCGAACGCTCTCATTCGACGGAAAAAAGGGCACATCATCGCTAGTGGCATCTCGGTCTCTGGCCACATCCACATAGGCCACTGCAACGATGTCTTCATAGCCGACGGCATCCGCCGCGCTGTTGAGGAGAAAGGAGGCAAAGCCGAGGCGATATGGTACGCCGACGACTTCGACCCCCTGCGCCGCATCCCTTGGCCCTTGCCCGAGGGCTACAAGCAGTACTTAGGAATGCCATACGTCAGCATCCCGTCGCCGGACCCAAAATACAAGAACTTCGTCGATTACTTCGCCCGCTCCTTCCTCGAGTCGCTCGAAGACTTCGGAATTCAGGTGAAGGTTTATTCGAGCAGCGAGGTCTACCGAGGCGGCAAGATGGCTGACCTGATCCGAACCTCGCTAGGAAAGGCAGACGAAATCCGGGTCATCCTCAACCGCTACCGCGAAAAACCCCTGCCCAATGACTGGCTGCCTTACGATGCCATCTGCTCGGACTGCGGCAGGCTGGCCACCACTCGAGCCCATGCTTGGCACGACAATTATGTCAGCTATGTATGCGAGGGCTGCGACTATGCTGCCGGTTGCGGGCATGAAGGCGAGGCCGACTACACTAAAGGTGAGGGAAAGCTGACTTGGCGAGTTGAATGGCCGGCGCGCTGGAAGCTCCTCAAGGTCACATGCGAGCCCTTCGGCAAGGATCACGCAGTCGTAGGGGGAAGTTACGACACCGGCAAACTCATAGCCAAGCGGGTCTTCGGCTGCAAAGCTCCTTACCCAGTACCTTACGAGTGGGTCAGCCTCAAGGGCAAGCGGATGTCTTCCTCAAAGGGCGTCGTCTTCACGCTGCCCCAATGGCTCGAGATCGCTGAACCAGAACTTTTGCGTTATTTTATCTTCAGGAGCAAACCGACGAAGGCCAAGGAGTTCGACCCTGGGCTGCCCCTGCTCGACTTCTACGATGAATATGATCTAATCGAAGGAGTGTACTTTGGAAAAGTCAGGGCCAGCGCCCGCCGCGAGGAGCAACTCAAGCGCATCTATGAACTATCGCAGACCAAGGAGCCGCCGAGGTCAGAGCCGCAGCGAGTTTCATTTAGGTTTGCCGCCGTGCTGAGCCAGGTGATGCGAGATGCTGGACATGTAACTGAAATTCTAACCTCAAGGGGAGTGTTCGTCGACCCGAGCAAATCCGACATCGAGCTCGCGACCCTCCGCTTGAGCTGCGCATGCAACTGGGTGACAAAACATGCACCCGAGCGCCTACGCTTCAAGATCGCAAAAACACTGCCAACTGAGGCCAAACAGGTGCTGGCCCAAAAACAGAAAAAAGGATTACAACGGCTAGCGACTGACCTTTCGGCGCGCGACTATGCACCGGTTGAACTTCATAACCACATTTATGAGCTCGCGGGAAAAATCGGACTTAAACCGCCCGAACTCTTCAAGGCCGTTTACCTGGTACTCATCGGGCGAGAGTCCGGACCACGCGTGGGGACCTTCATCTCCGTCCTCGATAAAGAATTTGTAGTAGAGAGGTTCAAAGAAGCCTCCTCCTAAAACTCATCCCCTGACGCGGAGTTTCACAGTCGAGTTGCTCTCCACAAGCTGTTTGAAAACAACTTCAAAACTCTCGTCTGGGGCGAGCTCGCGCTGTAGGAAGATACCCGTGTGGCCGATATCAGCTCGACGTGTTAGAACTTGCACCCTCTCACGCACCATGTCTAAGCTAACCTTTATGTGCTTCGCAACCTCGGCCTCCCGCCCAACGATCGGGCTTTCCACGTGACCCTGTGGAGTAGGGTCAATTAACATCAAACGTTTGTCGGCGCCAGGCACGCGTACCTCGCGCTCGAGCTGCTCAAGATTTACTGCCCCACCGAAGTAATAGAACTCCAACTCTAACGGCTTTGGCTCTATCAGCGGGAACGTGACGGAATAATCCTCGTCCAAGTAGACCTGAGCTTTGGGTAAGTGCCAGGGCGTTGCCATCACTATCTCGCGCTTTACCGGCCTAGCGAGGGCCAACTCGACTTTATAGGACGGCAGGTGGCGCGGCACGAAAACGTCGACATCGCTGCCGAAATCTACATCCCCTCTGGCGATGCTACCATAGACTATTGATTCAATTCTCCTCCTCGCCAGTGCCTCCATGAGCTTTTTCGCCCTCTGCCTAAACTGTCGGAGGAGTAACCAATGATCCTCGGTGTAGATGATCTCCACGGTGTCAGCAGCACGGACTGGCCTCACCATAAAAATCAGAGCTCTACCACTCGATCTCCGACTACGAACGCCTTGCCGCTTAGGTGCAATAGCGGCTTTACATGTTCCGCGTCCAGCCTGCCTGCTTTAAGAACCCCCTTTCGCACGTTCAGCGCCACCACGCGCCCTGCCACGACTACGTACTCTGGACCTTCGTGCGTCCAATCGAGCTTGCACTCGAAATTTGCTGGGCACTCGACCACTCGGGGGGGCTTCACCTTCTCCGAGGGCTCCCAATGCAGACCGGCTTTCTCGAGCTCGTTGACTCCCCGGGGGAAGGATTTGCCGCATATCAACACCTGCTTCTTGATCCCCTCGGCCACAGGATTGACGACAAATTCGGCGGTTTCGCGTATGTTGCGGTAGGTGTCTCCATCGTAACCCGTGGAGAGCGCTATGATCGGTGGCTCCATCTCGACGGGCATGACAAATGACATCGGCGCGGCGTTTATCCGCCCCTGTTTGTCCGCGGTCGTGATGAGTGCGATGGGGCGGGGTGCGAGCAACCTATAGAAGTTTTCTAGAGCTAAACTCATTTCATCACCTCAAGCTATCCTCCAACCATTTTAGGTATTCCGGTGAGCCTCGCTCAATCGGCAGTGCAAGAATTTCAGGAATCTTGTAGCTGTGCAGCTCCTTGACCCTTGCCATCAGCCGATCGAGCTTTTCATTAGAGGTCTTCATGAGCAGCAGCACTTCACCAGCATGTTCAACTCTGCCCTTCCATCTGTATGTCGAACTTACGGCGGGCAAGACGTTCACGCATGCCGCGAGCCTTTCGTCGATGAGCCGCTCGGCGATGTGCTCAGCCTCATCAACATCTTTAGCAGTTGTCAGCACGACGTAAAACATGCTCACCCAATGGGTTTAAGCCGCGTCATATTATTAAAACTGCGGGGACGTATATGAGCATCATTTGGTGGGCTTTGCTGTTCATCGCGGCATTTTGGATTATTGTGCTTTACCTCAATCGTTCATTTGACCTGAAGAAGCGCGGCATCACGATCGAGTCCGGCATGCTGATGTGGCGCACGAAACGTGGACTATCATTCATTGACAGTGTTGCCAAATCCTCTAAGGGAGGTTGGCGTGCATTTGGTACTGCTGCAGCTATCATTGGATTTATCCTCATGATCATTTTTTTTATTTTCCTCGCGCTGAATGCCATAATCATAGTCCAAAGGCCGGAAATCTCGGTCCCAGGTGCGCGGTTTGTGATACCTGGAGTGACCATCCCGCTGGTATACGGACTTATTGCCATATTCAGTGTACTAGTGGTACATGAATTCGCCCATGGATTTGTAACGCGCGCGCAGGATCTTCGGACAAAATCCATAGGATTGCTATTGTTCCTAGTGATACCGGGTGCATTCGTAGAGCCAGATGAAAAACAGCTAAAGAAAGCGCCGATATCAAAGCGGTTGCGGGTGTTCGGGGCTGGCCCATTTGCAAATATTCTTTTTGCCTTCATTTCTCTCAGCATTTTGATGCTCGCACTCTCGCCCAACCCAGGAGTTTACATATTCGATACGGTGGAAAATGGCCCTTCAGAGAATATCTTGCTGCCTGCCGATCGCCTGCTTCAAATTAACGACACGCCCATAACCATCGCAGAAGACTTCGATGAATTCATGAAAAACACAAGAGAAAATGATAACCTTGAAGTTTTGACCGACAGAGGAACTCATTTCATTACACTCGGCCAGCACCCTGAAAATGAAAATAGAGGATATTTGGGGGTATTTCGAATCTCCGCAATTTCCCGATGGCGATTCGTAAACCCTTTTTTCGCAGTGTATTACACATATGAAGAGCTTTTTAGGGGCTCCCCAGTGCTCCACCGATACTGCTACGACGCGTACTTGCCCTGGGCATTGCTTAGACTTTTGGAGTGGATGTTCTTCTTGAACCTAGGCATTGGGTTGTTTAATTTGTTGCCCACTAAACCATTAGACGGGGGCTATATCGTCGCGGGAGTTGTGGAGCGAGTAACTTCCGCGCGCACCGCTCGTTACGTTAGTTACGTGCTAGGAGTAGTCGTGCTGTTCTTTTTGATAATTAATTTTGTACCAATGATATGGTGATGAGCTTGCCACGAATGACCCTAAATGTTAGGATCTTGGGCCGCAGGGGCACGCGCAATGTCCGTTTATCGAAGAGCGCAAAAGTCATGGACTTGCTTGAGGCGCTGGACTTAAGCCCTCAAATCGTCGTGACGAGGCGCAACGGCAAGATCATCGTGGAGGAGGAGCGCCTCGCCAGCGGGGATCTAGTCGAGATCGTGCCCATTGTGACCGGTGGTTGAGTGCTCAGGTGCAGCTTCTGCGGGCGGAGAGCCGTCTACAATCGCCGCTACGCAGGCGTGATGTTGTGCGATATGTGCATGATCCAAAGCGTCGAGAGGCGATTTCGGAGGGCAATAGCCAAGCACAAGCTCATCTCGCCAGGCGAACGAGTTGCGGTCGCCGTTTCAGGGGGCAAGGACAGCATCGTCTGTTTACACTTGCTCGCGGGATATCGCTCGCAGCGGAGCCGTGAGCTGGCTGCGATAACCGTCGACGAGGGAATACGGGGCTATCGTGATCAAAGCGTGCCCATAGCGAGAAAAAACACAAAACCGTTGGGTGTCGAGCACTTCGTGGTGAGCTTCAAGGATGCATTCGGCGCAACGCTCGACCAAATGGTCCGAATAGCTAAACGCCGTAAAACCGGATTGAACCCGTGTACCTATTGCGGCGTGATGCGTCGCTCGTTGCTCAACCAAGCTGCGCGGGAGCTGGGGGCCGATAAGCTTGCAACAGCACACAATCTCGATGATGAGGACCAAGCGATCATGTTGAACTACGTTCGGGCGGACTTCTCCAGGCTCCATCGCTTAGGGCCCATTTACCCGCCGAGGGAAGGATTTGTACCCAGGATAAAGCCCCTGCGTGAGGTTCCTGAAAAGGAGACGGCACTCTACGCTCTACTTCGAGGGTTAAATGTGCACTTCGCCGTCTGCCCATACTCTGGAGGCATACACACTGAGATCCGCGACTTCTTGAATAACCTCGAGGCAAATCATCCGAACTCCAAATTCATGATTCTTCGGATGTTCGACAGGCTGAAACCCAGAATCACCCAAATTGTGCCCGAATTCGAAATGCGGAGGTGTGAGGTTTGCGGCGAGCCGACTTCGACGAACGTCTGCAAGACATGTGAACTCTTACAGAGCCTTGGGCTTAAGCGAGAGCAGAAAACCATTATTTCTAGCTGAAGTCAGAAACCAAGAGAAGCCCTGCGTGCATTATAAAGATTATTTTTCAGTTGCTTCCCTAACGCACCATGGGCTATCATTTGCTAAACTTCCTTAAAAAAATGCCCGGAATTCAAATCAAGCTCTTTTTCGGCTTTTCGTCTTCAGGGGTTTCTGAAGTCCCTCAATCTGAATTTGATTACTTTCGGTGCCCTCTCTCCCCAAAACCGACTTAAAAATAGTGCAGTGGTTTAAAAGTGGATGAAAAAGTGGGCGGCTCATACGTTTGGACCGAAGAAGAAATCGACAAATTGATAAACTACTATGCAGACACACCGTGGCAACGCATGATAAAAATTTTGCCTAGAAGATCTCAACATGCGATGTACAATAAAGCGCAGGACCTAGGGCTGCGAAAATCTAGAGTTGGGTACGGTTATCATACTATTAATGAGAATTTCTTTCAAAGTTGGTCGCCAGAAATGGCTTATGTCTTGGGGGTTATTGCCGCGGATGGTTACGTGCAACTTAACAGATTTCGCAAGAGGTATCGCTTGGGGTTAACGAGCAAGGACCTTGATTGGCTTCAAGAGATAAAAAGAACGATAAAAGCAAAGCACCCTATCCGTGAATGTGTGGTTCGGTTACAGAGCGGAACTCACGTGGTGTTTAAGTTTGAGGTGGAATCGAAAAAGATTGTGCAAGACCTATTAAAGCTAGGAATATTGCCTCGAAAATCATTGAATCTGAGATTCCCTAATGTTCCTGATCAATACCTCACCCATTTCGTTAGGGGATACTTTGACGGCGATGGATATGTATACGCATATGCAAAGTGGAACAGGTATCCATGCATTCAACTTTCCTTTTACGGCACAAAGGAATTCTTAACCTTGCTTGATCAAAAAATCGCAAAAAGGGTTGGTTGCACAATCCGCAACATTGTTTGGGGAAAAAGAATCTACGAATTACGTTATAACACGCGGGAGGCCGAAAAAGTTTTGCGGTGGATGTATCGGAATGCGCCAATTTGTTTGCCCAGAAAATATCGGGTCTTCTTACGTTACATGAAAGCCAAAAAACAACACATCTATTTTAAGCTTCAGAATCAATATTCACAATTGGCGGCGAGCTATGGCGGGGGGCTACCCCTCCCCTCTACCACAAATGGGGTTTATGGCGGGCCGAAGCTTGAGGGCGGCGTTCGGAACTGCACGTCGACCTGGTCTTCGACGAAGAAGTCCTGTCCCGCAGGGTCGGCGATGGTGGGGCCTCAGCCGTAGGGTTGGGGTGAACTGCCTTCACCTGCCGAATCCCCCCAGGGGCGGAAGTCAGCAAGGGTGGGTAGGACGTGCGACGCTTGCGGATCACGGGATGGAGATCGGGACCAGCAATCGACATGCGGGGAAGGCGTCCACCTCGTGCATGCTCGCCGCCGTGCCGGGGTGGCCCAGCCAGGTAAGGCGACAGGTTGCTAACCTGTTTGCGCTTACGCGCAGCGTGGGTTCAAATCCCACCCCCGGCGCCAAGTCTAAAAAGCGTTTTTGGCTGGCCCTTTCACAGAAATCTGCTCATGAGTTCACTTTCGCTTCTTTAGAAGCTTCTCTACGTGTAATGCCAAACCTATCACTGCACCGATAATAGTTAAAATTCCTACGAACACCATGGTCTCGAACCCTTCGACTTTCTTTATCGCACAAAGGACAACGGCGACCACGATAATACATCCCAAGCAGATCACAAATTCGCGGGCCCCATTCATGTTTCAACCTCGATTTGTAGGTTTTAACTTCCTTGGGCTAATATGCATAGCGTTATTACTGGGGACTTGAATACATACCCGACCAGACCAGATCTATTGATTAAGCTTTCTGAAAAACTATCCCAATCACCAATTTTAAGCCGTCCCAACCTCACAAATCATTTGAGGTTTATCGATGCCTAAACCAGGAAAAAAGCTCTCGCTGACAGGGCGAGTCGTCTTTCAGTACTTCTATGATATCGGTGGGGATATAGATCTAGCTAAAATACCCCGCGATAAGCTCAAAGTCTTAGAACGCCATCGCGCGCGAGGGGCCCGGGTTCTAGCTCCGAAGTATGAGGAGGTTGGACTCCAGCCGCTCGAAGTTGGCATAGGCGCTAGGAAGATCGACGGGTACGAGGCGACCATCGAAGGACACATCTTTCCGATAGGCGTCATAGGAATTTACACCAGCATCGAGTTCCGAAATGCCAGCCTGGAGAGCGTTATAAAACTCGTCGGGATGGATGAGCGAAGGATCAAGATCGCTGGCAAGGAGGCCGAGTTCGATGAGATGACCCTCGAGCTCTTTAAGCAGCTCAAAAAGGCGGCAAAGCCTGCGATAGTTTTTCCCTATCCAGCCTTCGAGCGTCCCGAAGTCTACACGTTGATCCTAATCGCTGAATCGGAGCCAAGGCTTGGGGCTAAAGACTTTCTCACAAAGTTCAAGAAGCAGACAGCTGGGTTGCTTCGAGGTGAGAAGGACTGGCGAACTTTGAGCGACAAGGAGGTAGGGGACGCCCTTAAGTTCTACTTGAGCTATTCCGACGAAGATATCGTATTCGTGGACTGGTATTCATCCCTGATTAGTGGTGCCGTCGAGTACACCGATGAGCTCGTCCGGATGATCGAGCTCGCGAAGATCCAACTGCTCGAGTTGAAGACTTATGACAAATTGCTAGACCGAAGGGTGGAGCGGGCCTACAGCTCACTGCGCGGGGCCTTCAGAGGACCTAGAATAGGCATAACCTGGAGGAGCCGCCAATATGGAGAGCTCTCGAGGGCGGCCAGCGAGCTAGCAGAGCTGCGGGTTGAGGTAACTGATTCGGTCGAGGATCTCAGAAATATACTGAAGTTCACGGGCGAATGGTACTTGGGAAAGCTCTACCGCCTCTCCTCTGAAAGGTTCCGGATCGGAGAGTGGCTTGCCCTCGTCGACAAGAAGCTGGATCGTCTCCAAGAGCTCTATGCGATGGCCATGGAACGGGTCGATGTTCATCGCGCCACGACGTTGGAGTTCCTCATGATGCTGCTCATCATCGCCATAGTGGTGCTCGAAGTCATCATGGTTGCGACGGGTCTTTAGCTGCTATTTTTTATCCATGGGCTCCGAATTCAGCTTGGGCCCGTGGTCTAGTGGTTAAGACGTCGCCTTTACGAGGCGAAAATCAGGGGTTCAAATCCCTTCGGGCCCATTCATTAAATCTTTGGTGCCTTAGAAAAATCAACTCTTTAAATCTCCGGAAATTGGATTGACTTTTAGCCAAGTTGAGCATCGCCCTATATCTTATTTTTCCATTTTGGTTGATGTTGTTATGATGCGGTCCACAAAATTTTAGAAAGTAAAACTTGTCTGTAGGAAAACAACTACTAATTACCATTCCCGCCTCGCTTCCCCGCCGCAGAACCTCGTCACATATTCTATTGCTACTTCTCCAGCCTCAACAAGGGTATCCCACCTTATTTCCGGCACCCCGCATATCAATAACAGGACGTTCTCCGTCGAGTTCGATATCTTGGTCTCCTCGGCATCTCGGTAAGGGTAGATGGCGACAAGCTTCTCATCGTCGGCTACCACGATCTCCCCGCCTGCAAGCTCCTTTGGCTCCTGCATCCCTATGCCCAAGAAGCGGTCCCCCCGGCCAGCTTGCCTCATCAGAAGCTCTCCCTTGAGCAGGTCTCGGTCGAAGGCCGCTAAGGCGATGCAGGTCTTGATCGAGGCCAGATTGTAGGCGTCCACGAGGTTATTGATTATCGGTATCTGCTTTCCAAGCAAAATTCGCCTTATCAGCGCCTCGGCCGCAGGACGAACCTTCGTGGGGTCTATGCCGACCTTCCAGAAGAAGTCTCGGTAAGCCCTGAGGACCGGCACATCCTTGAGGGATTCAAGGTTGTACTGCTTTCGCGTCTCCTCCGATATCTGCTCCGCGAACTTTCGAAGTCGTTCGTCACTTCGCCCTGCCTCCACGCCATCGATGTAAGCCGTTAAGGCGAAAAGCCCTGGAAATCTGGACTTTAACTCTTGAGCCACTTTCAACGACATTTAGATGTCTCCTGTTCCTAGGAAGAAGAGTGTTGGACTCACTCTTGTAATTTTTGGATTTCCGCATGTAGGGCATCGAGGCGCTTCAAAGCGGGATGATCAGCCCCCAGCTGAGCCTTGAGCTGCCCCCTCGCCTCCTCGAATGGGATGCTCCCCGCCCCGGCTACCAGTTTGTCCGCGTACGCCACGATCTTCTCCTCGAGCGCCTCTGGTATGAAGTCGCGCTCAGGTAGGCCCAGCTCTTTAGCCTCACTCGCTGGAATCCCTGCGCCCATGTGACCTTCAGCAAAACCGACGAACTCATCCAAACCTCTCTTGCGTAAAATTTCAGCCCCTCGGATGCCGTGCTCTATGCCGTGGGTCTTCGAGCGGCCGATATCGTGCAAAATCGCCCCTAGCTCGACTCTCTCTAGGTCAACGGCATGACCGTTCTCAATTATTCGTTTAGCTATCTCAAGCGCCTTCTGCTCGACCGCCAAAGAGTGTCTTATGACCTCAGGTGAACAGCCAGCTTCACGCAGTATGCGCAAAGCTTGCTCGCGCTTAAGCAACTAGCTCCCCGTTAGGATAGTATCAGGCAATTCCACTCATATTCCTTTAGGTGTCGGGTTATGTAGCCATATTTACAATGCACGTTAAAACGGGACCGGCCTCAAGGTGGCGCGCAAAGGTGTTTTTACTGAATCGAAATATGGAAAAAAGACCTTGCTGGATTCCACCTTGATTTAGTTCAGCTCGCTTTTCCCAACTTAGAGAGGAGGGCAAAGCAATAATTTAATGACGAACAAGTCTCACAAGATCTATCCAGTTTCATGCCCTTCTTTTCAAGACAATCCTGAAATATCACAACCAA
>Ga0209636_10005921_pt1 | contig 12478 bp, 10 predicted proteins | sample DeeMarSWOR152_54_FD_187464 | JGI IMG/M metagenome (GOLD analysis project Ga0209636, IMG submission 187464) | Marine sediment microbial communities from White Oak River estuary, North Carolina - WOR-1-52-54 (SPAdes) (version 2) | ecosystem: Environmental > Aquatic > Marine > Intertidal zone >...
GTGGCTTCCTGGTATCCTTCGAAGCCATTGCTGCTCAACAGGGCCTCTTCTATATGGCTGTCATATGCCCGCGCAGTGACGGAGATGACCTTGTCTCCGCCCTCAGAAAGACAAGAATCCTCGATAGCTTTTACGGTTTTATGTCTGGCCTCAGGAGACAGTGTCTTGTAATCGGGATCGACCTGTCCCAGGTCCATATCCACCCTTCCCTGGTAGTATTTCGGATCCGGTAGAGAGCGGAAAGGGTCCTTGGCCAGGAGCTTCGTGGTGGCGACAGCGTTGGTGATGAAGTCCTTCAGGGCGTCCTTGCGGATATCCGAAGAGGATTGACCTGAATAACGGCCATTCACGAAGATTTCGATGAACAGCCCTCTTGTGGAGGCCTCTTTAATATTCTCCGGCTTGCGCTCCCGGTAACTGATGTCAACGAATCGCTGGCGATTAAGACTAGCTCGGCAATCATCTGCGCCAGCAGACTTTGCGACTTTTATCGCCCAAGCAGCCAAATCATACATTTCTTTTTTCATCCTCTTCCTCCTCTGGCTCTCACTCCGCCTACTGTCATTGATTTCACAAGAGCAGTAGGCATACCAAAGCCGCAAGGAACGGCTTGTCCGCCTTTCCCGCAATAACCAGTACCGCCCTGATTCATTTCCAGGTCATTAGCCAGCATGGTGATGTTCTGGAGCATCTTGGGGCCATTGCCCATGATGTTGATGTCCTTGATGGGCGCGGTGAGCTTCCCGTTCTCGATCATTTTTCCCTGCGAGACATAAAAGGCAAAATCCCCTTCACCGATTTTTACCTGTCCGTTGCTCACATCCTGCACGTAGATGCCTTTTTCAACGCTCTTGATTATATCTTCAGGTGCAGCCGGTCCAGCTTCCATGTAGGTGTTTCGCATGCGGGGCTGGACGTAGTGTTGATAGCTCTGGCGACGACCATTTCCGGTGGGTTTCACTTTGTAATACTCGGCAGAAATCTTGTCATGCATGTAGCTGGTCAGGATTCCGTTATCAACCAGTACGGTTCTCTGTCCGAGGGTTCCTTCGTCGTCTACATTGAGGGAGCCCAGCAAATTCGGGTTGGTTCCGTCATCAACAATAGTCACGAAGGGTTCGGCCACCTTTTTTCCGATCATGGTAGCGTAAGTAGAGATTTTCTTCCGGTTAAAGTCAGCTTCCATGCCGTGCCCGATAGCTTCGTGAAGAAGAACGGCTGTAACACCGGGACCCAGTACGACCGGCATCTCTCCTGCTGGCGGTTGAACGGCGTCGAAAAGAACGATGGCCCGATCGACAGCGATTGTGGCCAGCTTGTCTGCCAGGTCTTTAGTATAGTAGGAAAAGTCTCGGCGACCGCCGAAATTCCAACCTGCCCTTTCCCGTTTGCCATTCTTCTCAGCCAAGACAGAAGCATAGAGATAAGTCTTGGGTAGCAGGTCCTCTGCTTTGGTGCCATCGCTGGTGACCACCAGCATTCTTTTCTGTTCGTCATGGAATCCAACGCTCACCTTGGCGACCAAAGACGAGAGAGAGAAGCATTTGTCGTTTACAGACTGAACAACGGGCAATTTGGACTCAAGAGACACCGAAGTCAGCAGTTGTTTCAGCGGGTAGTAATTTTTCAGTTTCATGGGCACAAGCTTGCTGGCGGGTTTCTTTTCCTTCGCGTCGGCAATCGTGGCTGCGATTGAGGCAGCATCCAGTATCGGCTTTTCGGCTAACTCCTGGGTGAATCCGTAGCCGACCTGGTCGCCTTTCACGGTCCGGATGCCCACGCCAAGAGCCACATCGCTATAAGCTCGGTTCACGATGCCGTCTTCGAGCAATACCCAATTTCTAATAGTGTGCTCGAAGTAGAGATCAGCAAAATCACCTCCTTTGGAAAGTGCTGCGGCCAGTACTTTCTGGCAGAGGCTGTCTGTGATACCGAACTCGGCTTCAAAATACGCTGGTTGTTCCGCACGGGCAAGATTGTACCAGCCCCATGGTAAACCAGGTACGGCTGCAGCCGCGATGGCGGCTTTTCCAGTCGTCTTGAGAAAAGTGCGCCTGGTAATGATTTTCATGCAGTCCTCCTTTGATTGATGTTTATTGATCTATAAAATTGATTGCTCTAAGAAGATTGTTGGTTGACCTTCCCGCGAGCGATAAGAAATTGGACATGTGATTAAATTCAGAGTATAACGGGATTTCCAAATTCGTTATTCCGCACTCCTCCCTGTAAAAGGGTTTATATTATATATACGCTGGTTTTCATGAATAAGTTTCCTGAACTTTAAAAAAAATGAAAAAATGGGGTCAGGTCTACACTTTTAACTTTTTTTTAATCATCATAGGGGTCAGGTCTCTATATTTAAGATCGCAGAAAAAAACTCCTGTCTTCTTAACTGGTAGGGCAGCGGGATAAATTCTAGTGATTAAAGCTGTGTAGATCTGCCCCATTCTATTTTGAGCCCTCGCCTTTATTCATAACTTTGACAAATGGCTCCGATCCAGTAATCTGTATTGAGGAAGGTAAGAAATTCTCCCCAGCTTTTCCAACGTTCCAGCACGTTGGCACTTTTTATCTCTTCCACACTTCTCCCTTTTTTCATTTCTTGGCGGACTACCTCTATGGTGGTGAGGAGCATCTGATGGTATTTTTTCAAGTCTTCTGTAGTATAGTCCCGTCCATGGCCGCCGATAAATTTTGTACGCGGCGGAAAGGAAGCCATGACTTTTTCTAAAAACTCTAAATATTCTTGGACCTTTGGCCCTACAGCCGGGAATGACTGGGTCAACAGAAGGTCTCCCATATGGGCAACTCCGGAAGTGGAAAAATAAATAATCAGGTCGTTACCAGAATGAACGCCAGGATAGGGAATGATCTTGATTTTTTCCCTGTTAAAGTCTAGAGCGTAGTATTGCCCAAGAAGCATTGCTTCCATTTCCTTTTCTTCTTCTTCAACCAAGCGCAAGACTCCTCTAGTGACAAACTCCTTCAAATTCTGGCAGTGAATTATCTCAGCCTTTTTCCCGACCAGGAGATTGCCTCCAGCATGATCGCTGTGCAGGTGGGTATTGATGATGTATTTCAAATCACCGCTCTTAAAATCTTCCACTTTTATTATTAACTCTTCAGCGGTTTCTTGGTGCCCTGTATCGACCAGCAGCACTCCATCCGAGCCCGTTAATACCGCAATATTAGGTCTCAGGCTGTACGGAAAAGTTATCCGGTAGATGCTGTCTGTCAGCTTGATGACTAAAGCCTTGTTGTTTTCTGATACAGTTTTATCTCTTTTCTGGATCTCTCCTGACTCTGCGGATAGAAAAAAAAGTAGCTGGAATAAAAATAATAAAAAGATGTTCAGTTTTTTAAAGTTCATTATAGGCCTCTCAGTAGGAATTGCCTTTGATATTGATATTCAAGGCGCGGTAGTAAGCGATAACTCTAATCTTTAAAACGGAAATTTTCAATAAGGAATTAGTCCTATTTAAAAAAATAGGACTTTTTTCTCATGTCCATAAGCATATCTTTCCTTAAACTGATATTGTCTCGATACAAATGAGTCATCAAGGAAAAAATCAAAAAGAGAATTTAAGAGAGGTGGGCCTGGTTCTTTTTGAAGATCAAATAAAATACGACCTCTGGGCTAAGGCTGCTTTGGTTTTCCCCATTATTTTCCTTCTTGCCCTGGGAATTTTGTTTTATATCGATGCCCATTACAGAGACGTGATTCCCAGCGAGTCAGAATCCGATTCAAGTACAGCTGCTATCATTGTCTTTGTCTCTGTTCTCTTCATCCTGGTTGTTTACTGGCTTTTACTGCCAAGGAAGATTTATGTTCTCCAAGATAGGATCAAGCTCAAAGTCGGTGAATTTTTCTGGAATGTTCTCTTTGAGACAATCGAATTCGTAAAGCCGGCTAAAGGGATAATAGTCTGGAAAGGCTTCAGTTCCATAACTTCTTGGAGCTCGTAGATAGATATTATCAGAAGCAAGGGACAGAACATAAGGATTTCACTTGCCAGACGGGAGCAATTTCTGGAATGTTATGAGAGGGCGATGTCTGAGTGGAAAAGAGTTCAAGGTGGTTCTGCGAGCGTGGAAACCTGATTTAATGAGATTGCTCCGGTCCTTTTGGCATTACAACAACGAATATTTCAATCCTGGGGATAATTAATTTTTATTGGGCCTGAAAATGCTTTGTTATTGTATTAGATTGCTTCGCACCGCTCGCAATGACAATTTGATTCAGTCTTTCGTTATGACGATTTTATTTTATGAGATGAATTCGTTGCCACGCTCCTGGCCATGAAGAGATGACCATAGGAGATGGCCTCGGTGCTTCACATCTTGCCATAGCAGCAATGTATTCTCTACTTTATATCGCAGCTGTCTGCGCTGCATTTCCCTCTATTGCCTCTGGTGCGTTTTTCATAATACTGCTGATGGTATTCCTCTGCTCTAAAAAATTCAGAGGCAGGAGTGATTTCGGTAACAATGGCTTTGCTATACCGGCCTGATTCTTTCATTTTTTTAACCATCTTTTCAGCGGATTCTTGCTGTTCTTTGCTCAGGTAAAAAATTGCTGACCGGTATTGTCTGCCGACATCTGCCCCCTGTTGGTTGAGCTGGGTGGGATCATGAAAACCGAAGAAGTATTCGAGCAAACTTTCGTAGCTGATTTGTGAGGGATCAAAAGTGATTTTCACGGTCTCGGCATGTCCTGTTTTGTCGGTGCAGACTTGTTTGTAGGTCGGATTTTTAACGTGTCCTCCTGTGTATCCGACTTCTGTATCGAGTACCCCGGGAATTTGACGGAATTTATGTTCAATTCCCCAGAAGCATCCAGCTGCAAAGAGAGCTGTTTCGGTTTTAACCGCCTTTCTTGCCAACTCATCTGATTTTTTTGAGGTGCCAGATGGGGCTTTGTCTTGAGCGTCAGCCGGCTTGAAGTCCAAGCTAGCGGAATTGATGCAGTAATGCTTGTAAGCCGGCTCTGGACCGTCATCGAAGACATGTCCGAGATGGGCGCCGCAGACAGCGCACCTCACTTCGGTCCGATGCATGAAGTGAGAAAAATCATCATAAGAGTCGATGTAATCTTCATCCATCGGAGCTGTAAAACTCGGCCAGCCAGTGCTGTGGTCGTATTTGGTTTCTGAGCTGAAGAGAGGAGTTCCGCATCCTGCACATCTGTAAATGCCCTTCTCATAATGGTCGTTGTATTTTCCTGTAAAAGCGGTCTCAGTGCCGCGCTTTCTCATGATGCGGTATTGCTCTGGAGTCAGGACCTTTTTCCATTCCTTATCTGTTTTTTCCACTTTTTTAATCATGGTTTTCTCTCCTCTAGCAGGCTGTTCGGATTTTGATTCCTGCTTGAAGGCAGGCTTAAGGCTGAGATAAGCTGTCAGGACAACGAAAATCGTTATGACCAGGATGATCTTTCGCTTCATCGCGTCTCCTATATCTTATCTTTCCTATAGGTTTATTATACTTTATCTTTTGATAAAAGGGAAGATATTTTTACAATTTGCCAATTTTCTGCGCCGCGGCTATTTTATAACTAAAAAGTTGAGGGAACAGTCGGAAGATTTGCGCTGAGGGAAGAAAGACTCACGCCCGTCTGGATACTTTTAATCTGGTTGTGTTTGAGGTAGCTAGGATTTGAGAAGTCTCTTTAAAAATCGGGAAGTGCACGTGCCTTTCTCAAATTCTGCAAGAAAGGTTTATAGAGAAAACTCCGTTCATCCAACCCGCAAAGCCGTTCGAACATTGGCTTAGTTACAGTAAAGGCGAGTATATCTGGGGGAAGGTGCTTACGCATAGCAATATCAGTGGCTCCTAATGCGGCCTGCGGGATGTTTGGATTCTTGAAAGGAAGAAGCTCCATGCAGCCCGATCCGAATGGCGCAATCACGGGAGGAGGGTCATCCGGAGCGCTGTTGTACTGAGCACCTATCATCAAAGTGCTCAATTGGTCTGGATTAACGAAAAATGTGATGGACTTTGCATACTTCCATTGATCTTCCTTGAGCGGGCCAACAAGAAGATGAGGATAGGTTGCTTGATAGGGTGTAGAGGAATCGATCCATTTTTCCATGAGCTCAGGAGAGGCCTTGAGTCCTTCCTCGTCGACCAAGAACTTGATGAATTCTTTCTTTGATATAGTTTCGATCCCGCACATCCAGCGTCCTGCGCCTCGACAGCCGTAGTGTTTCTTGGTGATGTGCAGCGTTTCCCCCTCAATCCAGTTTTTGTAAAAGGAAAAAACGCAATCCCTTGGCTGTGGCGTAACAAGCGGTTCAAAGTGCTTTGGATGGGGGGCATCATAAAAGCCGATAAGAGACGTGGTGAGATCGGTTCTCTTTAAAAGATGGCTGGGATCTGGTTGACTATCTTTCATAGTGAAATGATTTTCTCATTTTGAATTGATTTTCGCAATTGTTAAGGAAAATCAGTACTTTTGAATAGGGGTGAAATTGCCATGCTTCGCTCGCCATGACAAATTTTTTGGGCCTTGCCATGACGTTTTATTTTTTTACAGGTCAACCTTTTTCCATCTGGTGAGTCTCTATATATATGAAGGTCTATTTAAGAAAAGATGAATTACTGCACATAGAGAAGAGAGGTTAAAATGAGAAAAGCAATCGGATTTTTCTTCTTGGCTTTCCTCTTCTTCCTTCAACAATTCGCTTTTGCGGATTCTCCCAAAAAGAAGATATATACGGCCAGAAACATCAATCCTCGTCCCCCGGTTATTGATGGAATTCTCAATGATCCTATCTGGGAAAAAGCTTCCTGGGGAGGTGATTTTATCCAGAGGGAACCCTACGAGGGGAAAGAGCCTTCCCAAGCGACAGCGTTTAAAATTCTCTATGATGATAAAAACATTTATGTGGCCATCCAGGCTTATGATAAAGAGCCTGAAAAGATTGAGAAGAGAATGTCGAGGAGAGATGACATCGAGGGCGACTGGGTTGAGGTCCATATTGACAGTTACTATGACCACCGGACAGCTTTTGGGTTCACAGTCAATGCAGCAGGAGTAAAAAGTGATTTTGTCATCTCCAATGACGGAAGCAATTATGATGACACCTGGGATCCTATCTGGTACGTAAAATGTGCCGCTGATGGACAGGGGTGGTCAGCGGAAATGAAAATTCCTCTCTCCCAACTTCGCTTTGGAAAAAAAGAGAATCATATCTGGGGGCTTCAGGTCGAACGTAGATTATTCCGTAAACAAGAAACTTCTCAATGGCAGTTAATTCCTCAAAAAGCCTCTGGCTGGATTAGTCATTTCGGGGAGCTGCATGGCATAAAAGGAATCAAAGCTCAACGGCAGGTCGAATTAACTCCTTATTCAGTCGGAAAAACGCAGAGGTTTGAACGAGAGGAAGGTAATCCTTTCGCCACCGGAAGCTTGAGCAATCTTTATGGAGGGCTGGATGGAAAAATTGGTCTTACCAGTGACCTGACTCTAGATTTCACGATCAATCCCGATTTCGGCCAGGTCGAAGCCGACCCTTCCGTGGTTAACCTCACCGCCTTTGAGACCTATTACTCAGAAAAAAGACCTTTCTTCATCGAAGGTAGAAATATTCTTAATTTTCAGATCATGGGCGGAGATGGAAGTTTTTCAAATGACAATCTTTTTTATACGAGGCGCATCGGACGATTCCCTCAGTATTATCCAGAAACAGAGGATGAGGAATATCTAGATATGCCAGCCAACACGACCATACTCGGTGCCTTTAAAATTACCGGAAAAACCCGGAGCGGCCTTTCTATAGGTATTATTGACAGCTTGACATCCAAGGAGAAAGCTCAGCTCAGTTATCTGGGCCAGAGCCGCGAGGAGATTGTTGAGCCTCTGACCAATTATTTTGGACTCCGTCTCCAGAAAGATTACAACAAGGGCAATACCATCTTCGGAGGCATGTTCACGGCCACCAACCGCAATATTAAAGATGAGGAGCTGAACTTTCTTCATGACGCTGCCTACTCCGGAGGATTGGATTTTATTCACTACTGGAAAGATAAAACCTATTATTTCTCCCTCAAAACTGTTTTCAGTCATGTGCGCGGAAGCACAGAAGCGATTCTCAATACTCAGGAATCTCCTGTCCGGTATTATCAACGCCCTGATACAGACCATGTCTGGGTGGATCCTAACCGGACATCCCTTTCCGGCCATGGGGGAACGATGAACTTTGGAAAAGGCGGCAGCGCTGGCTTCCGCTTTTCGACAGGGGTGACCTGGCGGTCACCAGGCCTTGAGTTGAATGATATGGGTTACCTTCGCCGAGCTGATGCCATCATGGAGTGGGTTTGGGGGAACTACAGAATCGCGAAGCCCTTCAGCATTTTTCGCGAGATTTCCTTTAATTTTAACCAGTGGATGGGTTGGGATTTCGGTGGCGAACAGATTTTTAACGGCGGGAACTTCGGAGTGTGGGGTCAGTTTAAAAATTACTGGAGCCTTAGTATAGGATTGAACAGGCAAGGAGAAGGCCTGTATACCAGCGCCCTTCGAGGCGGCCCGGCCCTGCGGTGGCCTGGAGGATGGAACGGCTGGGTTTTTGTCGAATCGGACAGCAGGAAGAAACTTCGTTACTCCATGGGGACTTACTTTTACTACGGAGACCAGAATGATTCCAGAGTAGAAGGAGTTGAGATTGGCGTAACCTATCGTCCGAACAAAGCTCTGTCCTTATCAATTTCACCTTTCTACGAGTTCAATTTGGAAGAGTTTCAGTATGTCACGACCGCAGAGTCTGGTTCAGAGGACAGGTATATTTTTGCCAGGATTGATCAGCAGACCCTAGGTATCACCTGCCGGTTGAATCTCAGTCTGACGCCTGATCTATCTATCCAGTTTTACGGTCAGCCCTTTATTTCTGCTGGCCAGTATTCTGATTACAAGGACGTTACCGACTCCAGAGCCATAGCCTATGAAGACCGCTTCCGCTTATTCATAGATGATGAGATGAGCTATGATCCAGATGCAGAGGAATTTTATGTTGATGAAAATCTTGACGGAACCTCAGATTACAGCTTTGAAAAACCGGATTTCAATTTCCTCCAGTTCCGGTCGAATCTTGTCCTCAGGTGGGAATATATTCCTGGTTCAACCCTGTATCTTGTCTGGTCGCAGGGAAGAACAGATGTTTCATCGGCAGGAGATTTCTCTTTCAGGAATGGCTTGCGGGATTTATTCAACGTCTATCCCCACAATGTCTTCCTGATCAAATTTTCCTACTGCTTCAACCTTTAAAAATCTCTTTTTTCCTTTCCAATTTCCTCCTGAATTTGGTAAATATAAGAAAAATGGAGGAGAAAATTGCCAAACCAAATCGGAAATTCAGGTAAGTCTAGCACAGCATCAAAGTGGCTTATAGGCTGCGGCATCGGCTGCGGAGTGGTGATCATCATTCTTATCCTGGTCGGAGTAAGCGGTTATTTCTTTATCAAAAACATAGTCAAGGGATTTGAAGAAACAGAAGCCATCATGGACACGCTGACAGAAAGATACGGAAGGATAAGCGATTTTTGTCCTGATCCTGAAGGTGTGATAAGAGCGGGCCGGTTAGAAGTCTTTCTGGCGGTACGAGATTCAACAGCCCAGGCAAGAGAGAGGCTAGAAAAAGCCATGCGCATTCTCTCGGACATGGATCAAGGAGACCAATCCGGAGAGGAGCCGTCCCCGCATGTGTTAACCAAGATTAAAACCGGAATAGAGTTGGTCCCATTGATAGCTCAGTTTATGAAATCTCGCACTCAAGCTCTTCTCGATGAGGAGATGGGGATGGGAGAGTACTATTACCTTTATGTGATAGCTTATTATTCCTGGCTCGGGAAATCCCCAGCTGATGGTCCTCCTTTTGAGATTATGGATGAGGATGATGAGGAGGCCAGCGTAGTCTGGCGAAGTAGAAGGCGCGAGCGCCTGGAGGAGCGAATGGACTTGACCCTGAGGCGGCTGAACCGCCAGGTTTTGCCCATGCTGTACAATCAGTATGAAAAGCTTACAGCGGGAGGCGTCCCTGGAGCCAAAGAAGAATGGAGGACAGCACTGGCGGCGGAGATCGAGGCCATGGAGTCTGATGGTTTCCGCTTACCCTGGCAGGACGGCTTGCCTGAGGTTCAAGAAGCTTCTCTAAAGTATTACCGGGCGCGCCTAGAGGAAAGCTACAGTGAGCTGGTGAATCCTATCGAGATAAGTTACGGGCACAGGTAAAGAAGTCAATTGATTCTTAAACAGGCAATTTTGCTCATAAAATGGCCATTTTAAGGAAGAAAAACAGGCTTATTTTTTACCTATCTTATTAAAATTAAAATAAATAGCCTGGCCCGACCCCAAAATATTATCAAAATCTTTTTTTGACATTGGTATTATGCTGTGCTAAAAAGCCTCTTAAAAAGAGATGAAGAGGAAAAATCAAGAGCGGAGGGCGTAATGAATCGAGCCAGAAATCGTTCCCGAAAAATCGACCGCAGAGAATTCTGTAAAGCCGTGCCCAGGGCAGCGATCGCCGGAATATCATTTTCCAGCTTGCTCGCTATGACTCCAGAGAAAGTCAAGGCTAGATTCATATCTCAAAAACCGCCTTCTGAGAAGGAGGAGACTGTGGCTAAACCAATAACAGCAGTGAAGGCCAAGGTTAAAAGCGTGAAAGGAACCTGTGACTTGGGTCATAAAGTTGGTGATGTCATTAAGTTCACCGAAACAGGAATTGAGGGGAAGATCTGTATACATGCCCTCTACAGCATGCTTCCTGCTGTTTTTGCCATGATGTATGAAGCTAAATTCCCTTGGCTCGAAGACCCGGATACAAAGACCCACGCCTGTCCAGACGCAGCGAATCCGGTGGTCTTCGAGATCACCAGGATCCGAGAGGGATAGAATTAATCCTATCCTGGCGAACGGAGCGAAGCGATCTCGTGCGCTCCAGGCAGTAAGAATTCCTTTTTTGATTAGAGAAAAATGAATGAAAATTTAAGGAGATGATGTGAAACATAAGAGAATCACCCGCAGGGAATTTTTGGAAAAGAGCGCAAGATTCGCGCTTGGTGCTGCGGCAGGCTCAGTGGCTTTAACTTCGTCTGGAAACGCTCCTGAAATCAAGAAGTCTGTGGTCAGCATCGCCAAGATTAAAAACGGCAACATCGCTTACGCCGTGGAAGAAGCGATCGACCTTCTCGGCGGAATCAAAGAGGCGACCAGGAGCAAAGACCGGATCATGCTCAAGCCCAATCTCGTAAGCTCAAATCCAAGGTCTACCACAAAACCTGAAGTCGTGAAAGCACTGGCTCAGTTGATGAGGCGGGCCGAGAAAGAGGTGCTCATCGGAGAGGGTTCCTCAGCGGCTCCAGGTTTCAATGTGATCGGCAACGAGATGTTCCGGACCACAAAGAGCGAGCTGCTGGATAAGATGCAGCAGTATATATATGATGGCTTAGGTTATACGGAGCTTGCCAAATCCCTGGGTGTTCCGCTCGTAAACCTTCATACAGGAGAGATGGCAGAAGTCGAAGTGCCTAATGCTTTTGTTTTTAACAAAATAACCCTTCACCGCTCTTTGACTGAGATCGATTTGCTGTGTTCGGTGCCCATGATGAAGACCCACACCCTTGCCCAGGTAACCCTGGGGATGAAAAACCTGATCGGCGCGTATCCAGGAACTGTCTATCAATCTTACCGGGGCTTAATGCATGATGAGGCTGCCAAAATAGAGTCTTCAGGGACAGCAGTGGCCATAGTCGATATGGTCCGGGCCAATAAACTCGGCTTGGTCGTCGTTGATGCCTCGATAGCCATGGAAGGAGAAGGGCCGAGCTACGGAGAACTGGTGAAGATGGATTTGATCATTGCCGGTACCAATCCTCTGGCCACAGATATTGTTGCTGCCAACTGCATGGGTTTCCAACCCAGCGAAATTACCCAATTCACCTGGGCCAACAAAGCAGGATTGAAGCCAACTGGATTGGATGAAATTGAAGTTCGAGGCCAGCGGCTGGAGAGTGTTCGGCGCAAACTTAAGAAGCCGAACATTTACACCTGGGAACAGGTGCGTCAGGCTTGGGGAGTCAAAGAGATATAAAACTCAATCTTTGATAAAAGTACCGTTGCGGTATTCCTCAAAAGCCGTGTTTAACTCCGCTTCTGTGTTCATCACGATGGGTCCATACCAAATAACTTTAAAACCACATCAAAGTGCTTTCTCGATTTGACACTTCCCTGATTAATTGATATTCTTTGGCCAAGAAATTTGAGGGAACAATAAGCCATGAAATGTCCCAAATGCAAATCCGATAATCCTGAGACAGCCAGTTATTGTGCTGACTGCGGCACCCAACTTCCCGCCTCAGGGGAAATCTCAGAGCCCACTAAAACTATCGAAGCTCCCAAAGAAGAGCTAACTACAGGTTCCACGTTTGCCGGAAGGTACCAGATCATTGAAGAGCTGGGAAAAGGGGGCATGGGTAA
>Ga0209636_10005923_pt1 | contig 12475 bp, 9 predicted proteins | sample DeeMarSWOR152_54_FD_187464 | JGI IMG/M metagenome (GOLD analysis project Ga0209636, IMG submission 187464) | Marine sediment microbial communities from White Oak River estuary, North Carolina - WOR-1-52-54 (SPAdes) (version 2) | ecosystem: Environmental > Aquatic > Marine > Intertidal zone >...
TGTCGTCGGATAGAGTGCAGATGGAGCCGAAAATTCTCTGTAATGGACATTTTATCAGCTTTCAGAGGCATCCGCATCCTATTCATGCTCTTTTACTGAATAATGGATTAATCGAAAAAATCTATTTACACAAAGAACGTCTTCCGCATCATGTGAAAAAAATCGACCTTAACGGTAACTATGTAGCGCCCGGATTTATTGATAGCCATACCCACCTTATCGCTCGAGGAATTGAACTACAGAGAATAGATCTCGAAGGCTGCCGATCTTTAGATAATTGTCTCGAAAGACTCCGTTCTGGATTGCATAAAGAAGATGAAGTAGTATTTGGTTCAAATTGGGATGAGAGTGCCTGGGACACTCCTCAATTGGATATACTAAACAGATACACCCTTGACAAAATTTCAAAGAGGAGACCGGTCATTATGCGACGTATCTGTGGTCATTTTGCAGTAGTAAATACAAAGGCATTACAGCTTATCCCTAAAAAGTGGAAAATCATCAACCGAAAGAACGGACATCTCTATGAGGATGCTGCACTCAACCTGGACAGGATTTTTCCGATCGGGAATAGCGGCCTTGAACGAGCCATAGAACTGGGTAGTGCTGAGGCAACTGCAAAGGGAATAACATCTATTCATGAGATTACAAACCCACAGCGGTTTAGACTTCTGCACAAGGTGCACAGAAACAGAGGGCTCAAGATTAGATGCGCTGCCTACATAAAATCACAATATCTGGAAGATATACTCGCGTCCGGAATGTCGAGCGGCTTCGGTAATGAAATGCTCAGGTTTGCTGGAATAAAAGTCTATCTCGATGGCTCTGTCGGAGCACGAACTGCAGCCTTCAAACAATTCTATGAGAAGATGAGAACCAGAGGCATGATTTTGCTGTCGATACAAGAATTAGGTACGATCATAAAAACCGCGAACGACAATGGTATTCAACTGATGATCCACGCGATCGGCGACAGGGCAGTTGCCCATGCATTGAAGGCTTTCAAGAAACATATTAGTAAATCAAATCCACTGCGTCACAGACTCGAACATGTTGAGAAGTTGGATAGCTCGAGCATCCGCCATATGGCTGAAATGAATATGGTTGCTTCGATGCAGCCAAATTTTGTGAAGAGATGGCAACAGCCGGGTGGTCTGTATGAGCAGTATCTTGGTAAAAGGTACAAAGAAATGAATTGTTTTAGAAGGCTGCTCGAGGCAGGGATAAAGGTCATCTTTGGTTCGGACTGTATGCCTCTCGGACCACTCTATGGCATTCAAGGTGCCCTGACACATCCTTTTCCCTGCGGCAGGCTCGATCCAATCGATGCGTTTCGTCTGTATACACAAGAACCAGCCTTCGCCACATTCGAAGAAGACAAAAAGGGAGCAATTGAAGCAGGTAGATTCGCTGATTTAGTTGTCCTGGACAAGAACCCACTCACAGAAAAAAATCTCGATACGATAAAAATCGTAATGGTCTTTGTTGGCGGCCGAATCGTGTATCGCAAAAAATGCTGAAGAGACCTTTTTGGTTTTTGTCACGGGCATACCGGAAGTTTAATACTGATCGATGTCCCCTGCTTGCATCGGCTCTGGTTCATGCGACAACATTCAGTCTCTTTCCGCTCATTCTCGGATTGGTCTCCTTTTCACTTTTTATAGTGGGCTCTTCCGAAAGTACTATTGACAAAATAGTCCCGGTTCTCAAACAGGCATTCCCTATAGGTATCGATGAACTTATAAAAAATATCTCGGCGATAAAGCAGACATCTATTGTCATAGCGATAATTGGTGTGATAGCGTTTCTATGGGGCGCAGCGAGTATATTTCGCGCATTAGAATCAACACTCAATGTTATCTGGAAGGTTAAGAAGGACAGGCCATTCTTCAGAAAAAGTCTTTTGACTATAGGCTCGGCGTTCTTGGTTTTTATCCTCTTGATTGCATCGGTTGCGGTCACTATTTGGGTGAACACAATCGGTGCTGGTGGGCTCGCACGATTCTTGCCTGAATTCAGCATCCTCTTCAGCATCTTTCTCTTTGGACTCATTTACTGGCTTTTCCCAAACCGGAAAATAAAACTGAGAGAGGCATATTTCGGTGCCGTATTCACTGGATTGCTCTGGGAGGGAGCAAAATATCTTTTCACGTTTTACATTACACGTGTTGTAGACTATTCAAAAATATTTGGCTCACTGTCAGCGATCGTCCTCCTTTTCTTATGGATTTATTACTCGGCATATATCTTTCTATTCGGAGCAGAACTCAGCTATGTCTATGCGAGAAGAAAGATATTGAAGTGAAAAGAGAAATTCTCAATCCGAAATACTAAACCCCGTTAGATTCTACTCGGCTCATTGCTTTTGAACCAATAAACGCAGCGAGAATGTTGTAGTAAGCATTAGTGAAATAAGAATTGTTTCATCTAACGGGGTTTAGTATTTGACATCTGTAATTTAGAATTTTCCTATTGCATCTTCCCCCTTGACAAATCACAAATTGTGGTTATAATTGCTCAACTACTCTATATATAGTGTTTTTTGGGAGATTTTATGAAATGTCCGCGATGTGGAACCGATGGCGATCGGGTTTTAGAGACGAGGGCCTCTCAGGCTGGTTCAGTGGTGAGAAGAAGAAGAGAGTGCGGTGCCTGTCATTTTCGATTCACCACCTATGAGACTATTGAACGAATCCCTTTGGTTGTTGTTAAAAGGGATGGTACACGGGAACCATATGATCGAACAAAACTTCTTAATGGCATTGCAACCGCATGCAGGAAGCGTCCGATATCGGCAGATAAGATCGAAGGCATTGTCAATGAAGTTGAGGATAATCTGTCTGACAGGTATCAAACCGAGATAAAATCCTCTGATATCGGCAGAATGGTTCTCGAGCGTCTCTTTGAAATTGATGAAGTAAGCTATGTCAGATTTGCCTCGGTATACCGTAAATTTACCAATATCGATAAATTTACACGGGAGTTGTCAAAGATTAAAAAGGAGCGGAAATGGAAGAAAAAACAGCAGAAAAGGCGTCGTTAAAGATTGGAATTTCAGCAGAAATTCCTGAGGAAGTAATCTTTCACAGTGTCAAAAAGAGGGACGGGACAATAGTTCCGTTTGATAAATCCAAAATAGCTCAGGCAATCTATCTCGCTGCAAAGGCAGTGGGTGGTGAAGATAGGAAACTCGCTCGGAAATTGGCTGATGAAGTTGTTCTCTTTTTATATACCCTGAAAGGCGCCGAGATTCCTGAGGTCGAAGAGATTCAGGATATCGTAGAGAAGGTGCTCATTGAGAACGGCCATGCTCGTACGGCAAAGGCCTATATCCTCTACCGTAAACAGCGTGAGATATTGAGGAAGAAGCGACTTCTCAAAAAAGAACCCGATGAGCGTGAGGCAACTGACTATGCGCTCTTTGTTCGCACATCAGATGATGATTTTGTCTCATGGAATCGCAGAAGAATTATTGATGCATTGCAGAACGAAACAGGGTTAGCTCTGGACCTCGCTGAAAAGATTGCTGAAGAGACCGAGGAGACCATCTTGAATTCTAATGTACATCTCATATCTTCCTCTCTCATCCGTGAGATTGTTAATGTAAAGCTCATCGAACATGGCCTTGAGAACTCACGGCTACGTCACACACGATTAGGAGTTCCTTTGTTTGACGCTGAAAGAATAATCCTTTACGCCAATCGTGAGAATGCAAATATCCCACACAATCCTGAGGCAACGAACATGACCATCGCAGAGACAGTAAAAAAGCAGTACATGCTCACCGAGGTGTTTAGTCGCGATATCGCTGATGCTCATATTAGAGGGGATATCCATTTACACGACCTTGGATTTGGTGATAGACCCTATTGCTCAGGACAGTCCTTAGAATATGTGAAAAAATACGGGCTCAATCTACCCAATGCGCTCTCGATTGCGAAGCCAGCCAAACATGCAGACACCTTGCTCGCCCATATGGTCAAATTTTCTGCAGCACTCCAGGGACATTTTGCTGGAGCTATTGGCTGGGATGCAGTGAATGTATTCTTCACTCCTTTCCTCACCGGGATGAATAACCGCGAAATCCATCAACTTGCCCAGATGCTCATATTCGAATACTCTCAGCAATCTGTGGCACGCGGCGGGCAGGCAATATTTTCAGATCTGAACCTCTATTGGGAAATCCCAAAACACTTTAGGGATGTCGACGCAATCGGCCCAGGCGGTGAGTATACAGGTAAGAAGTACAAAGATTACGCCGATGTTGCACAACAATTTGCATGGGCACTGTTTGATGTTTACATGCATGGTGATGGGATTGGCAGACCGTTCTTCTTCCCTAAGCCTCTGGTGCATATAACTGAAGACTTTTTCAAGACGCCAGGCTGGAAAGATTTTCTCAATCACATCGCCGATGTCTCATCAAAACGGGGGAACACCTATTATGTATTTGACCGCGGTGAGACCGCAAAGATATCTGAATGTTGTAGGCTGTCATTTAAACTTGAAGAGTCAGACCTTGCTGATGCCCATACGCCCTGGAAAATGCGTTATACCGCCCTACAGAATGTAACCCTGAATCTACCACGTGCAGCCTATGCAGCACACCATGATGACGATCTATTATTCAAAAAGCTTGATGAATTATTAGAGTATGCTGCAAAGGCACATATCCAGAAGAAACGTTTTATTGAAAAGATCATCGCTCTAAAAGATGAAGGACCTTTAGCGCTTCTCACGATGGACAGAGATGGAGAGCCTTACCTGCGGCTCTATCGTGCAACCTACCTCATTGGATTACTCGGCCTCAACGAACTCGTACAGCATCATATTGGTCAGGAAATGCATGAAAGTGAAGCTGCATTACGTTTTGGGCTCAGGGTACTTGCCTACCTCTATCTACGCATTAAAGAACTCTCAAAGACGTATGGCCTCAGACTAGTTATGGAACAGACGCCGGCCGAGTCAGCCGCACATCGTCTCGCTCGATTGGACCTCGAGCATTTTCCGAATGAGTCCCTGAACGTTGTAAAGGGTAATACAGAAAATAATTCTACATACTATACAAATTCCACGTATCTTAACATCGGGGTACCAATCGATCCGATCGAAAGAGTGAAGTGGGAAGGCAAGTTCCATGATCTGATAGAAGCAGGGGCACTTACCCACGTTTGGCTCGGCGAATCACAGCCGCCAAAGGAGTCAATTGCTAACTTTGTGATTAAGACATTCAAAAATTCTCGCAATGCCCAGATCGCATTCTCACCAGAATTTACGAGCTGCGATAATTGTTTTAAGACCTCTCGAGGACTCCGGACAAGATGCCCATATTGTAATAGTGAGATGGTCGACCACATAACAAGGGTAACCGGTTATTTCACCAAGGTGTCGGGCTGGAACAAAGGAAAGAAGGCAGAATTGAGAGACCGCTACCGTTCCCGCCTGTAATTATTACTTTCGCGATTGACAATGAACAGACCTTCTTCATGGAGGTCTGTTTTTTTTACTCTTTACCAGAACAAAATCCTGTGTATAATGTTTGATCACAATGAAATCCATCACACAAGAACGTTTCTCTAATATCTTCAAGCAATTAGTCACCCTCTCCTGGCCCATAGTACTGGCGTTCATGATGCAGGTTGGCTACAATGTAGTCGATATCTTCTGGGTCGGCAGGCTGGGCGCGATGGCCATCGCTGCAGTTGCACTCGCAGGCAATGTATTTTTTATTATCTTGGCAGTCGGGCAGATTATCGGTTCTGGCACCGTTGCACTCGTAGCACAGTCATTTGGTGCTGCGCTGTCCGATAGGGCAAACAACATCATTCGGCAATCACTACAACTTACTTTTATCATTGCTTTATGTGTCAGTATCGTGGGTTTTGTTTTTTCCCGAGAGATCATGAGTCTACTCGGTGGCACGGGTCAGGTACTGGTCATCAGTACCGAGTATTTAAGAATTGTCTTTATCGGTTTCTTCTTTCAGCTCCTCTCATTCAGCATAAACTACGCGTTCCGCGGAGCCGGTGATATGAAGACACCGATGATGATCATGCTGGCTGCCACGCTCGCGAATATTATTCTCGACCCGCTACTCATCTTAGGCATCGGATTCTTTCCACGACTTGAGGTTCAAGGCGCCGCGATTGCCACAGTAATCGCGAAGTGCATAAGCTTTCTATTTGGGCTATTCATCTTGATGCGGGGAAAATCAGGAATAAGATTGAAGCGTCTTGATGACCTCCATCTCGAATCTGTTGTGATTAAAACTATTTTATCTGTCGGCATTCCAATAGGATTCTCTTATCTACTCATGGGATTCACAGTCATGGCAGCATTCAATATTGTTGCATCGTTCAGTGAATATGCCATCGCCTCTCTTGGCATTGGCATGCGTATCCTGCAGTTGGCCAGTTTCTTGACTGTCAGTATCGGGATTTCCACAACGACACTGGTTGGACAGAGCCTCGGCGCACGAGATGACAAAAAGGCAGTGCAGATTGGTGGTGTCGCCATGATATTCAGTGTCATCATTATGGTTTTCTTCACCACCATCTTCGCTACAAACGCCAGATTTCTCATCAGCCTTTTTAATGATAATTCTCAGGTCATACACTATGGCATCGATTTTTTGCAAACTGCTTCATTCTATCTCGTCTTTGGTGCAGTTACGGTGAGCATGACCGGTGTCTTGCGGGCAGCGGGTTATACACTTCCGCCAATGTTTGCTGGTGGTATCAAATGGCTCACCGTGTGGTTTGTAGCTCGGATTTTTGCAATTGATTTAGGATTGGGTCTCACGTCGGTATGGTGGACACTGCTTATGGCCTATGGCATTGAAGCGGCGATAGTCTCAGTCTGGTATTTTCGTGGAAAGTGGCGAAAAAGAGGATTAGAGCTTTTGGATAGACTCAGACCCTCCCATTTGGCTACTTAAATATCTTTATCGTCAGGTAGCCTGTCAAAAGACCCAATGCTGCACCACCAATGACATCTGTGGGATAGTGTTCACCTTGATAAATCCGAGAAAAACCAACAATGCCCGCATAGAGAAAGAGAGGAAATTTTATCTGGGGATAGTGGTGTGAATAAACGACAGCCTGAGTAAAGGCAAACGTGGTGTGCCCTGATGGAAAAGATGAGTCCCACCTACCATGGTCGTCATTGGGCCTCTCACGATTTATCACATACTTCAATGGGAGCACGGTAATACAGTTTCCGATAAAACCGACCACTCCGTGTTTAGCTATGTCTCTCTTTTCACACAGGTACAATATCCCTGGGGGGAGAGCATTGAACATCGGTGACGAAACATAACTTACCCCTTGGGTAAAATATTCTAGTGGTTTGGTCTGCCAATCCCTGCTGATAGCTGTATAAATATCCTCTTCAAGATTGCAGAGCGCCTGGCTACAAATAAACAGTAACAACACATCCTATTGTACGCAAGACAGTTCCATTGTCAACAATACACAGCCAAAATCCTTGCAGTGAAGCTAAAGGCTTGACAGATACATAATTTCCTATATACTTGATTACAAAGGAGGAATTTATATGCCTTGCGGAAGGAAAAGAAAATTAAGAAAGATTAAGAAACACAAGTTGAAGAAAAGAAGGAAGAGGGACCGACATAAGAAAAAAATACGATGAGCATCACGCGTGCTCAAGAAAATCTGAAGTGTAATATGCAGTCCTTCTCTGTGGTCAACTCTTCAGAGGAGAGTCTGCTTTTCAGAATAAAATTCTAATTTCGAAAACCTAAACTCAAAATCCCATTTCTTGAGGTTCAGAAACGAGGATCCTTGTTTTACGGGACAACATTTAAATCCAGATGTTGTACAACCTTACTATTTTGCTTATCAGAATTTGTTTTACTTTGTATTGCGAAACAGAACCTTTGTTTTTACTATAAAAAGGAAATTCTGAATTCAGCACTGTGGATTCAGTTTTAAAAGACGTTACTTAAGATGTTTTAAGAAGAATACCCCGTTTCGATGTTTCGATGAATTGTATCATCTCCCGGTCATACTGATTGTTAGGTTTTTTTGTTTTTATAATTTCTAAACACTCACTGACGGTGTGGGTAGATTTATAAAGAATCCTGAATAGATCCTTGATGTATTCAATCTCCTCTTGAGAAAAAGAATGATGCTGAAGACCTCTGATATTCACGCCATAGACTTTCGCACGATCTCCTCGCGCCAACAGATATGGAGGCACGTCTTTATTGAGGTAGGAATGTGCCCCAACCATTGCATATTTCCCTACACGACAGAATTGATGAATTCCGACAAGGCCGCCAATATTTGCAAAATCATCAATCTGGACATAACCACCGAGCTGCGCACCACTTGAGATGACTGTATTGTTTCCGATGCGAATGTTATGAGCAATGTGTACATAGGTCATAATAAAATTGCTGTTCCCAATAACCGTTTTCCTATTTTCACCAGTAGCCTTTGAGATTGTTGTAAATTCTCTAATGATATTATCATCGCCAATGATACACTGTGAAACCTCACCCCTAAAATGGTAATCCTGAGGATCAACGCCAATCTGAACGCCCGCACTGATTGTGTTTTTTCTTCCGATAATTGTTCCCCGTCTTATAATAACAGAGCTCCCAATGATACAATCGGCACCGATCTCTACATCCCCTTCGATAATAGAATATGGGCCAATATAGACTGATTTATGGACCTTTGCTTTCTTGTCGATGATCGCCTGACTCATCTTGTTTGCTTGAAAGACAGTGTGGTTACATTTTCATACCTGCTAGAATAGTGGCTTCACAGACAATCTCAGTATTAACCTTTGCTACACCTGATATTTTGACAATACTGCCCCTTTCTTGCATTAATTCTACTTCCATAATAAGTGTGTCACCAGGGCGAACTATTTTTCTAAATCGTGCATGATCAATCCCCATGAAGAGAGGAATCGCTCCCTTATGTTTGCGTAGCAGCATGATACCGCCAACCTGAGCAAGTGCTTCAACGATTAAGACACCTGGCATTATCGGTTCCTTAGGAAAATGGCCAGAGAAAAAATACTCATCGGCACGAATATTTCTCTTTGCGACAATTCTTGTGTCGCTGATTTCTATTACCTCATCAACAAACAAAAAGGGTGAACGATGAGGAAGTATGTTTTTTATCTCTTCCTGTTTCAATATACCTCCCTAAGCACAAAGTATCTCAGAGGGTAAAGAGATGAGAAAAACTCAGATCCATGAACTAATATCATTGAGCATATTCTTTCTGCCAATATTCCTTGAGCTTACGCACGTGCTCCTTGCTGCATCCGGTGAGTCCAATTTGGATCGCGCCAAGTCGTCTACCATGGCAGTCAGACCCACCAGTCATTAAGAGACCGTTTTTCAAAGCTATCTCACTCAGCTTCTGCTGCCATCTTGAAGTGTGATCCGGGTGCCATACCTCAATACCTTGTGCACCATCTATGATTAACTGATAAATAATCTGTTCATCATGTATGGTTGATGGGTGAGCGATAACAGGAATGCCTTTACACTTCTTTATTTTCTTTATCACTTCCTTTGGGTGGATATCCTTTTTTGGTTCATAATATGGTGCATTATAGCCAAGGTATTTCATAAATGCCTCATTTATTGATTTCACATAACCATTCTCCACAAGCACTTCAGCAATATGAGGTCTTCCCAGTGAACAGTTTTTGGCAACAGTCTTTATCTGTTCAAACTCGAGTTTAATGCCATCGCGTGAAAGGTTTCTTATTATTCTCTTTACCCTTTCAGTGCGGTGTCTCTTGAAAGATTCTAAATACTTAAGCAGATCACCATCATTATAGTCAATGTAATAACCTAAAATGTGTATATCAAAATCGTGAATATTAGAACTCATTTCAACTGCGGGAATAGCCTCAATGTCACCCCGAGCTGCTTCTATCAGCTCTTCAACACCAGATACTGTGTCGTGGTCAGTGATAGATATTACCTTGAGTTTGAGCTCCTTAGAAATCTTTACAATTTCAAAGGGGGTCAATGAACCGTCAGAGTATATTGAATGGATGTGAAGATCTGCGTAACACTGATTTGCTGATGAAAAGGTATTCCCTGCCAAATTACCCTTTCATCTTTCTTGAGTTGTAAGACCGAGGTCGCGACTTACATCATCAACAATCTTCTCGTCAACCACGTCCCTCTTCAAAAGAAATCCTTCTAATAATGCATTATCACATACCGTGTTTATTGTCCGCGGTATTCCCTGAGAATACATATATATGTTTTTCATCGCCCGGTCTGTAAATAATGACCTTCTACACCCTGCTACGTGAAGGCGGTGGTTGATATAATTGACGCTTGCCCTGCTATCAAGTGGTTCAAGAACGCAGCGCACTGCAACACGTTGATAGAGTGGGGGGTCAAGTTTCAAATAATCCTCCATTTCAGGCAGACCAAATAATACGAAGTTCAATAGTTTACCATGTTCAGATTCAAGATTGAGTAACCCTCTTATCTCTTCCATAATCTCTTTTCTCTGAAGCATATTTGCTTCGTCAATTAAAATAACACCCTTTTTGCTCTTGCCAGAGAGATCCAGCAGACGATGATACACCGCAGTGATTATCTCTATTTTATTTTCGGAATCTGTGGCAGCATCCAACATCAAGGCTATTTTCTTGAGAAACCACAAGGATGTAATCTCAGAGTGAATAATCACTAAGAGTGTCGCCTCGGCCCCTTTGTTTATGAGCTGATCCAGCAGACGTCTTGATAAGGTAGTCTTACCAGTACCTATGTCACCTATGAGAAGGGCTAATCCTTTGTCAGTTTCTACTGCATGGGATACTTTAATCAATGCCTTAGAATGTTGCGGTGAGTCATAGTAGAACTTCTCGTCTGTTGCAAAACTAAACGGATGTGTCTTTAGTTTGTAAAACGCTTCGTAACCCATGCCTCACGTGCTACAGATAGGTTATCTTGGATCTCTTTGTGTTGATTCTACTGACCTCAGCCTTTGCTTTTTTCTCTTCGGACTTTTTCCGCGTTACCCTCTTGCCTTTCTTCTTCAGTTCTACCTCTAGTTTGCTCTTGAGTTCATTCATCTTTTGAACAAGTTCAGGAACCGATTTGTCAATGCGATATGCATTTAAATACTGCTTCAGGGCCTCCCTCATCTGTTTCTTGTTCTCATAACACTTACCGAGAAGAAAATGGATGCCAAAATATTCGCGTGTTGGGCGATTAGTCACCTTCAATCCATCTTGAAGTATCCTGACTGCATCATCGACTTTGCCACGTTCCATGAAGCATGAACCGATCATTTCAAGTGCTTTGAGTCTAAGATTTTCGTCCTTCGCAGCGATTTCGAATTCCTCAACTGCCTCCTGATATAGACCCATTCCTTTGTACGCAACACCGAGGTCATACCGAGAATGGTAATCTCCCTCTCCGATTGATTCAAAAACCTCCTGGCGAAATTGTGCAATCAAATCTTCCATGCTTTGTGGCGCATCGGGTCTCTTTTCATCAGCCAATTCTGTTCTGAGAACAGCACCGAGATCAATGAACTCTTTTGGCTCTTCAATTGCAGCAAGCATATCTTGCGCTGTCGTATTTGCCGGGTCGATCTCAAGGACCTGCTTGTATAGCTCTCGAGCCTCGCTCTTCACCTCTCTGCGGCTGAGTGATTCAGCCAAGTCGAGCAAGGCCTGTATCTGTAGTCCTTTGTCACCCAAGACCTGAGCGATCTCAACAATATGCTGGCGCGATTTCAAATCAAAAGGTCTCAACTTCGCAATTTTCTGGTTGAGTGTCAGGGCTGTATCGAAATCCTGCTCTTCCCAAGCCTCATATGCAGCTCCTCGGAAACAATCAATCGCCTCCTCCTCAGAGCCCAGGTTAAGATACAGTTCTCCCAGTTCAATCGTCTTATCGATATCGGATAACTCCCTTGGTGGTTCTTCGGCAGTCACCTCCTCCTCAACCGCTGACCTCGTATCGTCAGCCAACAACTCCGCAACCTCGGGCGAGATTAAATCTTCTACAGGATTTCCCTTCTTCTCTTCATCGACAACTCCCTCGATGACCTTCTCCTCTTCGTGCTCTCCCTCAGCAGATTCAACAGTGCCTTCAATCTTGCCCTCAACCGTCTCTTGGGTTTCTGTTGCCTTCTTTTGAGCCTCCTCGGCTGCAGGTTCTCCAAACTTCTCTTTGTGCACCGGCTCTTGCATTGCCTCAGCCAGCTCTTCTGCACCTAACTTCTGTCTCAACTCTTCCTGCTCTTTCTCTAGTTCGTGCGCCTCCCTCAGAAGTTCCGCACCCTCTTCTTTTTTACCGACCTTTTCATATATTGCGGAAATCGTCTCAAGAATCTTTGGGTTGTTTGGGACTAACTCTTTGATGGTGTTATACGTCTTGAGGGCGGCTTCCATATCATTGTGCTTCATCTTACGTTCAGCGTATTCGAGGAAGTAATTCGCTGCCTCACCTCGC
>Ga0209636_10005925_pt1 | contig 12474 bp, 10 predicted proteins | sample DeeMarSWOR152_54_FD_187464 | JGI IMG/M metagenome (GOLD analysis project Ga0209636, IMG submission 187464) | Marine sediment microbial communities from White Oak River estuary, North Carolina - WOR-1-52-54 (SPAdes) (version 2) | ecosystem: Environmental > Aquatic > Marine > Intertidal zone >...
AGATTAAAGCAATCCTCAATCACCCCTCAATGAAGTATGTTCCTGCACAACGCAGGGACTCCTGGAACGAATTGGAGCGTTATCTCTTATCCGACCAATGGGACAATAAAGGGAGGAAGCGAGTGTTTGATGTTATGTTCCGTATGGTCAAGGGACTGCATGAAGCTGGAGCCAAGCTAATTGTCGGAACCGATTGTCCGATACCGTTCGAGGTGCCTGGATTTTCTTTGCATGGAGAACTACAGAACTTTGTGGATGCAGGCTTGACCCCATATGCAGCCATAAAGGCTGCAACGCGAGATGCTGCCGAGTTTGTGGGAGCATTGGAGAAATTCGGAACGGTAGCAGTAGGACGGCGTGCGGACTTGATCCTTGTCAAGGCCAATCCGCTTGACAATGTGGCGAACGCTGCTAAACGCGTTGGCGTGATGGTTCGGGGTCGATGGTTCTCGGAAAGCAAGCTTCAAAAGAAACTAGATAGGCTTGCAGAGAAGTTTGTGAAGAAAAATACAAACGACATTTAGGCCCCAGTGTATGTCGTCAAATAATTTGGAACCACTCCTTGATATTCTAAGCAATGGTTTGTTTAATTCTTCCTAATTGAATGGATACCGATCCCGGCCTCCTTGAAGTTGATGATGCGAAAAGAGGGCTGGCTGGGTTGAAGAGCCGTTGAACAATATGGCGTGAAATTAATTATTTCACGACATTTTAATGTGGACTAAGATAGACTTGATTTGAAAATCTGGTGTCCATTATCCTAGGTCAGTAGGCTGATAGCCATATTGTCCAAAAGAGACCGAAAGTTTTGCAGTGGCCGCGGGCGCATTCATTGCACGTCATTCGTTACTGGATTGAATAATTAATATAGTTCGTTCTGAGGTAGATTTATGCTAGAATCAGGACATGATCATCGTTTCCGAATCAATATCTCTTGCGGAATTGAGAAAAATGGCCGAAGAGCGGTTCGAGATTCTAGTTAAAGCCGTGGTTGATGTGAAGAAAGAAATCATGGCAGTGGACGCCGAGCTTAATGCCGACGAAGAAGCTTTGCTCTTGGAGAAAGGCTCTAGACAGGAAGACCTCTGGGGAATCAATATATATCCTGAAATGCCAGAGACCGAGCGGATCGAATTCGACTCTTTGATCAATCTGCGTCCGAGTCAGGGGAATCGGACCCGAGGAGTGGATGCACCTGAGATTAGGCAAAAGATTATTAAAATCGTCAATAAACGAGTGAAAAAATGAAACGGATTTATCATAAAGACTTGACTCTTGAGCGCTGGGGAAGATTCTCGTTTTGTGAGCAGATGGCCAATATCGGGAGCGAAGTCTTTAGAGCCATGAGCTGGAGACATAAAAATCGGGAGTACAGCCGGCTAGCTTTTGAAAGAGCCCTGGAGCTTTTGGATCTAACGCTCGAGGCTGTCACCAATTCTGGGTCGAGGCTTAAAGAATTGACACGTCTTAGGGAAACTCTGGTTGACTATTTTCTTTTCGATAATGTTTATGGCTCTAGCAATAAAAGTTGGGAAACATATTTTAGCGCATTTAATTATGCCGCAAGAAATAACGCCGCCAAAATGTAAACGGCTCGGTCCTCCGCTCCTTGACCCGCTATATCGAGGTTACAATAGGGAACAAGCTGATGCCCGGAGATAGCTGAAGTTCGGAATTCGATAAAACGAAGAAGAATCTGGTGTCCATATAGTGTCCATAAGAGAACTAAAAAGAACCAAAAAGAACCAACAGAAACTAAAACAGAAACAATGTAAGATTCTGATAGAAAATATAGTTACTTTGTTTTCAAGGGTTTTCAGATTTTCTTAAAACTGATTCGTAATCAGTAGGTCGCGAGTTCGAATCCCCCTGCTGGCTCTCTTTTCCCCTCCCAGAAAATGGCTCCTCGGACAGGACTCGAAGCTGCAACCTAGAGATTGATAACCCACGTTGATTTATCAGAGACGAAAGATTAGAGTATTAATATTATCGAATTAGTTACCAATCACATTTAGGAGGTTAAATATGCCCATCATCCATGTCAATGTATGGGAAGGTTTCGGACAGCAAAAAGCTAAAATCACAATCCAAAATATAACAAAGGTCTTTGTAGATTTGGGGATTCCTACTCAGGCGGTCGAAGTCGTTGTACATGAAATACAAAAAACGCACTGGGGAATTGGTGGCGAACCAGCTTCGGAAAAATTTAAAGATATACTTCCTTAATAACCTGTTCAAGGTAATTTTAATCGTTGTCTCATTCTCTTTTTTTGAAAATACAGACAGTGCTGTGATGTCTGTTATTTCTGAAAGTCAATTGACAATATTCGATGTGCTTCGTTAGATAATCGTTCTCATCGGGTGTTAAATATTGGCTTTCTATTGTGGCATTTCTCATAAAGTTTTTAAGCAGTTGAAATGTGGTATTTTTTTCATCTTCCTCAACTCCGAAATCAACGTACAAATCAGGAAAAGATGTATGAACATCTTCGATGATATAATAACCGCCTGGTTTCACGTATCTGAATATATAGCCAAAGCTTATTTGTTGCTGTTCCATTTTATGCCCGCTGTCGTCGATTATGATATCGAATCCTCCTCCATACTTGGTGATGAAAGATTTCAATTGATTCCTATCTGCCTGATCGGCAACAAAAGTGTGAATTCGCTCTGAATCAAGATGAGACCTATTGTTGATATCAATTCCATAAATGTTTGCATTAGGAAAATATTCCTGCCATAGAGCCAGCGAACCCCCTTTCCCTATGCCTATTTCTAGAATTTTGACGGGCTTATTTTTCAGTGGATAGAAAATGTGCTCATAGATTTCTGTGAAACCATGTGCATCCATAGCTTTATCAGTTTTTCCCTCTGCTAATGAACTGAGCTCACCAAATTGGTGCGGACCCGAATATTTGCTAGTTGAATCTCCACAACAAGCTATGATTACGATTAAAATAGAGATGATGGAATGTTTTCGCATTGAGTGAAATTTTGACCAGGACATTTTTCTTCCTTTTTTCCCTTATGTCATCGCCATTCTACTTAATTTGTCAAAAAAGTTCAAAGAGATGACTGGGCCTGGTTCTTGAACATCAGAGGTGATAATAATGATACTGATTAGAGAGGAGAATGGGAGGATGGATGTGACTTGCCAAGAGGTGTTGCTATTTGTGTTTAAAACGCCATGTTTTTGAAGCGAATGTTGTGTTTCTTGAGCTTTTCATGAAGTGTTGTGTACTTGATTCCCAATAATTTAGCCGCATCTTTGCGATTTCCATTAGATCTGAATAATGTCCGGATGATTAACCTTCTTTCTAGATCTTCAATAAATTCTCTGAGTGGCATGGTATTGACGGAGCATAATCTATCAAAGGCTACATTCAGTAATGTTTCCCACAAGTCTTCCTTGGATGAGGTCCGTTCATCATGGGAGGTGAATCTCTTGAGTTCCTCTTCTTTTTTGAATAATTGTAATATTATTTCTTTTGTTGGTTGAATGGAATTCTCTGTCTTCATGACTCCTCCACACAATCTTGATGATGGATTGGAAGAAAATTTTCATACATGTTTGAAAACATCCCTTTCGTTGTAGAGCTTGAATCATGCCAACTGCAGGAGCGATTCATATAAATACACAGAAATGTGGAGGAGGAGCACTGTTCGTTGCTGCAAAAAAGAAACTGCCCCTGGAACTTTTGGGAAAAATGTTATAAAAGATGCGCAATCGTGGAGGAAGAGAAGATATTCCTAGCGATCATTCTTGGGCAAAACGGTTGCCTCATCATTAAGAAGTGTTAAAAAAATAGACAAAAAACACTCTCCCCCTTTAAGGTTATAAAAGAGGGAAGAAAATCATCCTGAGATTCATCCATAAGGGCGATTGTGCAAATCAAGATGATGGATTAAATTTTTTCGTGATGAACCAGACCCGAAGTGCATCTTCCAAACATCAGTTGGATGAGCAAGGAAAGATGAAAAAATCAAAAAAACAGCTCATGGACGAACTGCTCAAGCTCCGTCAGAAGATTACCAACCTTGAAACATCTAAGAGAGAACTTAAAGAATCGAATGAGCGCCTAAGAGAATCTGAAGAAAAACACAGGAACATCGTGGAGATGTCTCCTTATGGCATCGTCACAGTAGATTTAAAGGGGAGAATAACAAGCTGTAATAAGGCTTTTTTTGATATGATAGGCTACCCCGAAGAGGGAATCATCGGTAAGAAATTTACAAGGCTTCCTCATTTACCCAAGAAAGACATCTCAAAAAACCTTAAAATATTCAGCTCTCTCCTTAAAGGAAGAGTTCCAAAAGCTTTGAAGTTCGATTGGATTCAGAAAGACGGAACCGTGCGAACCTCTGAGGCGTACATCAGTCTGATAAAAAAGAGGGGACAACTTTCTGGGATTCTCGCTATTGCAAGGGATATAACCGAGCAGAGACAAACAGAGGATACCCTTAGAATCAACGAGGAAAAGTACGGCGAACTTTTTCATCATTCGAACGATGCCATTATTATTCATGACGAAGAGGGAAATATCCTGGATGTGAATAAAAAAGCATTAGCTTTGTTTGGTCACAAAAAGCCCGAAATTCTTGCTCTGAAAATACCTGATATTCATCCCAAGAGTGAGCTCGAGACTTCGAAAAAAGCTTTCCAGGCCATAAAGAGAGACGGATTTGTCAATTTCGAGTGTCTTTTCAGAAAAAAGAATGGGGATGTTTTTCCAGCCGAGGTCTCCTCAAGCTTATTCAAAGTTGGAAGCAAGAGTCTCATTCAAGGAATTGTCCGTGATGTCACTGAACGGAAACTGGCTGAGGAATCACTCCGGAAAAACGAGAAAAAATTCCGAAGCTTAGTGGAAAATGCAAATGATGCGATCTACATCATCACTCATGAGGGTTTTCAGTATATCAACTCCGCGTTCGAGCAGTTGACTGGGTACACTTCTAAGGAGGTTTGTAAGAAGACGTTTAACTTCTGGAGCATCATTCATCCTGATGATGTAAAGATGATCAGGGAAAGAGAGGAGGCGAGAAAGGAAGGCAAGGAGGTGCCCAGCAGGTATGAATTCAGAATCCTGGCAAAGGATGGGCCTACAAAGATTGTTGAGCCTGCAACGGTCAACATAGGGGAGAAGGGAGAGACCAAGGTCATGGGAATTCTCAGGGATGTCACAGAACGGAAAAACGCAGAGGATAGACTCAAAGCTTCACTTCGAGAGAAAGAGGTTCTTTTAAGGGAGATTCATCACAGAGTCAAGAACAACATGCAGATTATTTCCAGCCTTCTCCGCCTCCAGTCTCGCTTGATCAAGGACGGCAGAATGGTCGAGATGTTCAAGGAGAGCCAGAACCGGATAAGATCGATGGCTCTTATCCATGAAAAATTGTACCAGACAGAGGATCTCTCGAGGATCAATTTCGCCGAATACATCCGGAGCTTGACGGTTCATCTGTTTCATACCTATAGGATCAATCCGAATATCGTGAAGATGAATACCGAAGTGGAAAAGGTTTATCTAGATATCAACAGGGCCATTCCCTGTGGTCTGGTCATTAATGAGTTGGTTTCGAACGCGCTCAAACATGCCTTCCCTGACAGCAAGAAAGGGGAGATTCACATCAAACTCTATTCCAACAAACGGAACAAAACCAACCTCATTGTGAGTGATGATGGGGTGGGATTGCCCGAAAATATCACTATCCAGGAGCCTGAGACTCTGGGTCTTCAACTGGTGAATGATTTAGTCAAACAAGTTGAGGGTAAAATTAGACTGGAAAGAATAAAAGGAACCACTTTTCATATAGTGTTTTAGATGTCCGACTCTATCTCTGTTGCTTGAAGGGATTGAATTCTGTCTTGGTATATCCTTGAGCCAAGTCATAGGTTCCAGCCGGGGCGTCCTTCTTCTCAACAGAGGCGACTTCTTCCCATTGTTTTTGTTCAGCCCCCATCATTTTCATCGAGAATTCGGTGCGCACAGGATAGCCATCCATTTTTTTAAATTCCTCGATAAATTCTTTGAACATGGGATTCAAAGACAGCGTCTCAGCATAGAATTTTTTATATAAATCTGCGTCAACTCCCAAATCTTCTGAAGTCCAGATGTGCATGGTGATGGGCATACTCATCCCCATCATGGAGACCGCAATTTCAACCAGATACTTTTTACAATTCCAGTTATTGATGGTTTTGGCCTCACCGGTGTCCGTGACGGTTGAGGTCATATTCATAGAATCCATCATCTGTTTCGCTTCTGGAGGCATGGCTTGGTCTAGATCAATAGGAAGATCCATTTCTGAGTAGGTTTTATCAGAATGGTTGATCATGTATATTTTTTTTGTATCAAATCTAACTAACATTGTTGTATCTCCCTCATCCCTTCTCATCTTGTCTTTTGCCAGCCAGGTCATCACTTCTTCATCTTTGGCAGGTTGGGTTTGTCCCATCATGCTGACGGCATCGGTGTGTCGTTTTGCTTTGATCACATGGTCAGCTTGAGTATTCGGGGGAGAAAGAACCAAGGAGAGAATAAACAAAAGCGTTATACTCATCAAGATCACACTCTTTTTCATACAATTTCCTCCTTAAATGAGCTTTGCCTAATGTATCTTATTTTATATGGAAAAGCAATTTTTTTTATCGGCGGGATAATTTTATCCTACGGGAAAACCAGATGTTGAAAATTAATAACAGCATCGCACTCCCGACTACAATGGTTCAACGGACCTTCTCATCTAATGGAAAATATGTTGTGGCACTCACAGGGCTCTTGTAAAAAGAGGTTTTATAAGTCTTAGCTTCTACTTGTTCCTTTGTCCTCTGTGGCCATTTATACCGAGATTTCTACAGGGTATGACCAAAGTATTTTTCCAGAATCAGATTTTCTTTGTAGGCAATGAATAAATTTTCTTTTTTAACTTCCGATTTGCTGGAGCGGATACCATCTCTGAATTTTACGTCTCTGCGGAAGATGTGAACTCTGATTTCGTGGAGAAACGGACGGGCATAACGATGCGATGCCGAAGGGCTTGGAACAAAAGAAGTCCGAGTAATCCATATTCCAAATTTATTTATTTAATATTTTGACATTTGAATATTCTTTTCATTATAATATAATCAAACTGCTGGCTGGAGAGGAATCCTCCTTAGCCCCGCTTCCTTTTCTAAACCTTGGCGCCTCGACAGCCAGCACTCTGAATCTAATCTTTAAACATCCTGAATAAGATGTGATTCTACCCATCTCAATACTTTACTCCGTTCTAGGGATGTGATCCTCAAAATTATCATGGAAATGCTTGTGTTGGATTTCTGTTCTTAGTTCTGTTTCTTCTCTTTTGTCTTTTGAGGCGTTATGATCTTTTTTGTTCGCTCCTTGATGTGATCTTCGTGATCGAGGTGGGAGATGCCCTCTTTCAGCCACTCGGGAGCAGGTTTATCCATGAGATGATGGTCGAAGAACTCCCTCATTCTTATTGTGTAGTCCTTTTGGTTGGCAGGCTTGCGAAGACCGTGATTTTCACCTTTGTATTGAAGCATGATTACTGGCTTTTCCAAGCGCCTGAGCGTGTTGAAGTATTCGATACCCTGGTTCCAGTCCACCGCTCCGTCTTTATCGTTGTGAAGGAGGAGGAGGGGAGTTTGGACATTCTGTGCATAGTAGACGGGAGAATTTCTGGTGTAGGCCTCTATGTTTTCCCAGTATCCACCTTTGAAACGACCCTGGCTGCTCTCGAAGATAGGTTGATTAGCTGATCCTGTGTTCCAGTAGATCGAGCTGTACATGCTAATCATGTTGGTCAAGGGAGCTCCGGCAACAGCCGCGCGGAAGGCATTTGTCTGTGTAATCAGATAAGAGGTCTGGTAACCTCCCCAGGAGTGTCCGTGAATGCCCACCCTGTCCTTGTCCACAACTCCTGTTGCTATAGCAGCCTCGAGAGCAGGAAGCACACACCACACAGATGACATCCCAGGATCATTGACCTTGTAAACGATATCAGGCATCAGAACCGCATAGCCACGGCTGGTATACACGGACTTATTGAATCCCCTTGCCGATGGAGAGAAGTAATAGTTAAGCCGTTGGGAGAGCTTTTCGTAGATGTAGACGATGGTGGGATATTTTTTACCTTTTTCGTAGTTTGCCGGGAGGAAGAGGGCAGCTTGTAATTTGTCTCCTTTTGCGCTCTCATAATCGAGAGTAATGGAGCCTTCTGACCAGAAAAAGTCCTCCTGCTGGGGATTTGCCTCAGTTAGCCTCTGGCCTTTTAGGAGAGACCCATCTGTTATGTAGTAGTCGGGGTAGTCTTTAGGTGTTTGCCTGGTATAGAGATAAACGTCTGCATTTTTGGCCTTAGTCAAGGAGAATAAGGCATCATCCCAGAGCAGCATTTTAGCTCCTGGCTTTCCTTTATCCAAGCGGGCAATTCCGCCTTTTTTTGTCCATTCTCCGTAAGCGGCGATGTAAAGGGATTTTGCCAGGTCAATTCCTTTCTCTTCCGGATCAAGACGCAAGCGCCTCTGGTATCGAATCCCTTCCTCTCTGCCGTTTAAAGTCAAATTCACACCTTGACCGCCGTGAACAGGAATATTCCATACGTCCCAGTTGTCGTAAAGGAGAACCGACACGCCGTCTTTAACCCATCCGAAATAAAAGGGATAGATCGGAGGATTGACCACGTTGTGATCATCCTCTTTGTTAATAAAGGAAGTTAGAACATCTTTGGTGATGTTATATTTTTTTCCGGTCGGCATCTCATAGGTGTAGTAGTGTCCATCATCGTAATACAGAAGGTGGGTACCATCTGGAGAGGGGCCAAAGAACCAGCGGCATTTCTTGAGAGCAAGCTTTTTTTCTCCAGTTTTAAGGTCAAACACATAGATATCCTGATAGCGCCGACCCTCCAGATTTCCCGCCAATTCGTATTCTTGGTTATCGATCCCGATGGCCCAGCGATGTTTGGGAGTGGCTGAGACATGCCTAATGTCATCGTCAGCAAGCCTGATGAATTTTTTTTCGTTCACACGATAAATGCACAGATAGCTGAAATTCTTATCCCTTTGTTCTTGAACCTGCTGCATGGACTGAAGCCTTTTGTCATGCCAATGCCAGATGACCAAATCGGGCAGGTCTTCTTTATCTATGTCCTTTTCCTTTTTAGGCATGTCCTTGGGTGACTCTTCTTTCTTTTCTTCTTCTTTAATCTTATCTTTATCTTCCTTTTCTTTTGCTTTCTCTTTTTCCTCTTCCTTTTTCTCCTTTTTCTTTACCTCGTTTATGCCGAACAGAATACCAGATAAGTCCTCAGTCCATAGTGGATTCCTGTTAGGACTTATGGTCATGCCTTCCGGAAAATCCTTGTCTTCTTTGGGATCGTAGGTAACTTTAGAAGGCACATTGGAGGCAAATTGAGAAAATCCCACCAGGCCGTACAGCTTGTCTTCATAGTCGTCATCATCTTTGCCCTTTAAGGCGGCTAAGCCGTTGCCTTCTTCAGTCCAGGTCAGCTTCTTGTAGACAGCCTTATCACTATCGAGCGGAAGGATGACTCCTGTTTTCATGTTTCTTGCCTGGACACCGTTTCCGCTTCTTTCCTGTGCATCTACGACCCAGGCCAGCCATTGCCCTTTCTTGTTGAAGGCAAACTCGGCGACGTTTCCTATGTTCAGCTCGTTTCCTGTGGCAAGCTCATGAAGGATCAGGTCTGCTCCTCGCCATTTATCCTCATCTTTATTCCCACCGGGTGGCATGTCCTTGCCTTCGGGAGGATATCTGTGCAAAGCGAGCCAGGAAGAAGCCTCTCCTGAGAAAGCGAATCTGTTAACCTTTTCGAATTCAACCTTTTCTCCTGATGCCAGGTTCACCATAGCCACCTTGTTGTAGACTTTTTTCTTCTGCTTTTTCAGTTTTTTTGCTTCCTCTCTTTCGGGATAGACGGTAAAAGCCACCCATTTGGAGTCTTCTGAAAAAACCACATCCTGGGAGAAGCCTTGGACCTCGCCTGCAGGAAACTTGTGTTCCATATCTGCCTTTGTTTTCCTGATGATGACTTCTCCATCTCCTTCTTGAGGAGAAAGCCTGTAGGCAAACCACTGGCCATCGTTGGAGATGGATGGTGAACGGATGCTTTTCCAAGCCAGGATATCTTGAATATCTTCGAGCGCCCGAGGCTCTTTTGCTGCTTTCTCCTCGCTGAAGGTCGAGTAACTCGGAAGGAAAAGAAAAATCCATAAGAGAACTAAAATTTTGTTTCTTGCTTTTTTCATCATATCCTCCTTTTTTTGATATTTTTATGAGGTTCTATTCCAGACACACCCGATAAGCTTTATTGCTTTAGATTCATCGCCACAGAATGGAAGAGAATGTTTAAAGATAATATAATATCAAAGGGTGGAACTAAAATACATATTTTCTAATAAACACAATTCACTCCTCAGACGTAATACTGATGTGAAAGACGGATTCTATGATTGATCAACAGCTTTTACAGAGCTGTCTTCAAGGCGAAGTGGAGGACTATCACAAGATCGTGGAAAAATACAGGACGAAAGCGATGACCATGGCCATGAACATTCTGGGGAACCGGGAGGATGCCGAGGATGCCAGCCAAGAGGCTTTTATCCAAGTCTATCAGAACCTGGAGAAATACGACTTTAACCAGAGTTTTCCCAATTGGTTGTATTCCATACTCTACAAGAGATGTCTGGACCGTCTGAGAAAGCGAAAAAGATTTTACAATTTTTATCAGAGGATAAAGATGGAGCCGTCTCAATCGTACAGCGTTCAGCCGCCGAATCCTTCAGCCCTTCCCAAACTCAAAGAAAAGATGCAAGATTATCTCAATCCTAAAGAGCGAATCACTCTTTTTCTTTGGGCGAGCGAGGGATACACGAGTTCAGAGATAGCCAGTGTACTGAAGTGTTCGCCGAGCACGGCAAGAGTCTATTTATTTAAGGCTCGTAAGAAAATTAAAGCTCTGTTGGAGAAAGAAAATGTTTCTTTGTAAGTTTGTAAATTTTTGGTTTTCACTCTTTCCCGTTAAGCCCTGGCAAGATTTCTTGGTCAGGGCACACATCCATAAATGCCAGGCATGTCAAGACCGGTTGGCAAGTTTGGACGAGGTTAAGGCATTGCTGATGCATGAGAGCGATATCCGCAGTTCCCGGGATCTCTGGCCGGATGTGAAATCAGCAATCATCGTGAAAAAACCGGAGAAACGCGCTTTTCTCGCCGGTTATCCGAGATGGGCCTTTGCCGCGGCCGGCCTGATGGCAATCCTGGTTGCTGGATTCTTGTTCTACACTGTACTTATCCAGAATGCAGGACTCACAGAACAGGAAGAGGGTGCAAGGTTTCAGATCAATTATTTAAGAGTAGGGGATGAGCCAGCCACGCCTTATCTGTATCAACCGAAAGATTCGGATATGATCATCGTTTGGGCAGAAAAAAGCCCGTAAAGGAGGAATGTATGCATAAGAAAAAAATATTATGGCTTGTTTTTGGGAGTGTTATCTTTTTTTCTTTCTTCCTTCATGCCGATTACGAACTGGAGTTGAAAATGCGGTTTTTTGAAGGAGTGAGGGAGGGGAAATCTGGACCGCCTGAGTTTGTTACGTCTTCCTATCTCCAGCCTACTGTGACTGCGACAATACCGTCTAGATTTCTTTTAGCCGAAGAAAAGGAGCAAATCGGGAAGGTTTTTAACCTGAAAGATGTGAATCTGATCACTGAGGCAGACCTGAGGTGGAGTGCCAAGAAGGGTGACCTTGTCCATGTCTTTCGCCTAGACGGAAAGGAATATCGCATCACGCTTTCTGTCGTTCCCAAGGAATTCAAAGTATCATCTGAAACGGCTAAAAAAGAGGCTGTTCATCAAATCAAAATCGGAATTCTTGAGCAGCTCGATGATAGAAAGACCGATCTTATGAATACAGAAGTTATTCTTCCTCAAAAGAAGATGGCCGTTTTAGGGTTTGAAGACAAAGAAGGGAATCCCTATTTTCTTTCCTTTCATGTCGTTAAAGCGATAGGTGCACCGCCACCTCCCCCACCGCCACCTCCTCCATCACCTCCTCCACCTCCATCCAGAGAGATTAAACAAGCCGAGGAGAAAATCAAAGAGTTTGAAAAGGGAGCTGTTCCGTGTGTTGGAGAAATCAAGCCTCCAAAACTTCTTAAAAAAGTCAACCCTGTTTATCCTGAAGAAGCCAGACAGGCAAAGGTCTCTGGAGTTGTGATCCTTGGTGTCAGGACAGATACCCAGGGTCGTGTTAAGAGTGCGATGGTGTACAGGAGTAAAGATCCTTTGTTGATCGAACCGTCTATTGATGCCGTGAGGCAATGGGTGTATGAACCTCTATATATCAAGGGAGAACCCGTGGAAGCCGTGTTTACGGTCACAGTGACCTTTAAACTTAACGGCAAGGAAGAAAAAAGTGTCGGTGGTGTAGTGCAAGCCGTGGGTGTG
>Ga0209636_10005927_pt1 | contig 12472 bp, 10 predicted proteins | sample DeeMarSWOR152_54_FD_187464 | JGI IMG/M metagenome (GOLD analysis project Ga0209636, IMG submission 187464) | Marine sediment microbial communities from White Oak River estuary, North Carolina - WOR-1-52-54 (SPAdes) (version 2) | ecosystem: Environmental > Aquatic > Marine > Intertidal zone >...
TCTTTTTTTTGTCGATTAATTCTTATTAGGTCTTATTCTCTATATTCTATATCTAGTTAAAAATTCCAATGAGGTCGCGATTTTATAGTTCTTTATTTTTCAGGAATCTAGCTCCTCCACTTCAATCATGTCACAAATATTTTTTATTAAATGTTCCATAACTATCTGAGCTAATTCTGGAAATAAAAATATCTGACCATCTTCTTCAAATTGGCTTAAACAGCGTTCTAATCCTACTTGTCTTAATGGGTCATAACGTTCTCCACCAAACTTGAGGTACCCTCCTAATCCTCCTAAAACTGGCCATTTTCTCAAAGCAGCTTCTATATCCCTTTTAATGAAATTATTCATTTGATAGAATTTCCCATAATCGATCCCACCGTATAACGTCGCAATTGAGTGTTCAATAGTATCTGCATGCCCTCCAGTTTGTACTGCAGTCAAATAGGCATCTTGAGTTGCAATAGAATAATTTTGTGATTGAAGAACTTCATTTATATCCACCTCGTAGGTGTTTACGAATAATAAATCAGATAATCTAAATTTAGTTTTTAACTCACCCCAAATGGAGAATTTATCAACGCCATAATTACCACCATGGCCGTTAATAATGAGGATCCTGGAAAAATTAATCCCTAGTTCTTGGAGAATCTTACAATGATATTCTATATAGTCTACGCTTTTATTCACACAATCTTCCATTGGTATGAAAGCAGGACTCCAATTTAAGGCGATATCTCCGACTTGATCGGTAGTATAAGGTATGTGGGCAACAAATTTGGCTCCAGATCGTTCAGATACATGATAAGCAACGAAATTAGCGCAGCGACTGTCATTATCAGGAGATAATGCAGGGCCATGTCCTTCGCAAGGATTTCCTATCGAAAAAATTAACGTATTTGAACTTGCCAGTTCAAATGGCCCCCAATCATTCATTTTACCTTTTAAATACAAAAAATCGTTCATTGTTGATCATTCCTCTTCTTTGTAGATTTAGATACTTTGATAATATTTCATTTTTCTTTTATAGGCTATAAATAAAACTAATTATCCCTATAGTAGCTATTATAACTCCCAAAAATCTTACTGTCAGTGTTTTTCTATCAAAGGGTTCTTGAAGGGCATTCTGGAAAGTCTTATTTTGTGCAATGAGAAACATGAATATGAAAACGAAGAGACCTTCTAAAGCAGTAATAGCTTCAGTAATAGTTAAAGATTCTCCTATAGCAAGAGTAGTTGCAATATCTGCAATCATTATAAGAATTACATATATTATGGCCTGTAAAACCAGTTTTGGTTTTCTTAAAGTGTCCTTTAAAGGTCTCTTATCTCCAATTTTTCTGTTTAATATGGGATAGAATCCAAGAGTCGCAATTAGTAAAAAAGTCAATCGGAATACAAGTTGAGTGAGAACATTAATCTGATTACTAAGTAGGCGAATAAATGCATTACCTATTGAAAAAAAGATAACAGCTAACATGAACCACCCTGAGCCACTGGATTTAAAAAGGAAAACATCCGTTAATCTCAATTCTTTTTGCCATGATACCAATAGCACTCCTATAAACACAACCAAAATGAAAAGATAAGAATTAAAAGGAAATCGTTCATTCAAGAACAACCATGCTAAGAAAACACTAAATATCACTCGTGATGAAACGACAACTCCTCCAGTAGAGACATTTCCTTCGTTTAATCCAATAAAAAAAGTAACTAATCCAGTAAAAATAACCATTGCAGAACAGAATATAATAAAAATGTTGTTAATGGTTAAATTTTCATTCATTTCCGAACCAAACAGTAAAAAACTTGGAAAGTAAAGAATTAGTAAAAGAATATAGTTTATTGCTATCTGAAGAAATAACATATGTATTGGATTTTTTATTTGAGTGAGAACTAACTTACTATACACAAAACTTGTCGAAATAACGATAGTTCCAATGAAGGCTAAAAATATGAAAAATGGATCCATTATGATGTTTCCTTCTTTAATAGCAAAGTAGATTTGTTCATTTATATTTAGAAGTAGTGTATTTGAATTTCTAAAACCAAGAGCTTTTTAATTTTAATATTTTTTTAAAATTCTATTAATATTAATAACAATTCCCTATTCTAAAGAGATAACTTGCCCCTAAAGATACTTTTAAATAGAAAATTACAAAAATATGTATATTTGATACATTATGAAAGCTCAATACTTAATCAAGACTTTCGAGAATGAGAGACTTTTCCAAATCCTCAAATATGATCTACTTTATGAAATAGATCTAGAGAACAAACTATTCAAATCAGAACAAAAAATCTTAGTTAAAAACAATTCAAATGAATCTATTGCCGAAATCGAAGCCATTTTGTACGAATATTTAGTCATTAGCTCTATCATTATTAAGGACTTTGCCACTGACAAAACACTTAATCATAAATATATAACTACTCAATTTGAAGACCAATTTATTCGTTGTGAAGGATTAGAGGGAATAAAATATCAGCTAATTAAAATATATTTGGAAGAATCCATTAAACCTAATCAAGCGTTTATAATACATATGAACTTTCAAATGTCCGCAGGAGAAATAAAAAAAAGTGAACCAAAGTATATGTGGTCTTTTGTTGTTAACCCACTAATATGTTATGCTGTCGAGCCTTGTAGTGGTCATTATTTGCGTGTACTTTATGGAGAACCTTCAGCACCTTTTGATCTCACAATTAAATATCCTGAAGGAAATTATTCTTGTGTCCCTGGTTTACTAAAATCTACTAAAAAAGAAAATGGATTTATTATTGACCATTATAGAAGTAAAACTCCTAATATCCCCGCTTTTTCCGTCGCACCTTATCAAAAATTTAGTAAAAGCAGAAATGGTTTGGGTATTGATTTTTATATCTATCCTGGATTGTCATTGGATAAAGATTTATTTAATTCTCTTTTTCATATTATACAGTTATTTTATGAATACTTTGGTGATAATGGAACAAAGACATACAAGTTTGCTACAGTGGGGGCATTTGATTCAACTATGGGAGGCTCAGAAAATAAGGGGAATGCTATCTACTTCGATATCAAATTTTTGAACGAATCCTATATGGTTGGAATATGTGCTCATGAGATTTTTCATAATTGGAATTTATTCTATGTTTATTTTTCTGGTGATCTCTTTGAGTGGTTTGCTGAGGGAGGAGCGAATTTCATTGCTACATGGGCAATGGAAAAAATTTCCAATGTGAATGTAGGTGCGCATACAAGGAAGTTTTTTATAAACGGTTATATTGAAGGTGAGGGCTTCAACACTGAAAGATCTTTGTTGAATATTGATAAGATTGGTGGAAAAAAAGATAGTTTTGTATTGATATATTATTATGGTGCTCTAGTGTGGGAGCAATTAAGACAAAAAATTGGAGATAATGCCTTTTTTACTGGTTTAAGACAATTTTTTAGAGATTATGGTTATAAAAATGTAACCTATCAAGAACTCTTTTCTTGTTTAGAAAAAGAAACTCCAATCAATGTCAAAGAATATTTAGAACCTTGGATTAATCAAGTTCCTAAAATCGATCTTTCTATTGCCAGTGTCGATTATGAAGAAACTAGGGATAAATTTGCTACTGAAATTAGAATCAAAATTAAATCAGAAAAGAATTTGGAATTGATAACTGATGTTGGTTATCGAACTTCTTTAGAAGGTGAAATGTTTATTAAGCCTGTTACTTTCACAAAAAAGGGAGAACAAACTGTAAGGTTTGAATCTGCCCAAAGGCCAGTTTTTGTTCAAATAGATCCTTTCTATAGAGTCCCTCAAGTAAATCTAGAAAATTGTACATGGATAAATAATGGAAAATGGGAGGATTAACTAGATAAGCATTTGCTATAGAAAATGTATATGAAGTACTTGTAGGTAGGATATTTCTAGAATTTTATCTTACGACACCAAACAGATCTGAATCTGTTATTAAACTACCAGAATATTAATGTTCCTTAAACAACATAAAACCATATATAGAATTTTAATGATTAGCTAAGGAATTTGTGAGTGTTTATAGATCATGAATAAACAAAAAATAGTACCAATGATGATATGGGAGTTAGAACGGGGTTTTCAAGGACTAGTACAAACATTGAATGAAATTCCGAAGGAAGAAGCACAATGGAAGCTAACTCCTCATTCTAGAACATTAGAAATCATTAAACAATGGAATGAGAAAGGGAATGACTGGGTATCAGCACAAACATTGGATCCTATCTCTACTATCGAATATAAGGTCGTTCACATAGCACAATGCAAGCAGATGTATGATGAATATGCCTTCAGGGAGGGTACCCTGAACTGGCGAGACCTCGAAAGTCCCGAATGGCCAAAATGTATTACTTTTTTGGAACAAACTCAGACAAGATTAGTAGACAGTCTTCAAAAAATAGCTGATGAACAGTTAGAAAAGATGGTTTCTACTAATTGGGGGGATTTATGGTCAATAAAACAAATTATTTCAACGATGATTCTTCATGATGCGTACCATTTTGGTCAAATTTGTACGATAAGAAATCTCTATAAAATAATTAATAGGAATGGCCTTTGAACTTGTATACAGAAACAAAAATCTCCATAAGTTTTAATATTTATAATTAACTATCCTGTTTAGTTATCAGTTATTGTCTCATTGTTTTTTTCTCCATCAAGAGTGGAAACTTTAGGCTAGAAATGTATTATTCGGGAAAAAGGCTCTGGTTTTTATCTAATTATAAGATATCTTTAAGATATTTGAAATAATTGCTTTTTTTATGAAATCAGAAGACGTAGATCAATTAGTAAAGATAATCTGGGATTATCATCATATGAATCATAAGCTCGAGAAAGCTGATTGTGTTTTGGTTCTTGGAAGCCATGATTTACGAGTTGCTGAATATGGAGCTAGATTATTCCTTGAAGGTTGGGCTCCAATAGTAATTTTTTCTGGAGGAATTCGTAGTAAAAGCGATTTGTTGAAGACCGACTGGAATGAATCGGAAGCAGAGGTGTTTGCAAAAATAGCAGTAAAGATGGGAATTCCTAAAGACAGAATAATCATTGAGAATAAAGCTACAAATACAGGAGAAAACATTCTCTTTACTAAGAAGATCTTACAGGGTAAGAATGTTGATCCCAAGAAGATAATTGTTGTTCAAAAACCATATATGGAAAGAAGAGCATATGCAACTTTCAAAAAGCTTTGGCCAGAAAAGAAAATAATTTTGACATCTCCTCCTATTGATTTTGAAAGATATCCCAACAATGAAATTGTGAAAGAAGATGTAATTAACATTATTGTTGGAGACCTACAAAGAATCAGGATTTATCCAAGAAAAGGATTCCAGATTTTTCAAGAAATTCCAGAGGACGTTTGGGAGGCTTACAAGAAGTTGGTTACACTAGGATATACCAAACATCTGTTGAGTTAACTAAATGAATAAATTTCATCATTTAGAATCCTCTATTTTCGATTACCTGCTGATACCAATGGGCACTTTTCTTCCAAATACGTTCTTGAGTGTTAAAATCCACACGAATTATACCAAATCGTTTACTATAACCATGAAACCACTCGAAGTTGTCCAAAAGACTCCAAATAAAGAATCCTTTGAGATTTACTCCTGCCTTGATAGCTTTATTTGCTTGTATAAAATGCTGTTGTAAATAATCCACTCTATCGGTATCGTACACTAAATTATCAATTATTTTATCATCTTTGGCTGCCATGCCATTCTCTGTTATGTATATTTCAGGATGGTTGTATTCTTCGTCCACTCTCTTCAAAATATCATACAGGCCATCAGGATAAATTTCCCAGTTCATTTCAGAATATTCTATCCCTTCCTGAGGAGGATTAACTTGAATCTCTCTAGCTTGGAGCTTTTTCACAAATGAAGCGTCATCAGTTATCTCTTCTGGATTATTAAAACCAATTCGTAACCTAGTGTAATAATTTATTCCAAGAAAATCCAATGGAAGCACGGATTTTAACAATGCTGTATCACCTTCTGGGAATGAGATTTTAAACATCTGCTCATAATTTTCAATTAAATCACTAGGATAAGATCCCAATAGTACTGGCTCCAAATATAACCTATTTGCTTCAGAATCGACAATGTGAACCAACGATTGATCACTTGGGTGTTCTGATATAGGATAAACTGGTAGAAGATTGATAACTATTCCAATCTTTCCTCCATCTGAATAATCTAAATCTCGATAAGCTTGGATTGTCTGAGCATGGGCTTTATACACGTTCTGTAGTTCTACAATCGCATCACTTCTCCTTTCTAATTCCCCTTTGTCAATTCCAAAGGTTTTTTTTAAACTCCTCAGTATTGGGATGATGAGCTACAAAGACTTGAAGTTCATTGAAAGTAATCCAATGTTTAATACGATCACCAAACTGTTTAAAGACATAATTAGCATATGCTACAAAAGCCTCAACAACTTTTTCGCTCTGCCATCCTTCGTGATCGGTGTAAAGCTTTAAAGGTAAATCCCAGTGATAAAGGGTAGCAAATGGAGTAATCTCATTCATAATTAACTCATCAATAAGACGATCGTAGAATTTTATACCTTTGGAATTAGTTTCGCTTTCTCCTGTAGGGAAGATACGAGGCCATGAAATTGAAAAACGGTAAGCATTAACGCCAAGTTCTTTCATTAATTTGATATCAGCAGAATAACGGGAATAATGGTCACAGGAAACATTACCCGTAACACCATTTTCAATTATTCCAGGTGTATGGCAAATTTTATCCCAAATGGATTCTCCTTTCCCATCTTTATTCCAGGCTCCTTCAACTTGAAAGGAGCTAGTTGCAACTCCGAAGAGAAAATCGTTTGGAAATAGAATAGAATTCGGCATATTAGTAATATCCTTATTTTTTATCTCCAAAATGAACTGAAATAAAAAATATATTACAAAGAAGAAACAATATTGTATTAAGCAAGTATTTTAATTTATAAAAAACTTAATTTGAAGGACTAATGAGTTATATCTACATAAGGAGATATTTTCATGTACTTGCAAGGTGTGAATATCGGTGGTTATTTTTCTCAAGTGGAAGAATTCAGTGAAGAACATCTGAATACATTTATAACAGTGAATGATATAAAAATCATTAAAGAGTGGGGATTTAATGTTGTTAGACTACCCGTTGATTATTTTTTCTTTGAAAAAGATGAAAATCCATATCGCTATTTAGAAGATAGATTAAAACTAATTGATAAAGTTGTAAAATGGACTCAGAAAAGAGATATTGTTCTTATTTTAGATTTACATAAAGCCCCAGGCCATACTTTCGATGTTAGAGAAAGCGAGAACAATGACCTTTGGGATAAAGACTCAGAGAATCGTGAAAGATTTCTAAAGATTTGGGAGATGTTTTCTAAAAGATATCAAACCACAAATAATATTATGTATGATATTATGAATGAACCAATAGCTTCAGAGGACTCCGATTGGTATAAGTTAGTGGAGGAAACTATTCCAATAATCAGAAATAATGATCTAAAAAATTATATCATCGTGGAATCAAATCTTTGGGGACAGGCCTCCACTTTTAAGAGTATGAGGAAATTTAATGATGAAAAAATTATTTACAGCTTTCATTTTTATGAACCACATGTAATCACTCATCAGATGGCTGAATGGGTTCCCTTTGTTTATAATAATATTTATAGAAAGTATTTAAAATATCCAGGAAGGCCTGAAGGTTTAAAAAGCGTAAAAGAGGAGGTTGCCAAGGTTTCCCCACAATTTGCTTTATTTTTTGAGAGACAGGATGTAGAATGGAATAAATCAGAACTTGAAAAGGCAATTACTCCCGTCTTAGCTTTTAAAGAGAAGTATAATGTCCCAATTTTATGTGGAGAGTTCGGCTGCGTGGCAAAAGCGGACCCAGAAACCCGAAAGAACTGGCTTACTGACGTAATATCAATTTTTCAGAAACATCAGATCTCTTATACTTATTGGAGTTATAAAAACATGGATTTTGGTATTTATGATTTTACTGAAAAATATCAAGACAATCCTAACTATTCAAAAGAAGAAAGGCTAGATAATACAACTCTAAGCGTTCTTCAGGCTGGAATTCCTGCTTAAATAAGAGATACAGAAAATAAGATTTACTTCTTCTCAAGATGAGAGATATTGTTCTGTAACTCAAAATTTGCCCATTGTATTATTTTCGTAGCTTCATTTCCATAATATCCTCTACTATTTACTTCAATAATTATTATCAGAAAGAGGTAGACATTATATAATTGCCTTCGTTGCTCTAAATCATTCGTAAATTCAAATTTTTCTTTAGTTCCAGCTTCAAAACCTTCAAGAAAAGCTTGATTACTTGGTGCATGCATAAATTCATATTCTATGAGTGGATCACCCCAGAGGGCTCGTTCACAATCAATTATTCCTTCAATAGAACACTTTTCTTGCTCCTGTTTAATAATAAAGATATTTCCTTCCCATAAATCCCAGTGAACTAACTGAGGTACTTTTACATCTTCTAAAACAGTAGCATTGTTCTCAATTAACTTCATTATGTCTTTGGGGGATTGGGGAATCTTAGCGTTTAATTCAATTCCATCATCTAGAACGTTTTTAATCATATTTACAAATGTATTTTTCCAGCTTTTATTGTAAGACTTCTTTAAATCAGTGAAATAACCAAAATGGTTTCCAATTATTGAATTAATTTGTGCTGCATAAACACCCGTTTTATATTTCAAATGATCATTCTGCTTTTGGCTAAGTTTGCTTTTAATTTTATTCCAAGGAATACCTTTTAACTTTTCCATAATAAAATAGTCTCGATTTATTATATCTTGGTTAAAATTATAGCTTAATATTTCTGGTACTGGTACATCTGTTTTCTCTTTCAGAATTTTATTTACCTGAACTTCTGTTTTCATTATATTCTTTTCATATGTTAATATTTTAACTTCAGATGGAGGTGCAACTTTCATTACGACCTCTTGGCCAAGATCAGGTATTTCGATTGAGTAAGCAGTATTAAACCACCCATCTGTGAGTTCCATGACTAACCCAAGTTTAGTAGTGCCAAATGATGCTTCAATAATCTGTTGGATCTCGGTGATCGTTAAAGGTTTTTTTGATTTACTTTTCATCCTCAAACACACAATCAATATTCAATCTGTCAAGGGATATTTGTAGTAAAGCCTTAATTCCCTAGTTATTAGAAAAATTAACTCCATAAACGAGTGGTCAAATCAACGATCTCATTTTGCTGTTTTTCTGTCAGTTCTATAACAGGGGAATTTGATTCAGTCGTATCTTGATTTTCTACAATTAAAATCATCGCATCATGACTTAATGTGTGGTTATGCCAGACTCCTCTTTTGACATTGTATATTTTATAAGGAACCATGTCTTCTGCATACAACTTCGTAATTTTACTTTCGTTTCCTTCAGCTATAAAGAGAATACAATTACCCTTCAACAATATAAATACTTCATCTGTTTCATCATGTTTACTCATAAAGTCAATGTTTTCTGGCAATAGTTCGTCAATGAAATTTAAGATCGCTACTCGCCACGCCCCATAATCAATTACGGGTTTGTAACCCTCTTCTGAATATTCTTTTATTTCTAAAAGATCCTTAGGAATATTCATTGGTGTTCTTCCTTTTTTTAGATAATATATATGTGAAAAGAAACTTTAGTTTCAAGATTGGATGACTCAATTTTCTAATCATTTTTCCAATCTAACACTAGTATTTTATGGTAGGGTTAAAAGAAAGATGAAATGATAAAACAGACTGAAAATGATCTGTGATGGAATATGAAGAAGAGATATGGCATTACGGAGTGGAATTTTATCAATGAAGATGGAGATTTCCAGTTAGATTTCCCTGACAGAATAAATCACCTCTATTTTCCATTAGTAAATGAAACGGGAATGATGTCTTCAATTACGCCTGAATTACATGGTGATATCAAAATCGGGCACAATAACTATCTTCTTACTCCAGTTTCGATTGAAGATTTACATAATGCTAAAAATAATCGTAATTTCTGGCTTTTTATAGAAAATAAGGGAGTTTGGTCAGTTTCCGGAAACTCATCTTATCAAAGAAATTTAAAATTCATTAATGATAATGAGGAAACAGTAAAGCTAGAAGCTGGGTTTCTGTGGCACAGAGTTATCAGGAAAAACCATAAATATGGAATCCAAGCTGAAATCTTGAATTATATTCCGTCAGAAGGCAGAACAGTAGAGTTAATGGAAATAAAAATAACAAATATCGGAGAAGAAGAGCTTGTAATTACTCCGACCTCTGGAATTCCATTATTTTGCAGATCCGCTGATAATTTACGCGATCATAGACATGTAACAAGTTTATTACATAGAATCTATACAAGTAAATTTGGAATTACTGTTGAACCAACGTTTTCTTTTGACGAGCGTGGTCATAAGAAAAATGAAGTTTCTTATGGGATTTTTGGAGTTGATAATGAAGATCGCTCTCCATTAGGATTTTTTCCTCTTCTTAAGGATTTTATCGGCGAAGGAGGAACATTAGATTGGCCAAAGGCAATTGTATGTAATTCTCAAAACTTTTTAACTTCTGATCAATATCTTGAAGGATATGAATCGATTGGAGCGCTTAGGTTCAATACAATTTCTCTTTCAAAGGGAACAACAGTATCATACAGAATTGTACTTGGTATCACTACGGATAAAGATTTTACTAGGGATTTAGTCTTCCTTTCTAAAAATAAATTTATGAAAACCTTGAATGAAACTAAAAACTATTGGAAAGAAAAGCTTAGTCTTAGTTTTAAGACAACTGACACTATATTTGATAGATGGTTGAAGTGGGTAACATTACAACCAATTCTTAGAAGAATCTTTGGGTGTTCATTTCTCCCCCATCATGATTATGGACGTGGAGGCCGAGGTTGGAGAGACCTTTGGCAAGATTGTCTTGCCTTATTGTTAATGGAACCCAAAACTGTACGAAACATTCTCTTGAACAATTTTGCAGGCATTAGATTTGATGGGAGTAATGCAACAATTATTGGAACTGAACTTGGTGAATTTAAAGCTGACAGGAATGATATTCCCCGAACTTGGAGTGACCATGGAACTTGGCCATTTATGACAATAAAATTATATATTGATCAAAGCGGAGATTTAGAATTCCTTTTAGAAGGTCAATTCTATTTTAAAGACAGACACATAAACCGTTGTAGGGCTCATGATCAGAAATGGAATCTAAATCAAGGAACAAAACTTTTCACTGAAAACGGACTAAAATATAAGGGATCAATACTTGAACATTTATTAATACAACATCTTTCGTCGTTTTTCAATGTTGGTAAGCACAATAATATTCTACTAGAAGGTGCCGATTGGAATGATGGCCTCGATATGGCAAGAGAAAAAGGTGAAACAGTTGCTTTTACTGCTTTTTATGGAAGTGATTTTTTAGAATTAGCTAATCTTTTGAAAGCTCTTAAGCTTAAAAGAGGAATAGAAGTTGTTGAGCTTGCTCTCGAACTAAAGATCCTTTTAGATACATTAAATAAATCAATAGATTATTCTTCTCCCCAACAAAAGCGAGAAATCCTTGATCGATTCTACAAAAGCTGTTCTCATACGGTCTCAGGGAAAAAGGAAAAAATTAACATCGATGATGTGATTTCAGATTTAGAAAGGAAAGGAAACTGGATTGTTAACCACATTCGCACAGAGGAATGGATTAAAAACAAAGAAGGTTACAGTTGGTTTAACGGATATTATGATGATGATGGAAAGAGACTAGAGGGAGATCACCCTAAGGGGGTAAGGATGACTCTTACAGGTCAAGTTTTTCCTTTGATGGGTGGAATAGCAACTGATGACCAAGTGAAAGACGTAATCTCTTCAGTGAAAAAGTATCTTTGGGATGAAAATGTTGGAGGAGTAAGGTTGAATACCAATTTCCATGAAATATTGCCAAAAATGGGTCGATGCTTTGGTTTTGCATATGGACATAAAGAAAATGGAGCTATGTTCTCCCATATGGCTGTTATGTATGCTAATGCACTCTACAAGAGAAGAATGGCTCATGAAGGATTTCAAGTCTTAGATACCATATTTCGTCATTGTATCAATTTTCCCATGTCAAAAATTTACCCAGGGATCCCTGAATATATCAATCAGAAAGGAAGAGGGATGTATCACTATCTCACTGGTTCAGCTAGTTGGTTAATTCTCACTCTAGTGACTAGAGCGTTCGGAATACGAGGAGAATTAGGCGATCTCTTACTAGACCCTATGTTGTTGTCTTCTCAATTTAGAGATGATGGAACCACCTATATTAATACACAGTTTGCAGCGAAGAAAATACAAATCACGTTTAGGAATGTAAATCGAAAAGATTTCGGTGATTACTCAATCAAGAACGTAATTCTAAATCAAAAGAAAGTTGATTTCTTAAGAACTAAGAACCAT
>Ga0209636_10005928_pt1 | contig 12471 bp, 10 predicted proteins | sample DeeMarSWOR152_54_FD_187464 | JGI IMG/M metagenome (GOLD analysis project Ga0209636, IMG submission 187464) | Marine sediment microbial communities from White Oak River estuary, North Carolina - WOR-1-52-54 (SPAdes) (version 2) | ecosystem: Environmental > Aquatic > Marine > Intertidal zone >...
GTGAAATTTCGCAGCATGGCTAAATCAGCCGGTTTGCCGTACTCTCTGCCATTAGCGGCTCCATATCCTGCTCCCAACACCCAATAGGTGTACCATACCTGACTGGCAAAACCGCCAGCTCCCCATCCCAATAGAGGCAAAATTTCTTTCCAGGGATTCTGGCTTGCGCCGGCTTTTAAGTATGCCCATTCAGGGACGGCAGGCACCTTTATCAGAAAACTTTGCACCAGGGTTGCAAAGCCGGGAAATACTGTAATTGCAACATACAAAACACCGATGATGATAATGAGCACGAAAAAGCTCATCACTATTTTTAGAAGATCGAAAATTCCAGACCATACCACAAATAACGAAAAAATGGTGACAAACCAGCCGCCAAAATAAGGAGAAATTGGGATGAGACTGTTTATAAAAATACCAGCCGCAGACGCGACCGATCCGATAGAGATCGTTGCGGAGATAAATTGAGCGACTAAAACAATCCACACTACCCAATGTCGTGGGCCAGGAATGCGGTCGAACATATCGATCATGCCTTCGCCGGTGCAGACCGTATAACGAGCGCCACACATCCCGATCCAGTATTTTAAAAAAATGCCAAAAACAACCGCCCAGGTAATTGAATATCCTAATATCGCCCCGGTTCGTGTCGCAAGAATAACCTCGCCAGTACCAATATATTCAGCACACCAGACAAAAGAGGGACCAACGAGTGCTAAAACCGCCAGACCTTTTGGAGGGATTTTAATGCTGTTGTCATTTTTAGTGTTGATGGATTTGGTCATAAGCCTCTGTTAATTAGCTCTCTTAGTTAATAGCTCACCAGCGATAAATAAGAAAATAACTCGGAGACGTGAAACGTAAAACATGAAACGTATTACGCCTTACGCGTTACGCCCAACGCCCCACATTTTTACTTAGCTGTCAACACAGCCACAAGCTTACGATTGGGCTCACTTTTTTCGTTCACAACCGGGAAATCACCTTTATAACACCAATGACAATAGGCAATGTTGTTTTGATTAAAAATCTCACAAACATCATTGTACCAGCGCAGCATTACATCTTCCTGAATGCTGGGATAAACGCCAAATTCACCACAAAACAAGGGAAGATTTTGTGCCTTTGCCACTTTTATCGCCGGCATCATTATTTTTTCCAGGATTGCTTTGTCAAAATAACCATTGGCATAGCTTCGCATCATTTTAACTGCTGATTCTGACAGTCCTTGATAATTTAAAGTATCCACTATTTGCCCGGGATAATTCACCGATCCGGAATATTCGGCGATTGCAGTCCATGATGCCTGGTGATGGGTAAGCGCCATGGGTGTGTAGAAATGAAAGCTGAGAATAATGTTGGTGTCATTCGCAGGAATATTAAAATCGGGAAACGTGTCCGGAATTTGCCAGCGGTTGGAACCGACCACGATTTTTCTGTTTGGCTCTTTTACCCGGATTTCAGCAATAACCTTGTTCAATAGCTTGTTCCAATCTTCAGGATCATCGGCTACCGCTTCGTTCAATATTTCGTAAGCCAGCATCCCATCTGGATATTGACTTAATTCTTCGGAGAGCTGCTGCCAAAGATCAGCTAATTTTTGTTGTTCAGCAGGATCGGTCCATAACGGATTTGAAGCGGCAATAAAATGATGGGAACGAATAATATGCAAATCCACAATCACCCGCAATTTTGCCGCCATCGCCCAATTAATGGCATTGTGCAACAGTTCAAAGGCTTCTGGTTCTTTATTTCCCAGTGAATCCCACATCTGTTCTTCATCAATCGGAATTCTGACATGGTCGAATCCTACCGCTGCAATAGTATCAAAATCAACTTTCGTAATGTAATTTTTCCGTTCCTCGCCCCGTTTATCACTTTGCGATAGCCAGTGACTCACATTGACCCCGGTTCTGATCATAAATTCATCCATCATTTTATTGGGTTCCTTATTTGAGGTACAGGTTAAAATAAATGCTCCAACGACCGTTAAAAATGACAGTTTTACTTTTCTTTTCAGCATGATTAGATCTCCTTGTTTATATATTTTTTAAGAGGAGTGACAGATTGGAGAATCTGGGGATTTAAATTTTTTATATCCTTTTCTGTTCAATTGTGCAGAGGTTTATCTATTTTAAATTAATCTGAGAGTTGTTTGCTTTATCAAGAATTACCTCATCTGTTGTAATGAATTACATTAGGATTGTCTGCTTTAGAATTATTTTTGTTGTATGTAATTACGAAAAATATAACGTGGAGCTAACCGGCCCAAATGCCACCGGCTACAAACCTTTATAAACACAACTGATTTGAATTTACAAAACAAACTTATGAAAACAAACGCCACTGGCATTTGGGTCGGGTTGAGCGGAGGTTAGGCCGAGGTGCGCCAGAAACAGCACCGACTGTTAATTTACCACCACACCAATGTAATGAAACGCCGGGGTTGCGCAGCAACGACCGGCAACCTTAGTTTCTTACCAACCTTCAATTTCCAACAAGCCAACTTTGCCGTTTTTGTCTTTTAAAATGGTAAAGTCGGCGAAACTTTATTGGGCAATGATTAATTCCTTATCGTTTTTCTTCCCTATATTTTTTAAATTTGTTTATTGTTTGGCTTATCAGGCAGTCGTTTATTAATGGTAAATTTTTCCTTAAATTTAAAGCTAAAACCTACTGATAATAATTACTCCAATCTTGGTGCGCATAAATTATAGTACGAACGCGATTACTCAGACCTCTAAAATCAAAATCAATATCGAATATGCAAGGATCATCTTTTTTTATGTACGTGACAAAATTTTCTCTTGTGGGGCTTACGAATAATTTTGATTCAATTATCATACTTGGGGGACTAGGATGTAAACCTGCAAGATGGGAAACAGAACTAATATCGGCTATTAAATCCGTATCTGTAGTATCTATCCAACCCGCTTTCAAGAAACCTCCTATAAAATTCTTGAATTTAGACATTTGTTGATGCAAACCAGAAAGCGCAAGCAATGCATTTGTAATCGTTGCCGATTTGTAATTATTTAGTCTATCATGTTTCAATAAATTATATGCTTCCCACCAATTTGGTTGCTGTGTATCCCAATTATTAAACGGATTTAATATTTGTAATGGTGATTCAAGAAAAATACTAAACACTCCTGATAAAGATAGTATCGGTTCATAAAATTCGCTATACTTTTTAAAACTATACTTTTTCTGATCTTTGTTTATGTTTTGCTTAAAAATTGATTCAATGAGTGCACATGATTCTACAATAATTGGAATAAATTTGGGTGAAATTACATTTTTGTTCTCGACAATAAATGGCATATAATCTAAGCACTCCAATAACTGTGTTTCTAACTGAGTGTAATTATTGATGAAAATGTCCACTCTATTGTCATAAAGAGTTGCCAATCAATTATCCTTCGTAATGATTTCAATTAATTATGTTTAGTGGCAAAGCTTCTTAAAATATCTTTGCTCAGCAGCTTAACACCAAGATTCAGAGGTTGGGCGGAAATTCGACGGTTTTCCTTTATAGTTTTCAAAAATACCACCATTTTACGCGACAATCTCCAACCTTTGCAAATCTCCAGGCGCTATCCAAATCTGCTGGAAATTTTTGTCAAACATCTCTTTTACTAGATTTGAAACTTGATTTAAATGAGTTCATAATAGCCTCTACCGATGTTGCTAACTCCCGACTTGTTTCAGGCATTTTGTTCCACATGAACTCTCTTAGCTTTTGTCTCCTAAGAGTTGATGGTGGATGCGTATCGTATTGGGGTTCTTCACCCGTCATCAGTGTCATAATGGAATATATATACTCGAAGTACGAGAATACCATATCAACGCCAGCCTGAGCATATGCAGGTTCGTTTGAGCCAAATAGAGGGTCATAAGCCCTTGTGAAATATTGAATCGCTATCTCAGCAGCACGGCGGTCGGAGGCAAACTCCAGCTCATGATGTTTTCTATAGGAAGCGGTATTTATATCCAATCCCTTCAAAGCAAATGTTGCTGTGTCTCTATTGCTTTCAAGGTGTCCAAGTAATAAATGTGCAAGTTCGTGTCCTACGATAAAAGCAACTTGCGCTGAACCAAGGGCTGAAGCAATTAGTGAACGCTTTGGAGAAACAGGCCATCGAGGAAAATTGACTCTGTTATTTAAGAGAAGTTGGACGGTCGTAGTATTTCCCATCTCAGCAGATGCACGTAGGTCTAACGTCGGTTCAAATCCATATTTATTCAGCCTACATAAGACTAATTTATTCAGAAAAGTAAAATACGACATAAGTCCAAAGTTTATTGCAACGACTGATCCACCCCCAGGAACTTTAATACACATAGCATTTACTTGTCCTATGGGAAGAACTATGATGGGAACATCCTGTAAAGATTTGCGATGTTCATCTGGCAATGAGCCAAGAAGTGTTGCTGTTAACACATCACACATCTCTGTCTGAAATGATTCAACTGTGGCGTACCTATCTTGAAGATATTGGGCGTATTCCCAAGGAGTCATTGCATTCACTTCCGCATCTTTCATATTTTACCTCTCATACTTTCATAAACTTGCTACTTCCAAAATAAAAGTATGGCCTAACCAAGTTTATACAGCTAAAAAATTATTTTTGCTGATAGATAATTATTTGTTAACATATTGATTACTTAGAATAAAAGGGTACAAAATTGGTACTCAAAATCTGATATTATTTTTGTTAGTTAAAAAATATAAGTTGAACCATTTATAATTATTTGAAATTTCCGCTTATTTCACTTATCAAACTAACTGATTAACTATCACGTCAAAGAAGATAAATCGGCAAGAGTAAATATAATACAAACTTTTTGATAAAACAAGAAAAAAGTTTGGATTTTTTTAGTATTCGTGATTTGTTATTTGAATTTTCAAGAAAACGGATATCATTCCACACTCTTATTTAAATATTCCACTGCCTCATGCGGATTGGGTGAATAGAAATCAGCGCCAATACGAGTGCAAAAATCTTGCGTGATCGGGGCGCCGCCAATCAATACTTTTGTATCAGGATATTTTTCCTTTATGGCTTTAGCGCTGGTTTCCATATTGCGCATAGTTGTCGTTAGCAGGGCGGAAAGTCCGACAAAACAACCGGGGTGTTGAGCAATGGCATCCAAAAATTTATTGGTCGGTACGTCCACGCCAAGATCGATCACTTCAAATCCGCCCCCCCGAATCATCATGGACACCAGATTCTTACCGATATCATGCAAATCGCCGGAAACGGTTCCGATTACAAATTTGCCTTTGTGTTTCACTTTGTCGGATTGGAGGAATGGTTTTATATGTTTCAGAACCGCATTCATGGCTTCGCCGGATATAATCAGGTTGGTTACAAAAGCTTTTCCTTCACTAAATTCCTTCCCGACTCTATCCATTCCTAACATACAGCCCTCTAATAGCACATCCGGTTGAATGCCATTTTTTATCGCTTCGGCAGCAATCTCATCCGCGCCGTCCTGATCTTTCATATCAGGCGGAAACCAGGCTGATCTGGACACTTTTCCTTTAGCAACGCATAACGCAATTTTTTCAACAATATCTTGCATAATCCCTCTCCTTTGTTTATCACTTTTATAAAATGGCAATAGTTCACCCCTGCTTTTATCGTTATAAAAAAATGATTTACGAACAAAGATTAACGATTTTTGATTTGTGAAGGAGTGCTGTATCAAAAATCATAAGCTAAAAAATCAAAAATACTTCTAAAATCGTAAATCGTTAATCATTATTCTGAGATCAAAAGAAGCAGCATCAGTGGTGGTGAACTATTACTTAAAATGAAACTAAAAAATCACAATATTCAAGCATCAAATTACAAAACTTGCTTCTTTGATAATCGTCGGTGTAATACTTTCCCACATCACCGGCATTAAATGGATGCCTCGAACTCCTGTTATATTTTTTAGCGTTTGAATCATTTCAACCGCCATTTTTACGCCCTCTTCTTTTGGATCGCTCGCCTGTTTCATTCGATCAATATATTTATCATTTATCTTAACACCGGGCACTTCTTCTTTCATCCAGAGTAATGCTTTTAATGATCTTACAGGCATGACGCCAGCGAGAATCGCGGTTTTTTCATGCAAGCCCATTGCGACGACTCTATCCATCCATCGGGTGAAAATCGCCAGATCAAATACCGGCTGCGTTTGAATAAAATGCGCGCCAGCTTCGATTTTTTTATACAGCCGAATTAATCGCATTTCAAACGGCTCGGCAAATGGATTCGCTGCGGCGCCGATGAGAAATTCAGGTGCTTTTTTCATTTCATATCCAGAAAGCAAAAATCCGCTGTTCATTTTAGCGACCATTGCAATAAGCTGGATGGAATCAAGATCAAACACTCTCCTGGCTTCGGGATTGTCGCCGAACGTCTGATAGTCGCCGGTCAGGCAAAGCACATTTCGGATACCTAATGCTGCGGCGCCCAGGAGATCACTTTGAATCGCCAATCTATTGCGATCGCGGCAGGTCATCTGCATGATCGGTTCCACGCCTTCGTCTAACAATATCTTAGCTGAAGCAATACTCGATAGCCGGGCGATAGCGGTCTGGTTGTCAGTGATATTCACCGCATCGACATAGCCCTTGAAATATTTTGATTTATTCCGGATAACATCACCATCGCAGCTTTGCGGTGGACCGATTTCGCCGCACCAAATAAACTGATTCGATTCAATCTTCTCTTTGAACGTCATGAGCGATTATGTCCTTCACTTTTTGTTTATCGTTGCGTACAAACCAGATTGGCGCATCGATTCGCTTTCTGAAAACATTCAGCCACGCTGACGTACCTTCCAGATTCCAGTTGTGGATTTTATTTATTTTGTACAACAGGCTGATTCGATGCAACCGTTTTGACCGAAAATAAATCCGGTACCATACGCACTTTCTTTCCGGATACACTTCACACGATCCATCTTCGCCAGTTCCCCCGCAGGGACCATTGCGCAGCCGTTTGGGGCATTTCTGGCAACAGATAAACGCGGTCGAGGATAATAGACATTCGCCACAACGTTGACAACGAAATAATGGTACTTTTATAATGTCTTCAAAAAAGAGTATAAGACGTGAGAATTTTCGTTCACGTGCTATGAAGGGCGGTTTGTTTAAAGTGGCTAAATTTTTTGACAAAGGTGTTTCCTTGTATTTATATTTTGAACGGTGATGAATTAAACTTTTATGAAAGGCTGAGGCGAAGGCTAAGGCCAAGATTTCCTTTGCCTTAGCCTCAGCCTTCACCTAAAACTAATGTACACATTTGATACCTTGTGGAGTCATTAGCGTTTCACGAAAAATACATCATCACTCTCATGATAACTTCAACCCCTTCCATCTGCAACACATCTTTTAAGCATTGCATGGCTGGATCATCATCCGGCAAAAGTTTGTATTTCCGTCTTACCGAACCGATAATGGTATTCAACCCCAATGGCATTGCCATGGTCAGAAAAGCACTTTCCAGTGGGCTTTTCACTGGCGAGCCATCGGGCTTCTTTGAAGGCAACATGGCCGTAAAATTACTCAATCCAACCGACATGTTTATCCCAGCGAGATCTTCGTCCTGGTGAATCAGCGCCATCGCATCCATCAGCCGCTTAAAATATTCTTTCGAATCACTTCCAATTGGCATGATGCCAGGATCGAGAATGATTTGATCGTTGGTGATATGGTTTATACGTTTTCGGGCGATGCTCACCATGGATTTCGCCGTTGCATGGATTTGTTCGGCTGTTTTATTCATGATCATTTCACCGGCATTATCCTTTCCTTCGGTGATGAGTAAAATGGGAATGAACGGCTGTTTTATGTAAAGATCAAACATCTCCAGGCGCGCTTCAGAAATTGAATTCAGAATCGGTTGTTGATTTCCAGCCCGTTCAGCATTGTACGCTTCCAACCCGGCAGCCGCAAATTCTGGATCAGGAGTATCTATTGCAAGTGGCAGCGAGATGTGCTGTTGAATTCTTTTAACAACCTCCGCCATGAAGCCCGGGGAGCGGGGACCAACATTTACATCAATATAAGCCGCACCTTTTTCAGCCTGGAATTTAGCCAGATCAACAATGCCATCAATGTTATTTTCTTCAAATAGTGTGTGAGTGGATGGGACAGAGTCATTAATCGATTCGCCGATGATAGTAAGACCTGGGATACTCATTTACCTGCCTCCTTAATAAATCATTTAGTAGTTATCTGCAAAATTGCTATTTTCTGTCATTCTGAGGAGCGAAGCGACGAAGAATCTATGACCACAAAATTATTGGTTCTATAATATGTTAGTGGTCTAAGATTCTTCGCTCCCAAAGGTCACTCAGAATGACAATTATGGATATTTTGCAGAACTCTAAATCAAATAGGACAAAAATCATAGATGAAAACGAGTCTATCAGCTACTTGCATGGGGCGAGCCCAGCCAAGTGCAGGTACACAATGTTTAAGTCTTTTCAACTTCTACAACCTTCGCGTGTGAAGACCTCGCAGCTAATGAGTTTCAAACGCACTTGATACTTAGCTTAGACTTAACAACAAAGCCCACAGGCGCGTCTGGTGTAGCGAGTTGTTCAGCGGCAAGCATCTTACTTTTCCTCTGGTTTTTGCATTGTAAGCGTGTATGGTTCTGGTGCGCAAGGTCTGTACATGGCCCAAAACCAAGATCAGGCATACGGGGCTCCCTTAGGTCGTCTACTATTAACTGATTGTCGCTGTTTGTTAAACTGCCGATCCATATGGGCTGAAGCTGTGCAGCCTGCAAAACAGCCGTGATACGATCATGCCATATACCGAATGTCGGACTCTCATAAGCCTCAGATGGTTCACAAAAAGTGACATCCAGCGGAGACAAGTACTCAACAATGATATTGAAGTTTTCATCGATATCGTCGCACCATTTCGACAAGCCATTCCAGATTTCCCTGCAACGATTCCCTCTCAGCAGGAATGGCATAGAAGCGCGAACTCTTTCTGCATTCATAATGTTTTACTCGCATTTGTTAACGAATATGGTTTATATAGCTGAAAAAATATTTTTGAATTCAAACAAGTATTTGTTAACATATCGATTACAGAAATTAAGGGGTAAAAAATTGGCACTCAAAATCAGGTATTAGTTTTTTTTGTCAGTTCAAACCAAACTATAAAAAAATTGATTGCAAGGGCGCGGCTTGCCGTGCCATTTCTGTGCGCCAGGGCGCACCTATATAACTGAAGTTTGGACATTATGAGATTCCGGAACACCTGCCTACCAGAAGGCAGATGCCCGGAATTACAAATTTTTGTAATTCTTGACTTCTGATATAACCCCAGAAGAAGTCTCATTTCTTAGAACTTCCCGAACTTGAAGGTGAGTGTCGCGGCCATACCGCTGAAATCGCAGTCGTTCAGTCCTTCCTGATTGACTCCACTGGTTAGGCGGTAGGACACTCCGCCATTCAGGTGGAACCAGGTTGTGACATTCAACTCGGCGTTTACCGCCGGCTCCAGAACGAACATGAAATCGCTTTCACCTGCTTGTTCGTTACTTTCAGTAACAGCACCGACATCTTTTACAAAATTGGTTACCCCGCCACCGATGAGAGTGTAAATACTAAAATGTACCAAGGACTTGGGATGAATAATATATTCCATTTCGAATCCGCCGTACCCGAATTCGATATCCAGGGGTCGTTCCAGCGGCAGCACTCCTGCCGGGGCATTGACTTCGGTCACCACACCGTATACGCCTCCCCCGAGCACCAGCGAATGATTGATGATCCAGCCGCCGCGTCCACCAACCATCACTGCACTCTGATCGTTAATAGAGGTGAATTTGACCACCGCGCCGCCGAATCCGCCTTTTTCGAAATCGCCTTTGAAAAGCGTTTGTTCCTGCGCTGCCACGTCTGACGCAAACACAAACAGCATGATAATGAACAATAGATGACGCATAATGCCCTCCTGTAAATTATATTTTTATGAGTTCCCAGTCAAATACTGGGAAATTGGGGAAAAAAGAATTAAGAGAATGCCAAAACTTATTGAATGCACAGAGCTATGAAATTTCAGATATAGCTCTTCTATTTTAAATGACTCCTTTTTACAATTATAACATAGTTTATACTGCTCGAAAAATATTTTTGAATTCAAACAATCATTTGTTAATATATCGATTACAGAAAATAAAGGGATAAAAAATTGGCACTCAAAATCTGATATTAGTTTTTTTTGTCAGTTAAGGACGTGAGATTAAAAAACTTGACTATTTCTGAATTTACAATAATTGCAAGTAACGACAAGCTAACAATAAATTGGGTAAGTTATTTTATCTCACGTCCTAAGCAATCGCAAACTCACTCATCAAACGAATCTCAGGCTCATAAAAAGCTAAGACAATATCATCATTGGGGACTCCAGCCTTTAATAGATCAGTGGCAATTCCATCTTCTGTCCAATCTTGTTCAATCCAAATCTTGCCATTATGCAGACGTATGTGGAGGGTAACCCCATGAACTCGATGTTGACTTGACCAACCTGTTTGCACCCAGAGATATTCATCGCGTTCTTCATCAAAGATCACATGTGATTCCACTCCTAACTCTGGTTGCTTTGAAACCAATCCAGCATATTTGGTTAATATACTTTTAATCAACTGGCGATATTTAACGGTTTTGTCCATTTCACAATCTCCTCTTTGGTTACATCGACGATGAGCAAAGGCAATTCATATCGTTGAACGATCAATTGAATTGCTTTTTGTTCGAATAAACCATTATAAATTTTTTTGCTAATGGCCAAATAAAGTTTACGCTCAGGGGCCAAGACTTCTAGGAAACCTTGATAAAGGTCGTACTGTCCCAGAGCGATTTTTATATCTTGAATAGGCGAACGACCAACAAAACTTTTGATTTCAACGACAATCTTGTTACCAGCCAGTTCAGCCGCAATTGCTCGTTCTGCCCCAAGATCTGCAAATAAAGTTACTTCTTCATACTTGATCACATACGGATCATGCGTGATTGTCCAACCATCTTTGATGAGTGCATTTTTTACAGCGTTATGGATGAGATCTATTGTAGCCATATCCAAAGTCTTTTCAGTTAAGTTTTAAGGGATAGTTTATACAGCTAAAAAGATATTTTTGGATTTAGATATTCATTTCTTAACATATCGATTTCGAATATTATTTTTAGTTAGTTAAACAAAATAGGTTGAACTTTTTATTGTTGTCTTAAACATCAATTAAAATTAGTCTCTATTCATTTTTAGCTGATAAAACGATGCTTATTTCATTTATTAAAATTATTGATTAACAAGCTGCCTGAAAAGTTGCCGCCAGAGACGGCTTCTAACTATATATGGGTTAGTTGCGGTCCCTGACCGCAATATATTGTGTTTCTTAAATAAGGTGAATCAGCTTTCTGACAGCCTGTTAACCACCAGGCTAAAGAAGTTAAATTAGCAAGAGTAAATATAATATAAACTTTTTGATAAATCAAGCAAAAATTAAGGAAGTATCAAGAATCAAAGCATCAAGCTAACAAAAAACTCGGCACGCAGATTATAATCATAACTGTTTGATGGTAATCTGGTAGAGAAAGAAATTTAGTATTAAATCTGAATTTCTAAATAAAAGTTCAGGAAATTTCAAGCGCCAAATAATAAATTCCAAATAAACAACAATTACCAAAATTTCAATGACCAAAATATCATCACTTAAAAAGTGAAGCTCATTGTCTGTTTTGGTTTTGAATTTGGTTCTTGATCAGTGAGATTTATTTGTAATTTGATGCTTGAATATTGTGATTTTTTAGTTTCATTTTAGAATTCTAGCTTAAAGAAAAAGGAGTGAGAGATTGGAGAATCTGGGGATTTAAATTTTTTATATCCTTTTGTGTTCAGTTCTGCAACGGTTTGTTTATTTTAAATTAAATCATCAAATATAAATATCAATTAAGCCGCAATACAAAATGATGCTGGCTCAATGGACCGTGTGCTAATCGTTCATGGAATAAAGTTTTAAATCCACTATCTTTAAAAGCTGTCTTTATGTCATTGATAGTATAAATGCCATAATTTTTAACAAATGATTGAAATATTCTTTTCACCATTTCTGGGAAAGTAAGGTCTAACCAAATAAGGTATCCGCCAGAACGGAGGACTCTTACAATTTCCTGTATCGCATCTTCCCAATCAGGAATATGATGAAAAACATTCTGAGAACTGTTTTTCAATCTTTGTCATTTTCATAATTCAAAACCAATACATTATAAAACGAATCGAACTGAGCCACTAAAATTTTGGAATGACGCCGCCCGTTTTTTTCATGTACTGGCGATATTGGTCGCCAAATGTATCCAGCATCATCTTTTCTTCCGCTTGCACACGCAGAATGTAAAAGGGGCTGAAAAAGATCAAATTCATGGGACCTGCAAGCCAGTTTTGTAACAGCA
>Ga0209636_10005929_pt1 | contig 12469 bp, 11 predicted proteins | sample DeeMarSWOR152_54_FD_187464 | JGI IMG/M metagenome (GOLD analysis project Ga0209636, IMG submission 187464) | Marine sediment microbial communities from White Oak River estuary, North Carolina - WOR-1-52-54 (SPAdes) (version 2) | ecosystem: Environmental > Aquatic > Marine > Intertidal zone >...
TCTTCCGAGGTTCGGGTCCATCTCCCTGGCCAAGATCCTGAGGACGGTGGTCTTGCCGATGGCGTTCCTACCGAGGAGGCCGACTACGGTTCCCTTCTTAGGGACCGGGAGCCTGTAGAGGGTGAAGGCGTTAGGGCCGAAGCGGTGTATGTGCTCCGACTCGAGTTGGTCGGGGAGGTTTACGATGCGGAGGGCGTCGAAGGGGCACTTCCGGACGCAGATGCCGCAGCCGCTACAGATGAGCTCGGCTACGTAGGCCTTCCCCGCCTCATCTAGGCGGATGGCCTCCCGTCTTGTGCGGACCATGGGGCAGAACCTGATGCAGACTAAGTCGCACTTGTCCGAGCGGCAACGCTCCTTGTCGACTACGGCAACCCTCAACCCCGGCACCGTTCAGAATCATACCGACAAGCGCCTTATATAAGGGATAGCGAGGGAACCTTCAATAGGGAAATACCGCACATTCAACGTAGTCATAGCAATTTTAGAACATTTTTGACCTGTTCATCACACATTTTTTTTGAGGAATCTATGTGACCCGAGCGCCTGATGCAGAGGTTCTGCTACAGTTTGGACTACCGGAAACGTCGATGTAAAGATCAGTAGAAATATCAACGAGATTGAAACAGGTTTATCTTTACTCGTACTTACCACTCGCATAAGCATTATCATTTTCTTACATTAAAAAATAATGGATTTTGATGCTTGAATTTACGTGTGCTGTGCTCGCGCATTAAAAGAAAAATGATTATCGAGCGCGCACTTAGATAAGATGGAAGGATGTCTGGACACTATCCAGGGGCTGGCAGCCATCTTTTGTGAACTTTACAATCTGCTCGGTCTGGCATGGAACCCGCTGGTTGTTCCACTCCGGAACGATATCTTCGATCAACAGCTCCATCGCGAAGCATGAGTTGGATTCCAGTCTTACCTCTCCTCTACCCGGGATGGGGTCCTGTTCCCATGGGAGACCGATCAGCGGACCGGGTTCGTGCACGAAAAGACCTAGGGAATGGGAGAAGATCCATTGGTGGTGAATGCCCTCTTTCTGAGCTGTGGAATGGATATTCTTCAGTAACTGGTTTCCCGTCAGGCCATGCTTGAACTCACGCATGAATATATTCTGCAAGCGGTTGTTCATCGCCAGCAGGTTCTTCAATCCCTGAGGTGCATCCTCTTCATCATTATACCTGACGTAGGCTAGTTCTTGGTGGTCTGTGTAGAGACCGAGGTACTTGATCCCTACGTCACAGATCAGCAAGTCTCCCCTGCGGATGATCCCGTCGGAGCGTGGGTGTTTCTCTGCCACTACTTTACTCCTCAGGAGGTTGAAATAAGGCTTGAAGGACAATCCCAGACCGTTATCTAAACATATCTGCCAGAACAACCAGTCGAGGTCTTCAAGTGTGGTAGCCCCGGGTACTATGGATGATGGACTGAAGCATTGGGCGATGATCTGGCGTGCGATTGAGGACACGTGTGAGTAGAGAACTAGTTCTTCATCGGTTAATGTCATCGCCCAGCGGGTGCAGGCAGTCTCTGCTGACGTGAGTCGATTGACATATTTTTCTGGAAGCGTTTGCACAAGCTGATTGTATAGATTGTATGTCAGCCCACCAGATGCCCAGTTCACCTCCCCGATATTGATGCCGATCCTTTTGGGATCACGCTTTTTAATGATCTCTGAGAGCATGTGCCACTGTTCAGGATGGTTCCCGCCCTTCCAAGGCTTGTCATACAGGTCTACTGTATCAGTCATTGAGAGATTGATCCGTTCTACCCCATTCTCTTTGCCTCGGTCAAAAAAGATCAATATCTGCAGTATCTTCGGCCAGGTGTCCATGGGGATCATTGTTTTGTAAATAGGGTCGAGGTTGTCCTCTTGGCAGATAATGAGCCACATGTCCATATCCGCATCTCGGAGGGCGATGGGCAGGACGGTATCGAGACGTTTGCGTAATATTTTGGTGGTGACTTCTGTTTGCTTTCTTACAGGTATGATCTGCGATAATTTTGACATAAGCAAGTCGTGCAGCGTTCATGATAAAAGATTATTGTTTTAGGTCGATCTAAATGAGGATCAAATCTTTTCCATTGCGCGCCTATGTGAAGCTTTTATTTAGCATTTACCTCCTCCTTCTCAGCTGCTCTCCTCGTGGAGTATGGCACGCGCCTATACGCCCACCACACGGGAACTTCCATACACCCCTAGCGTACGATAATAATATGTGTCTATGCGGTGTGCGTCATTTTTACCATTTCAGTGTACGCATTTAAAGAAAAAATCTAGTATATGCATCCATGTATATTCAACAATGAGCGATTAAGTAAACGTGTAATATTCGAGGAGTTAGAGCATTTGGAAAGGTCATCTGGAGATATACAGTCAGATAAAGGTATACAGAAGGGTATCAAATTCGTTTTATTGTTCTTTATAATAGTAGGTGCTGCATTCTTTGTCCCCTACGGCGGATTTGATTGGTGGGAGGCTTGGCTGCTTCTGGGGCTATGGGCCTGTTATTTTTTACTCATGAGTACGGTGACACGCAAATATAATCCCGGAATAGTAGAAGAGCGTGCTAATTCCCTAAGCAAATTTACCCAATGGTGGGACAAACTCATTATTGGGCTATACCAAATTACCTCAATGGGATTATATGTGGTAGCTGGCTTAGATGTTGGGCGTTACAACTGGACAGGTGGAGTTTCATCCTGGCTAAAGTGGGTGGCTTTTGTCATTGTGTTGATGGTATATGTGCTTACTTATTGGGCTGTGCTATGCAATCCGTTCTCCTCTGGAGTAGTGCGTATCCAAGAAGAACGAGGACACCATGTGGTGGAAAAGGGTCCATACCGGTTTATTCGTCACCCCATGTATTTAGGCACCGTACTGTAAGGCATCAGCTTTCCATTATTCCTAGAATCACTATGGGCGCTAATTCCTGGCTTTTTTGTAATTGTACTATTCATTATCCGAACCTATCTAGAGGACAGATTTCTGCATGAAAACCTACCCGGCTACCGGGAATACTCCCAAAGAGTGCGTGCCCGGTTAATTCCAGGGATTTGGTGATTGGAGTCAATTAATTGCTCCGTTAAAAACATGCGCGCAGCGTAGTCGTTAACAGCCTAATTATGTTTAAATGTAATTCGCCCTGCGAGCTGGCCTGTTCAGAAATTCATACTCAACATGCTCGCGCTGGCGAGTAGTTCACGCTTAAGTGTGTCTGTAAAAGATTCTCCTTATATCGTCCTTAGTAACATTTTATTATGGTGAAGGAATTGAAGTTTGAAGAAGTGTTAGAAAAGAGAAGAAGTATCCGTAGATACAAAGATACTCCTGTGCCAAAGGAAAAGATATTAAAGATACTGGAGGCTGCCCGAGTCGCGCCCTCTGCCGGTCATAGACAGCCATGGCACTTTGTGGTCGTCGAGGACAAGGAGACCATCAAGAAGCTGGCTAAGAGCGGGTGGGCGGCTGGAGCCCCTGCCATGATCGTCGGTTTGGCGGATCAGGAGGCGTCTCCGAATTGGTGTATCAACGATCTCGGGATAGCGTTGGAACATATCGTGTTAGCCGCTACGAATCTGGGTCTTGGGACGTGTTGGATGGGGCAGACAGGCAGGGAGGAACTGGTGAGGAGCCTTCTGGGTATACCTGATAAATTCAAGGTTGTCGCGGTGATACCTCTGGGGGTGCCTGATGAGACTCCGGGGCCTAAGGAAAGAAAGAGCCTGGACACCATTGTAAGCTGGGAAAAATACGGCTCTAAACCCCAATAACACCTTTTTCTTTATTAAACCCTAACCGCACACTTGTTTATCCCGAAGTTCATCCACATTAAGTTAAGTTGGGTTTATGGATAAAATTTAATCCTTAAAATTGTACGAAGTAAAAAAAGACGAATTAGTTGGGAGATATTCTCCACTGGTGGTAAGGTTCGAATCCCACCCTCCGCACCACGAGCGTAAATAATAGGGCATGGCCGTGAACAAGGTACGGCGGTTTGAGAAACGTCGTTGTATATGCGCTATACAGCGTTCTCTGCCACGTGCTGACGAGGGAGGCTGCGGAGAACATCGTGCGTCTAGCAAAGATTTTATAAAGTAATCTAAGACTGAAAAAGGAATTCGGTTCCGGGGCGTGGTGATTGGAGATGTCGGAGGAGGGAAAGGTCGCGTCGTGGAGTGGGAGAGCCCTCCTCGTTTTCTTTGCGCTCTCCCTTATGTTGCACATCGTGTTTATTGCGGTGTACTCGGCGTCGCAATTCCTGTTTTTCGGGCTCATTGCCACATGGTCGCCTAATATATCGGCAGTCATCGTCCTCGCGTTCGTCCTCAGGGAGGAGTCCGGCGTCCGCAGGTTGTTCGGCGGCTGGGCGAAGTGGAGAGTGAGTCCGTGGTGGTATCTAGCCGCGGTCTCGCCAGTTGTCTTGGTCTTCGCGCTCACTGGGGTGTATCTCCTCTTAGGAGGGAGTCCGCCTGGTCCTGAGAGCAATTACAGTTTACTATCGCTTATCGGGCTGGCAATAACGGTCATCTTTACTGGGGCGACCGGCGAGGAGCTGGGCTGGCGGGGGTTCGCACTTCCACAGCTCCAGGGCAGGTTCAGCGCGCTGACGTCGAGCCTGCTTATCGGTTGCTGGTGGGGCTTCTGGCATGTGCCAGGATGGATCATTATGAAGGATGTCCCGTCTCTTGGATACATTGGTTCGTTCATGTTGACGGTGATCGCCCAGTCCGTGTTCATCACTTGGCTGGTCAACAATACGGGGGGCAGCGTTCTGATGGCGACGCTGAACCATTACGCAGTCAACATTTCCACTGGGCTGGTCGTTTCTGTTCTAGGCTTGATAACATGGGATGCCTTGAGCATCATGATCTCGCTTTCCTACTCCGTGATAGCAATAGTCCTGTTGTTCCTATATGGACCAAGGAGACTGATGCTTGCGCGGTAGCTCAGGCGGTCAGAGCGGCAGCCTCGTAAGTTGTTGGCCATGAGTTCAAATCCCGCCCTAAGCTAGCCATAATTGACTCTGAATAATTTTTTATTTTTGCATTATCGATATATTAATGGAGTAAATACAAGTATATATAATTGGGATATTTTTGTCTCTGACCCAATTACATGAAGTACCATCAAGAAGCGTACTTCTGTTAGTTGGATCACCTGGAGTGGGAAAGTCCACTTTCTGTCAGCAAGCCCTCCTTCAAAACATTACTATGGACAGACCAATCATCTATGTAACGACCGAATACGGATCGTTCGACGCCGAAAAAGCCCTTAAAGAGAGGGGATTGGGTGACATCGAACCAGGTATGCTCAGCTATTTAGACGCTTTCAATCAGACGGTGGGAGTCTCGGTTCCAGACAGAAGCGACGCTCTTCATGCTGATTGTAACGATCTTTCCAGCATCGACGTAGCCATCTCAAGACTAAGCGAACGAATAGGAAGGAAGAATATCTTGCTGGTTTTCGACTCGCTGACTTCTCCATACATTTTCAACGGAAAAGAAATACTGAGGTTTATGACGCAGACACTATCCCGGTTCGCTGCTAGAGGAAACGCTGTTTTAGCTTGTATAGATGAAGGCTGCGGAAGAGAAGAAGACTTCGTAAGCATGATGAGTCTCTCCAACGGCGTCATAAAAATGGAGACAGAGAAGGACAAGCGGCTCTTAGAAGTGGTGAAACACCCAGAGGTGAGTCCGAAAAGAATTGAATTATCCACCTTAGAACTCAAACCGACATTCAGACCGGAAATATCTAGCTGGGATATAGATACAATGCAAAGCCTTCTCAAACATTTCGGAAGCGGAGAAGAAACAGCGATCAGAAGCGAGGTCGGAGATTACGTGAATCTTTTTTGGCCAAACTTTGCTCACTGGAGCTGTATGCTCTGGGATCCAAAGAGGTTTCCGACGATGATATACGAATTCAACAAGGAGGAAGCCTCCTTTGGACCAAGAGAGATTCGTAATAATAAGGAGCTGCAAAAGATGTTTCCATGGCGCACCAGGCTTCTAATCAAGTTTTTGGTTTCTCTTCAATCTCTTGGACTGTTCATGCCCCGGGATTTCAGCAAAGTAAAAGACATGAAAAAATTGGTGAGTCTTAAGGCCCCCTCGTATTTTAACTATGTAACTTATGAACGAAGTGGCATCCTGGAATACCTTGAAGATGTCTCTGAGACCGATGAACACTACTTCAGGGTATACGAGAACTCTGATTGCTGGGGATTCGAGAACGTCGGCGCGGCGATGGCTTCACACATCCCTCCGGCCATCGCAGGCCAGTGTAAAGGACTCGAAAAAGAGGACAGGACCTGGAACGCAGTAGAGACGAAGTGCATAGGACTTGGAGATCCATACTGCGAGTTCAAAGTCGTGCCTGGAGAAATCGACGGGTTAACGGAATCTTTGCAGAAAGATGTCTCGACAATAGAGAGAATACACGAACGATTGATGAATCGATTAATGAGGTTTATGCTTGAAGGGCAACCTCTTGTGGAGAGGCCCAGATTGGGCAGCGATGTCCACCTACACGTAGTCATGCACGCCATGGGATTTCCACATATGGCAGGCCAAAGATACCGAATGGCTCAGAGGATGGGAGGCGCAAGTGCCGGAAAGAAGATTGGGGAACATCTCCTTGATGCTGGGTTAAGTGAGGATGAGGCAGTGAAACGTATCCTTAATCTCATGGATCACTGCAAGGTTGGCAAGGTTTCGGCAGATGGTACAATACGAATAAAGAATAACTGCGAGAGAATAGATATTAGGTCCGTAACGATGAAGTTCAATGAACCCTCCTGCTATTTCACCACAGGCTTTCTGAACGGCTTCTTTTCCGCTGTCAAGAACCAGCATGTGAAAGAAACCAAATGTATTGCGATGGGTGACCCCTACTGTGAGTGGGAGTTCAGATAACTTTACAAGCGTCTGCAAATGTTTTTCCAGTTTTTCAGGGTTATAACACCAGTTTTACCAGTAAATTGACGTTCAAATCCCGCCCGGGGCTTCAAACCACCAGCCAACTCAAATAGGCAGGCGCAATCAAATATTATACGAGGTCGTCCATTAATCGATCATGTCCTCCAGAAAATCGAGGAACATCACCGTGATCCAGTCCTCGGTCTCGCCCGGGGACCCCCACATCTGCAGCGACTCAGCGAACAGGCTGAGCATCTTCTCCTCGGTCTACGAGGCCCTCGTCAAACGCGACGACGAGGGAAGGTACCGCCCATCATTGGCGGAGGGATGGTCGGTCGAGGGGGACGCCAGGACCTGGACCTTCGAGCTCAGGGACGGCGTGAGGTTCCACAACGGCGACGCGCTGCGCGCCGAAGATGTGGTTGCCACCCTGGCCCGTGTAGTCGACCCGTCGATAGGCGGGGCCTACGGGACCCAGGGAGTGTACGCCAGCTACCTCGGAACCGCAGAGATCTCGGCCCTCGACGATAGGAGGGTGCGGATCATCGCCGGCGAGCCGATGGCCGATCTGCTGGATCTCATCGTGGCCATGCCGATAAGCCCCGAGAGCGCGCTGGACGATCTACCAGATGAGTATGTTGGGAGCGGTCCGTATCGCGTCATCAAGTTGAGCTCCGATCACACGGTGTTGAGGTCGTACAACAAGTACTGGGGAGGGAAGCCGCCGGTGAAGGAGATCCACTGGCTGGCCGAGCCCGATGCCCATAGGCGCGTGGACGCCCTGCTCTCCGGCGACGCCGATATCTCTAGTGGGGTAGATTTAGAGGGCAAGAGACTCATAGATGCCTCCAAGAAAGCTGAACTCCGCGAGCTGAGGAGCGGCCTCTGCATCATCTTCATGTGCAATGCCCGGAGGGGCCCCTGCGAGGACGGACGGGTCCGCCAGGCCCTCAACTACGCCCTGGACCTAGACGAGGTCATAAAAAAGGTGAAGGGGGGAGCCGCGACGCCCCTGAACGGGTTCCTGACCCCCCACCACTTCGGTCATGACCCGGAGACTCCCGTATACCCGTACGATCCGGACAGGGCCCGAGACCTGCTGGCCGACGCCGGCCATGGCGACGGGTTGGAGCTCGTCGTGGACATCCCGTCGGTAATGCCGGATGAGGCGCCGCGTCTCGCGAAATTGATGTCACAACAGTATGAGCGGGTGGGGGTTTCGATGGAGATCGTGGAGCACACGGACAGGGCGGGCTACGCCGAGATGGTCAGGGCCAAGAAGATTAAAGACGCCTGTTGCTTCGACTCGAGCCCCCGCAGCACCTTCCGCGTTCTACGAGAGAAGATCCACTCCGGGCTCAAGGGGCCGTGGTGGCAGGGGTACGCAAACGGGGAGGTCGACGCCCTCATAGAACGGGCCCAGGCCACCGTCTTCGACGGGGAGAGGCGGGAGATCTACCGCAAGGCGTACCGCATCATCCGCGACGATGCCCCATGGATATTTCTCTACAGGCCCACGAACTTCTGGGGTGTGAGCTCGGCAGCGAAGTGGTGGAGGCCGGAAACGGACGGGCTGATAAAACTCTTCTGACCGCCTGTGCCCTTCTGAAGGAGCTTTTTACATTAACTATCACTACTAGATACCGAGGCGAAATTCCCGAGTTTGGCAGCCCCTTCTCCGGACTAGCCCTCGACAGGAAGCTCACCGAGCCCGAGCTCGTGAGGGCCATCCGCTTCATGGTCGCTGCGATGTACGAGGCCATAAAGCTCTACATGCAGCTGGTGGAGTCGACAAACAACGATCTCGCCCAGAAAGTCCTGAAGGACATCACCTAAGAGGAAAGGGTCCACGCAGGCAATTTCCTCAGGCTGCTCTACCACTCACGCCGGACGAGGAAGAGCTGTACAAAGAGGGATTCGAGGAAGTAGAAGAGGAGTTCAATGACATGCTCTAATCCCGCCTTGCGCAGTAGCCCAGGTGACCAGAGCGGCAGCCTCGCTAGTTGTTGACCGTGGGTTCGAATCCATCAGACGTAAGAAATGCAGGGCAGGTTCAGTTCACACTGACACAAGCTCTCGCGCGCCTTGAAGTCTTTCCTAGAAATTGAGTAATCACATGATGGTGAGTATTCTTCTCTTGTTATAAATTATCATAAAATATCCCTACAGACAGCCTCGTCAGTGAAAAGAGGAAAAAATATTCGATGATATCTCGTGCCCAAACTTTGAGATAGTTTCAATACTATGCACTTTCACCCAACTAGTACGCCTAGACATTCTTTAGAAGTTAAATACTAATCACCTAAAATCCTAGAAGATTATCCGATGAAGCACATTCACCTTAAGGGCAACAGTCAAGAGATAGGGTTACAGGCAGCAAGCGTTCTCGCCGATGAACGGAAGAACGGTTACCCTCCGAACTACCCGGAGGAAGTACTTGAGAAAGCGATGGAGTACAACGAGCAGGTCAGACTCATCGCCCCAGAGTACCTCGAGGAACTGCATGTAATCTCTGATAGGCTTAATATTGATTATAGAAGACTTGTGACACTTGAGCTGTCACCGTTAAGATGGCAGTCATCATGCCTCGTCATGGCCATATCGGGCGAACACACATCAGACGGCCTCCCCGTTCTCGCACGGAACCACGAGTGGCTGGAGAGTGACGCTGAAAATCTTAGAGTCATTCACTCCCAGCCAGATGGGCGACTGAGAAGCGTGGGCGCCAACTTCGCGTGGACCCTTGCCTCAAGGTACGGTGGAATGAACAAGGCGGGGGTGGCTCTCGCCTCCGCATCCGCAACCTTCGAGGATCCAGGGATTGGGATAATTCTCAACGTGGCCACGCGCTGGGTTCTCGATAACTGTAAGACAACCGAGGAAGCCGTGGACTTCCTCGAGGGCATACCCAAGGTCTGGGGTGTGACGTACATCATCGTGGACAAGTACAACACGATCGCCAAGGTTGAGGCCCACAGTAAACGAACCGTGGCAACCTACTCTAGTTCAGGTTTCGCGTACAACACCCTTCTCTTCGACACGCCTGAGATGAGGCAGCTGGTCAGCAGCGAGCGCATGGATAGGGTAGCGGAGATCCAGTCAACGAGGAATGACTTCATCGATGAATGGTTCGAGGAGCACAAGGGAGCCATAACCAATGAGCGGATAAAGGATGTTCTGAGGGACCACGAGCACGGGGTCTGTTACCATGGCTTGGAGGGTCTTGAGGTCTGCTGGTCATACATCCTTGAACCGACTGGGCAGAACGTGTTGTTGTGTCAAGGGCGACCCTGCAGGAACGAGTATGTGGCATTCAAACCTCAGTTTTCTTAACTTAGTTTGGAGACAGAAAATAGACTATTATATTAGCTATAGAGATTTATCCACTAGCCATAAAGAGCGCGTGTGGGTTTGACCCCAACCCAAATAACCCAGTTGAGGCGACTCAAAGCGCGCGCAAAATTGAGTTCTGACATGTAAATCAACATGCGAATCCACATTTTCTTACTCTAAGAACTCGTGAGTCAGAGGTTAATTTCCTGATTCTTCTCTGCCTCAGACGGTTGATATAGGAGCCTTGGGGAAAATCTAATTGAAATGACACAATTTTCCGTGGGTTTGAACCCCACCCCCCGCACCATTTTACCAACCCACCGCATTTAGTTATTTGCGTTTTTTGTATAGCATGAACCCATCCGGCGTTGTGTTTTCGAAGACAAACCCCTCTTGGATTAATGGTATTACTTCTTTGGCCATTGTTACTGCTTTTGCATCAAATGATTCGTCTTCAGGGAAGCTGACATCTAAAAAAGGAAGGTTATCTTTCTATTTTTTCCTGATGTAGTAGTGGATATATGCGTCATCTAAAAGTTCATCGCCTAACTTCATGGTGAGCTCCTGTTTGTACTTGAGGAGAATCTCGTGGCCTTTCATGATCTCGTCCGTTTCCTCCTCGCTGAACAGTGTGTGGAGCACCTCCTCCCCATTCCGTCCCATCATCCAGCACTCACCGGGGGCTCTTTCCTCGCCAAGATACATCTGTTTGGCTGGCTCCCAGATGAAGTTGATGTACATTATGCCACCTGGCTTCAGAACCCTGAGCATCTCGTCCACAGCCTTTCTAGTGTCCTTCTTTGAGAGGTGGATGCTGCTATTGAATGAGTATACGCAGGTAAAGGACTCGTCGGGGAAATTGAGGTCTAACATGTCTCCCTGGATTATGTTTAGATCCATGTTGTGTTTTTTCTCGTACTCTTTTGATGCCTCTATCTGGCTCGTGGATATTTCGATACCAGTAGTTTTGAACCCGTACTCATGAAATAATGCAAGGGGCGGTCTTCGCCCTCCAGCACCGCAGTCTAGCACTGTTTTCTCCTCCAGGTTCTGAGTATAGTGCAGAAGCTGATACAGTTGCGCAGGATGGATGGATTTCATAGTATGATTTTGAAGATTGACTTGGGTATAAAGCTATTGAAGGAGAGTAAATCCTGCTACTGCTATATTTCAATTAAATTGGTTTATCGTTTATCTGGGTAATACCCTATGCACTTATTCTAGTGTAAACTAGGTAAATGTCCGTGTCAGAAAGCACACACACAGGCAACAGAAAAGGAGATGGTGATATCACCACTTGGGGTAGGGTTCGAATCCCGTCCTCCGCACCATGTGCGTGTCGGTGGCTTGTCGTGGGGGGTTTTCTCTGGATGTCCCGTGTCTTGTCTATTGGTTGTCTTGGTGTTCTTCTTGTCTTGGGTGTCTGGGGGGGAGGGGGGTGTTTTTTCATCGTTTGTGGGTGTGGGGGTTGGTGGGGGTTCCTGGGTTTGTGGTTGGTGTCTTCGGGGTTGGGATGCCTGTTTTTTAGGTTGGGCTCGGGGTGGGTTGAGTTGTTCTCTGCTCTTTGGTTTCTGTTTCTTGGGGGTTCGTGGGTTCGGGTTCTCTCTTCCGCATCAGTGATTGTCGTGACTGCTGGTGGTTTTCCGTGTCGATCTCGTGGTGACTGGGAGTAGGGTTTTCGCTCGTTGGTGGCTTGTCGTGAGGTTTTCAGGGTTTCTATGTTTCCCGTATGAGGGGAGGGGATTTAGCGCTTGTGTCCGAATTCTCCCTGCAAAATCATTGTGTGGATCCTGATTCTTTATATCAGTGGGTTCTCGACCTTCAACGATCCGAATCTATCGAAGTCCCTCGTGTTCTCCGTGTAGATGGCTTCCACGTCGTTCTCCACGGCCGTCATGGCGAGGACGCAGTCGAAGACGTCCGCCCCGATGAGTCCCAGCTCCTGGGACTTGTTGAAGACGGAGTTGGGCGTCGAGGGCTTCTGCGAGACCTTGCCGATATGGGGGTTGTTCCAGAGGTCCGTGCAGATCTCGGCGGCTCTCGTCGGGTCCAGGGGTCTCTCGACCCTCCTGGGGTCGGTCATCACGGAGTAGAACTCGTAGAGGATCTGGTGGGTCAGCACGGCTTCGAGCTTTCCTTTGATCGCCTCGCGTAGGATCTCTGAGGCCTTGGGTTGGCTGGGTGAGTCGCTGTTGAAGGCGTG
>Ga0209636_10005931_pt1 | contig 12466 bp, 12 predicted proteins | sample DeeMarSWOR152_54_FD_187464 | JGI IMG/M metagenome (GOLD analysis project Ga0209636, IMG submission 187464) | Marine sediment microbial communities from White Oak River estuary, North Carolina - WOR-1-52-54 (SPAdes) (version 2) | ecosystem: Environmental > Aquatic > Marine > Intertidal zone >...
CCTTAATGTAAGAGGATGTATTTCCTTGTCTGGATTAATCCCCGCATTCGCTGCTCTCCAATCTTCAGATAGTTTATTGAAGAAGGCTTCAGCCGTTTGACTCCGTCCAGAATTACCGAAACATACGAATAAAATAATTTTTGTCATTTTCCTTCCTGAAGCAATTAACTATTTTAATCCTCTTGTACTGTGAACTCTATTCTTTCAACGCCTTTACCCTTAGAACTTCTGGAAAGCAGTTTAACCCCGCGTATTTCACTGGTGCCCTTAACATGTGTTCCTCCGCACGCGCATGCATGCCAGCCTTCAATTTCTACTATGCGAACTTCGCTAACTTGTGGTGGAAGCGTTTTCAAGGACTTGCGAAATTTTTTGACAGATTCTTCTGCTTCATTTCTCGGCATTAACCTAATTTTTACTGTTCTGTTTTCTTTAACAACATTGTTTGCTATGTTTTCGATCTGTGGGAAAAATTCGCGAGTTGAGCGTGCATGTGTGAAGTCAAGTCTCGCCTTTTCTAAATCCATTCCAGAGCTTACAATTTCTACGGGTTCGCCTAGGACTCGACGTATTGCCTGTGACATTAAATGGGCGCTTGTGTGAATTCGCATAAGCCTATAACGCCTTTCCCAGTTAATAATCCCTCTAACACGGGCTCCTTCCTTTATTTCTCCAAAATTTTCATCAACATAATGGATTATGATTTCGCCTTTTCTCTGTAACCTAACAACTTTGGCCTGCATGGTGCTGTCTTCTATTAAACCCATATCTGGTGGTTGTCCGCCGCCACCCGAATAGAAAGCTGTCTCGTCCAAGATCACACCTGTTTCATGCTCTTCCGTTTTTAGAACTTTAGTCACGGTTGAATCGAACTCTTTCACATAGGCATCTTCATAATAAAGGAGATGTGTAGGAGGAATTCCGCTCAAATCCAGCATCTTTCACACTAGGTAAACTTTAAACTATTCAGCGTGCTTAAAACTGTTTCACAAAAGTGAGGAAAACATAATACGGCTTGCGTGGAAACTATAGGCTGAAAAGGGTGAAACTTATGGATGTTCTGGAAGCCATCAAAGGAAGAAGAAGCATAAGAGTCTTCAAAAGTGGTGACGTTCCAACAGAAATTGTTAAAAAGCTTATTAATGCTGCGCGGTGGGCGCCCTCCGCTGGAAACATTCAACCGTGGGAATTCATAATTGTGCGAAAGCCAGAAATCAAGAGAAGACTGGCTGAGGCTGCTTTAGACGAAACTTTCATTGAAGAAGCCCCGGTTGTGATCGTTGTTTGTGCAAATGAAGCCCGTTCCTCACAAGGTTATGGTGTGCGCGGCAAAATCCTATACTGCATACAAGACACAGCCGCCGCCATACAGAACATTCAACTAGCCGCTTACTCATTCGGGTTAGGCACCTGCTGGGTTGGCGCATTCAGAGAGGAAGAAGCAAAAGAGACATTGAAGATTCCTCATGGAATAAAACCTGTAGCCATAATTCCCGTGGGTTATCCAGCTGAGACTCCTTCACCACGAAGTAGAAGACCTATAAGTCAAATAGTCCATTATGAAACCTTTTAGAGAGATTACTCATGGAAATGCGTGTTACTATCTGGGCGAACTTACATGGCTAGACGCAAAAAAACCTTAGCTGTGCATGATGTGGCTGTTGTGCCTTTTGGAAGCTGCGAACAGCTCAATGTGCCCTTGTGGCACAACCAATGTATTATGGTGTTTCTTCGCATCACATGGATTTCCGGAACAATAACTCTCAGTCCGCATACATTAGAACAATTAGCTTACGAGGCGGCTTTTAACTCATAAAACACCGGTTATTATTTGATGTATAAACAATTGACCTATAGTTTCACCAACCTCTCTTTCGCTTCATGTAAAAGACAAAAGCAATGAGGATTACTGTCAAAATGGCGAAAAGTATGTAATTCTCGATGGGTATCAGTACGTAGTGGTGCGGAATTACCAGTAATTCATAACTCGCTGGCTTTATCTTGTATGGCTTTGAACTAAGTTCAAAGGATGCTTCACCACCTGAAGGTAAATCATAAGGGTCCGTAAATGCACGGGACAAAGCTATCACGTTGCCCTTTCCATCGTAACTGATACAGATCACCTTCCCCATGACGGCTTTACCTCTCGCATCGTTGCGGACTTCTCCGGTGATTATGTGATACCCATTCTCGTCAATGTACGTGTGTAAAGTTTCTTCTAGGATTTTGAGTCCAGCGATGGGTTCCTCATCTGTCTTGGCACATGATGCTACAAGCTCTAATCGGGCTGAGGCTTCTATGGATGAGAAATAGAGTGTGAAGGGCGCTCTCTGCTCAGGTTTGAATATCTCCAATTCAGTGGAGGCATAACTTTTTCCAATAGTGCTGTTCTGAGCGTCATAGAAGGTCGCATTGATTTTGACCGATTTTACGTTAGTTGTAAGGTTGTTCTGGACCACACCTATCACTGTGATATGGTAGGTCTCATTGACTTTCGTAAAATTGGTCATGTATGTTGTAATCTCTAGGTGCACTAGCTCCTCTATCGGAGATGAATACACGTTTGTAATACGGCAGACCTCAAGTCCAGCTCCGATAATCGCAAGGAGTACTGAGATGATTGCCAGTTTTTTGTTCATGTAACCTCATGCCTAAACATTTTCACTACAGAGCCTAATAAACCATGCTATTTACATTGAACTTGCTCCTAATAGTTTTGTAGAAAACAGAAATGCACACACGCGAACAAACAACTTTAATTTTGTCGCATCTAACCATAGTTAAATGCCGAGAACTGTGTCGCCTTCGTTTACATGATCAATGGCTTCTTGAATTGTTGGGTAATCATCTGGAGCAATTATCGTCGTAGGCTCTGCTTTTGCTGGTTGAATGTTAAATGTTGACGTTAACATACCGATTAATAGCATGACGAGAATTCCAAAAACTATTCTCTTTAACAATTCTTTCTCCGAGTCAATGATAGTTTAATCAAGAAATAACCATTGCGGAAATTTTCTATCATTTATAAAGCAGTTGAGTTAGACTGTTTTACCGAATCTTGGCTACCTTTGATACGTCTATTATTTTCATCCAGATCAGCAATTGGATTCCAAAACTAACATTTCCATTAAAACTGCTTAAAAGCTACATTCAGAAAAATTCTGGTTAAAGATAGAATTAGAAAGCCGGAGATTAAGCTTCCAAAATCAAAGTACACAAAAATAGGATTAAGGAAACGGATCAGAGGTTTCTTGGGGGTTTCCGAGCAAAAGAAATAAGCGCAACAGGTGTTGTAGGCGACCCAGCCAAAGGCTTCTAAAGAGAAGGGTGAGGCCTCTTGAAAACTAGCCATTGAAGGACTTGCAGACTTATTAAGGGAGCTTGACGGAATGAAGTTTTAATATCTTCGCATTCACACTTTATATTCGTGAGGTTCAATTATTGAGATACGCCGCGATTGCTGATGCTTACGAAAAAATTGAGGCCACAACAAAAAGACTGGAAATGACAGACCTCCTAGTTGACCTTTTGAAAAATACACCAAAGGAGATAATCGATAAAGTCGTATACTTAACTCAGGGCAAAATATACCCAGACTTTGTTAGTCTTGAAATAGGCGTGGCTGAGAAACTTGCAATAAGAGCCCTTGCTCGAGCTTCTGGAATGAAAGAAAGCGAAATTGAAGAAGACATAAAAAGGACAGGAGACATTGGACGGACTGCCCAGAAGTTTATAGCTAATAAAAGGCAGATAACGTTTTTCCAACGGCCCTTAACAGTTCAAAGAGTTTATGGGGTCCTTGATAAGATGGCTAGGACTTCGGGTTCCGGTGCAGTTGACCTTAAAATGGCGCTTCTAGCCGGGCTTTTGGCTGATGCCACTCCTAAAAAAGCCAAGTATATTATGCGGATAGTTACTGGAAACCTTCGCTTAGGCATCGCAGACATGACTGTTCTCGACGCCTTAGCAATAGCCTATGGCGGCGGAAAAGAAAACCGCCGATATTTAGAACGTGCATACAACGTTTCCTCGGACCTCGGAAGAGTCGCAAAAACAGTTGCTGAGAAAGGATTAGAAGGCGTTAAAAAATTTGAGATCTCTGTCGGCAACCCCATTAGGCCTATGTTATGTGAAAGACTTTCTTCGCCTGAGGAGATCCTTGAAAAGCTCGGCGGAAAATGCATAGCCGAATACAAATATGACGGTGAAAGAATACAAGCCCACAAAAAAGGCGACGAAGTCACCCTATTTTCCAGACGCTTAGAAAACATTTCAGACCAATACCCAGACGCTGTTGAACTTCTTAAGAAGTATGTGAAAGCAAAAGACGCCATTTTAGAAGCAGAATGCGTCGCCATAGACCCCGACACGGGCGAGATGCGACCATTCCAAGAATTGATGCACCGCAGACGCAAATACGGAATTCAAAAAGCCATGGAGGAATATCCCGTCTCTCTATTTATGTTCGACGCACTTTACGTTGATGGTAAAGACCTAACTCTAAAACCCTATCCAATTCGGCGGCAAACACTTGAAGAAGCCATAGAAGAAAGCGACATAGTAAGAATTGCCCAATACATCATCACGGACAACACGAAAAAACTAGAAAAATTCTTCCTCGAAGCCATAGAAAACGGTTGCGAAGGCCTAGTCTGCAAATCCATCGGAGAAGACTCAGTTTACCAAGCTGGAGCAAGAGGATGGCTCTGGATAAAGTACAAGCGGGACTATAAAAGCGAAATGACAGATACTGTGGATTTAGTGGTGGTCGGTGCCTTTCACGGTAGAGGAAAACGGGCTGGAACCTACGGAGCATTACTCTTAGTAGCCTACAACCCTAATAACGACACCTTTGAAACCGTAACAAAATGTGGAACAGGCTTCACGGATGAAGATCTAGAAAAACTGCCTAAAATACTAGACAAGCATAAGCTTTCTCATGAACATCCGAGGGTGCAATCCGCAATTGAGGCAGATGTTTGGTTTGAACCAGTCGTTGTTATTGAAGTTCTCGGCGCTGAGATCACCCTTAGTCCAGTACATACATGCGCTACAAATGTCATACGCAAAGGAAGCGGCTTGGCAATAAGGTTTCCAAGATTTACAGGAAACTATCGGCTTGACAAGGCAGCTGAAGATGCAACAACAGTTAAGGAGATCATTGAGATGTATAAAAGTCAACTCAAAAAATTCGTGGATTAGTTAAATCCGCAGGTTTTGGCTCTAACACTGCAAGTGTAGAATCCGTTTCAAACATTTATAAGGATTCGGACATGAAAATGTAAACTTGTCTCGCCGTTGAGCTAAGGGAGGAGGGGAGGATAGAACTCAGTAACGTAAATAGTAACCTTTCCTTCAGCCTCGTGACATATCACATCAAAATAAATGGGATATCCGTTATCCTCTTTGCCGCTTAGTACCGCATCATTATACATTACATTAACTAGTTCAGTTTCTCCTTGAATTATTTCGGGATATTCTGGAGAATCCTCTCGGTCTACTAATCCTTGAAGGGGCAAAATATACACTTCTGTAGCGTCTCCTTCTACGGCCGTAACGTTGAACCATATTTGTCTTATAAAAATAGAACTATTGGTTTCGTCACTAGGCTCTGCTTCAGCATACGCCCCTGAAAACGCGAAGTAATCAGCCGACTCTTTTTGAGTTGATTGTGGTTCACTTTGGTTTAGTATTGATAAAGTAATAATCACAACTATTACCACAACAACCGATAAGATTCCTATGTTTTTGTTCAGTTTTCTTTTTTTTCTTCTTGCTACCTTCGCTTTTTTCCCCATTATTTTTTCATCTCGATAAGTTGGAGAAGTCCCTTAGCATTTAATTAAAAAAGCCGAAGTCTTTCAGATAAAGATTTCTGTAAGAGCGATTAAATCATTTTACTGGTACGCTTACGACCTTTTAACTCGTGTTTAAGATGGATGATTATGCTTACTCGGTTGATCTAAATGTTTGTTAAGCGAAAAAGTTTAGAGTACGGAAATGTAATAACCTTTTTTAAAGTATAATGATACTTTTAGCAGTGATTAGAGATGCAAAGGAGATGGAAAGGGAAAAACATCAATTTAGCATTACTTACCACTCGCATAGGAGACTTCTTTAGAGTAAAGGATTTTGAAGCGATAAAGGGAAAAACACCGACTGGTTATCAGATACTTGCAGAGGATTCGCCGTATTTTAAGATAGATGGATATGTAAATGTAACTGTGGAAGGAACACCCGATGACTTTGTTGTAAAGTTTGATCTTTGTACAGGTAGAAAAAAACATACTTTTCCCCCTTCTATTCTTTTAGAAACAATGTTATTCGGTGGATATTTCCTTTTGAGAAAACAAAAATCAGAAGAAGCTAAGCTGAAACTAGAAAAAGAGTTTTGGAGACATGTAGAAAACGTCGTATTACAATTGGGTAATTCAGCGGAATTTTCCGGACAACAATGTGGATAATAGGTTTATCATTTCAGTTTTTGCATTCTTTCGGTCCGTAGCTTACTTTTATCCTTATTAGACCTGCATTTCACTCCGCTTGTGAAAACTTCTTTCGAATGACAAATTTCGATAGGAAAGGATTTTTTTAAGAGTTTGTGCACTTTAATATTTTGAGGTCTAGAGATGCTTAAGAGAGTTGTTTTCAAAGCAATGGTTTTGATGCTTCTGATAGCCATGATTGGAGCAAAATACCATAGAAGTGTAATGGCAAATCCCGTGATCATTACGGTTCCAAGCATTGGATACGAAACTATACAGAAAGCCATAAACACAGCAAATCCTGGAGATATCATAATGGTAACTGCGGGGATGTATCATGAAAACTTAATTGTAAATAAGACTGTTTCACTCATTGGCGAGGATCCTACCACCACTGTTATTGATGGCGGTGGTCTTGGAAACGTCGTAATCATAAACTCACATAACGTTATAATTAATGGATTTACAATTCAAAACGGAAAGCAGGGAGATTGGCCGTATTGTGGCATAAGCGTCTTTAAGTGTAATTTTGCCCTAATCAACAACACTACGTTAAGAGACAATTATTACGGCTTGCAGTTGCTTCAATCTGAAAATAGCGAAATTTTTAACAATATGATTATAAACAATTCTTATGCTGGCATAAAAATTTCTGATAGTAACGATAACGTTTTCTTTGAAAACATCATCGAGAACAACTCTATTGGTTTGTGGGGCTCAAGGTCTCCGTCAAATATTTTCTACCATAATAACTTCATGAATAATACAAGCCAACTACAGATTTTGGATTCGCCAATGATTTGGGATAACGGTGCAGACGGCAACTATTGGGGCGACTATACGGGTTCAGATGTGGATATGGACGGGATAGGAGATTCGAAGTATTTATTCGTGGATAACCATCCTTTGATGGGGATGTTTACAAACTTCACGTTTCACCATGAATCGCAAAGGTACTTTTTGTCTACCATTTGCAACTCTACAATCTTAAACTTTCAGTTCGACGAGTTGCATGAAAAGATAAGTTTTGATGTCTCTGGATCAGATGGTACTATGGGCTTTTGTAAAATCGCTTTGCCTACGATGCTTGCTCAAGGCAACTGCTCTGTTCTAGTAGACGGCAATGCTCCGGCGTATGTTAGAAACTGGACGTCTTTAATATACAGCTATAGTTACTTTGTATTTGAACATAGTGGCGCAGCACGAAAAGTGACGGTAACGCTAGAATTTCCAAGAATTATTGTTCCACCATTAAAGATGGTAGTTACGATGATTGTAACGTCTTTGATAGTCGCTATTTTTATTGTAGCGATTTTGATAAGAAGAAAAAAGAGAAGGTTTTAAACATTAATGGTTGAATGAAAGCTTGCCAAGAGTTTTCAAAGGATATATGAAAGGTGGGATTTTCCCTAAAATTTTTTTGTTTTGCTCGGAGTTATACTGAAAAACCTCAAGAGGGATAGAACAACTATTAAGGAATGTATCGACCAGCTGGAAAAGTTACTCTAACAAAGCTGAAGTAGAAACCTGATTGTTAGTGAATGGGTATCCGCCTGATGTATCCCGCGTAAATGTTAAAGGTTATTACTCCGTTCACTGAACGGGTTTTGATTCCAGTCACGTTACTAATTTCTCTAATTGTTAACGGTTTTTTTGATTTAAACAGCAAATGGAAAATTTTTTCGGTATAACCTTTATATATTGAGGTGTGTTGCAGATAAAATTCGTTTTTGACGCATCTTTCCACTCCTTCCTCCGTTAAAATATATCTAAACTTTAACATTCTGCCTCCCTCCTCCTACAGCACATTATAATCTTTCTCGCCCAGTTTATTTAAGTGTTGTGAAAATCTTTTCCACTGTTAAAAACGAGAACTTTTCAGAAGCCTAAACTCTAATCTTAGTCAAAGACTCTGAGCATAAATCATTTGTTCATGAGGTGACAAGCCACAATGTGTCCTTTTCCTATATCCCTGAGCTCGGGTTCTTCCCTACGGCAAATATCCATTACGTGTGAGCATCTGGGGTGGAATCTGCAACCAGCGGGAGGGTTGACTGGGCTTGGGACGTCTCCAGTAAGTATTATTCGCTTCTTTTTAACCGTGGGATCTGGAACTGGAATTGCAGACATTAGTGCTTGTGCGTAAGGATGGAGCGGATTATGGAAGAGCTCCATTGTTTGCGTTAGTTCAACCACTTTTCCAAGATACATAACTGCAACTCTATCACTTATGCATTCAACAATGCTTAGATCGTGACTGATGAACAGATACGTTAGATCCATGTCTTTACGTAATTTCTGGAAGAGGTCAAGTAGCTGAGCGCGCACGGAAACATCCACCGCGGATGTTGGTTCATCGAGAACCACGAATTCTGGATTAATTATAAAGGCTCTAGCTATTGCTATTCTCTGTCTCTGTCCTCCGCTGAACTCATGAGGGTATCTATACAGATGCGTTTCCCCTAGCCCTACCTTTTCAAGCATTTCCAACACTCTTTCTCTAGCTTCTGTTCCCTTTGCTAGTTTTTGCACCAGAAGTGGTTCCCCAACTGTGTCCTTAACGAGCATCCTGGGATCGAGAGAACGTGATGGATCTTGGTAGACTATTTGCAGCTTTCTTCTTAGAGCTTTCAGCTTTCCTCTCTTGAATTTAGCGATGTCGTACTGTTTTCTGAGTTTTTTCAGTTTGCGTGCACTTTGACTTGAACCGTTGGGCTTCCTTATTTCCTCCCTCACATCAGATGGAGTATCGAAGTATACGTTGCCGGCAGTCGGTTTAAGTAATCGAATAATTGTTTTGCCAAACGTCGTCTTGCCGCATCCTGACTCTCCGACTAAGCCAAAGCATTCTCCTCTGATTATGTTTAGGTTAACACCGTCTACGGCTTTGACGTCAGCTACCTTTCTTTTGAGAATCCCACCTTTTATGGGGAAATACTTTTTTAAGTTTTCTGTTTCTAGCAGAGTGCTCAATTTTGTGGACTCCTAGCGCGCGCTAAATGACATGCGACGAAATGGTCTTTCTTTACCTCTTCGATCTTTGGAGTTTCCTTTTCACATATGGCCATAGCGAAGGAGCACCTTGGGTGAAATCTACAACCTGAAGGAGGATTTACTAGGTTAGGTACCATGCCCCTGATGGACTTAAACTCTTCCCCAGGTCTTGGAATAGATTCTAGCAAGGCTTTACTGTACGGGTGAATTGGGTTCTTGAAAATTTCTTTGACTTCTGCGATTTCGCAGACGCTGCCAGCGTACATTACAGCTACACGGTCGCATAGCTCGGCGATAACTCCCATGTCATGAGTTATGTATAGAACGGATGATCCGAATCTTTTTTTAAGTCTTCTTATTAGGTCTAGGATTTGAGCTTGAACAGTGACGTCTAAGGAAGTTGTTGGTTCATCTGCTATTAGGAGCCTTGGATTACACGCGAGCGCCATGGCTATTACGACACGCTGTTGCATGCCTCCACTGAGCTCGTGGGGATACATTTTTGCAACTCTCTCTGGGTCCCCTATCTCCATCTCCTTGAGGATGTTGACAACCTCCTTTCTAACTTCCTTCTTTAGCCTTTTGCATCTTCCGATAATTGGAATTTTTACGAAAACCTTAAGGGTGCGTGAGTTGGGGTTTTCCAACATCTTCTTGTAAATATTTTTTTCCATTCCGTCTTTTTTAATTTGAGCAAGCGTCCTCTCTAATAGTTCCTTTCTTCCGTGGTGCAAAAGGACTTCTCCAATCTGATTTTCAACGGTGTATACGGGATTCAGGGCAGAACCTGGTTCTTGGAAGATCATGGAAATATGTTTTCCTCTAATTATCCTTAAAATACGATCCTTTTGGGCTAAGAGGTCTATGGTTTTTCCACGTCTGGTTTTGAAGAAAATTTTACCGGCTTCTATTTTTCCTGGCCTCGGAGTGATATCTAAGATTGAGAGACCAGTCATAGTTTTCCCGCATCCAGTTTCACCTACGACCCCAAGGGTTTCTCCCTCCTTTATATGTAGGTTGACCCCTTCAAGGGCCTTAACTACTCCTTCGTACGTGTAGAATCTTAACACGAGATCTTGAACTTCAACGAGCTTGCTCATTTTATCTTCTCCTCAGCGTTGGATCTAAGACGTCTCTGAACGCGTCGCCTAGTAGATTCCATCCTAAAACGAAAGTAAATATAAATAGGCCTGGTGTTAGCCACACCCACCAGTTGCTGGCCGGATCAGATATGTTCGAAAAGATGTAGTTTCTTGATAGGGCTATCAGTTGTCCCCAGTCTGCGTAACCTGTTGGAGCCCCAATCCCAAGGAAGCTTAGGGCTGCGGCAGTCAGGACGATTGCTCCTGTATCTAGAGAGGCCATGATCATGATTGGGTATATCGTGTTTGGGAGAATATGCTTAACAATCACTCTGAGGTCAGAACATCCAGCAGCTTTGGCTGCCTCGACGTAATCTTCTTCTCTAACTCTTAATATGTCCCCTCGTATCACTCTAGTGTAGGATGGCCATCCAACTAGGACGAGGGCTAACAGAACTTTGTCCAACTTGGTCAATGATATGGCGAACTGGGTAAAGCCTAAATTTATAGTTAATTGATAAGGTAAAGCCGTAACCAATGCCATACAGAGAATCAGACCTGGGAAGGCAATGACGATGTCGGTGAGTCGCATCAACACTTCGTCGATGATTCCTCCATAGTAGCCAGCAACGCATCCTGTTACAAGACCGATTATTAGAGCAAGCACTACAACCATTAAGCCTATGCGGAAAGCTGTTATGGTTCCCCAGATGCATCCGTAGTAGATGTCATAACTTTCTTCTGTGGTTCCGAATGGATGTGTAGAATCTGGAGGGCGTGGGAACAGTCGCTCGATCGGTGGGATGTTCAGGTCTTTCCATATCATGAATGGATCTGGTTTGCCCATAGGCGGGGGAACCGGGGGTGCCAGTACTGGAGCTAGGACCGCGATAACGACGTAAAATAGAAGTATGGCTAAGCCCATAATTGAGAGAGGGCTTTTCTTTACTCTGCTGATGGTAAATTTCAGTTCCTTCATTGTAGGCTGCTTCGAGGCTTTGAATTCCTTTAATCTCGACCTGATGCTCCTCATTCTCTCATGCCAGCCTGATTCGTGGATCTATGTAAGCATACAATACGTCCACTATTAAATTCGCTATTACAAAGACTATCCCAACGAACATAGCGAAACCAAGCACAAATGGCATGTCAATAAGGAGGGCGGCGCGAGCGGCTGCAAACCCTAAACCGTCAATGTGGAAAACGGTTTCCGTTATGACCACGCCTGTCATCATGCCTGCAATTAACAGCCCTGAGAGGGTGAGCGTGGGGATTAAAGCGTTCCTTCTTGCGTGTTTATTGATGATTTCGCTTTGGGTCAGACCTTTTGCTCTTGCTGTGGTAATGTAGCCTTTATTGAGTTCTTCCAGCATGCTAGAGCGCATTACTCTTATGAGAAGCGCTATCTGGACTATCGTCAGGTTTATACATGGAAGAAATAGGTGTTGCAGCGCATCCCAGGTTACCCATAGTTGTCCGTTGAGTATTCCGTCGACGGTGTTAAGGCCTGTGTAGGCAGTGTATATTCCGTCTCTTGGCCCACTGATTGATACGAAATAATCGGCTTCACTTCCTAGCCTGCCTGGCGGAAACATGTGAAAGCCCCCATAGAATATTGAAAGCAATATAATAGCAGACCAAAAGGTTGGGAGAGACCAGCCGATTATTGCCACAACTCTTGTTGTATGGTCGACCAATTTGTCTCGGTGTACAGCTGATTTTATCCCTAGGTATATGCCTAGAAGAATGGTGAGCGGCGTGGAATATATAGCTATCTCAGCGCTGGCGGGGAACTTCGACTTAATACAGTCTAAGACGAACATGCGATTTACTTGTGAGTAACCCAAGTTGCCGCGTAAAACTTCGCTAAGCCAACGGGCATATCTGACATAAATAGGGTCTAAG
>Ga0209636_10005932_pt1 | contig 12466 bp, 9 predicted proteins | sample DeeMarSWOR152_54_FD_187464 | JGI IMG/M metagenome (GOLD analysis project Ga0209636, IMG submission 187464) | Marine sediment microbial communities from White Oak River estuary, North Carolina - WOR-1-52-54 (SPAdes) (version 2) | ecosystem: Environmental > Aquatic > Marine > Intertidal zone >...
GGTTCATCCTGACCCGGAGACCTGCCGGAGATTAGGCAAGGGAGAGCCTAAAACCGAGTGCTGGTATATCATATCCGCCGAGCCGGGTGCGGTGATTTATAAAGGGCTTAAAAAAGGCGTTACAAAAGAGCGATTTGCCGAGGCGATAAAGAAAGGCAACGTGGCTGAAATGTTAGCAAAAGTGCCTGTTGAGGCCGGCCAATGCCATTTTCTTCCGGCCGGCACCGCCCACAGCATTGGAGCAGGCCTGTTGATAGCTGAGATTCAAACGCCTTCCGACACTACCTATCGGGTTTTTGACTTCAATAGAGTTGACGATAGCGGAAAGACAAGAGAGCTGCACATCCAGGAGGCGTTGGAGAGCATTCACTTCGATGTGTCCAGTGACGACCTTGCGGTAACAACGATAGGCCGGCTGGTTGACTGCGAATATTTCAAGATAGATAAAGGCCATCAGGGGAAGAATTGTGAGGTTCTTCTTTCGCCCGGCAAAATGAAAACGCTGATTATCATATACGGCTTCGGGACAATTCTGGGAAGTGAGGGAAATCCAGTTGGGTTCAAGGCAGGCGATACTCTACTTGTCCCTGCCGTGTATGAAGGAGCGATGCGGTTTGCCGATGACACACAATATCTGACTGTAACCATCTAACCAATTGATTATTGATTTTTCTGAGTAATCCGTAGACAAAAAAACAGATAAAGGTCAGCTGTCAAAGGCGGGGGCAATTTTATGACTTCTGATAATCTTAAAGCAAGTTACATTATTGTTCTTTTAACTGCGTGTGCCATTTATTCAGCGAGCTGCGCGCCGGGGCCGCTCTGGCAGGACAGCGGGATGTATCAATATAGAATCCGGCACGACGATATTGAGGGCAAGCTCGGCCTGGCACTTTCACATCCGCTCTATCATATTATCGGCATCGGTATAAAGCACATCCGGCTCGGTGAATTCGTATACAGGGTGAACTTGATTTCAGCGGTTGCAGCAGCTTTTACCATCGCAAATCTGTTTTTGCTCGTGCGATTATGGCTGAACAGGATTTTACCGGCCATAATTGCTGCTGCAACATTGGTCCTTTCGCATACCTTCTGGCGGCACGCTGCGATCGCGGAAACCTATACTCTATACACGGCATTGCTGTCGGCCGAATTGCTAATGCTGCTGCAATACGTGAAGACGAAGCGGATGATGTTTTTGTATCTGCTGGGACTCTTTAACGGTTTGGCAATTGCCAACCACATGCTGGCCTCTGTAGGCTTTGTCTGTTATGCAGTGCTCTTGATGATTCTGCTGCTGAGAAAACAGATTAGTTTTAAGTCACTCGGCATTATTGTTATATTATTCATTGTCGGGGCCGTGCCGTATGAATACCTGATTATAAAAAATGTCATCCAAACCGGCGACTTATCAGGCACTCTGGCTTCAGCTCTTTTCGGTGAAAGCTGGCAGGCGGATGTTCTTAACACAAGTCTTTCGGCCAAGCTTGTCAAAGAGAATCTGATATTTATGGCATATAACTTCCCCACGCCCAATGTCATATTCTTCTTTGTGGGTCTATACGGACTTAAGAAAGTTTCTCCGGGTCGGAGTTTCACAAATGTTTTTTTGGCAATGCTGATACTTTTTTTTGTATTTGCTTTTAGATATACGGTGCCGGACAGGTACGCATTTTTCATACCGTTTTATTGCTTAGCATCCATACTAATCAGCGTTGGTTCTAATTTGCTTATACTGAAGCACAATCGTAAAGCTCTGAGTTGGACGGTTCTTATCCTTACTTTGCTGCCGATAGCAACCTATATCATTGCTCCTGCGGTAGCGGAAAAACAGAAGTTTAATATTTCCACGAGGGCGGATGTCCCCTACCGCAATGACTATGTATGGTTCTTACAGCCGTGGAAGACAGGTTACAGGGGAGCGGAAGAATTTGCCGACCAAGTGTTCAAGAAACTCGATCCTGGTGCTGTTGTTTATGCCGACAACACGATGGTTTATCCACTGCTGTATATGCAGGAAGTCAAAGGCAAAAGAGCAGATATTAGAATCATATCCAGATACGCAAGCAGTGAAGGCTTACCGCTATTGAGCGAAAAATCCATGGAGCAATGGTTGTCCGAAGGGGATATTTTTTCCGTCTCGCCGATAGATGGACAAAAGGGTCAGGGAATCGTCTGGAAAGTACGTGATTGAGAGTTTTCTATCCAGACTTCGCTATCATAGCGTAGCATAATCAGGTTATTCTTGAAGCCGTCAAAACGGATATTTGGTTTTCGGCTGAGCAGCTCCTGCAATATCCATTTCGGAAAGTTGGCACCTGCCTTGATTGACAGCGGGGCACCGCCACCAAATCGCGGGTTTATCTCAATGAATTTTACTTTATCATCGGCTGTTAGAAACAATTGCAAAGTTATAACGCCCGGCCCGGCACCGAGTGTCTCGACCAGTCTTGCAGCCTCATTCATAATGTGATGGTTTTTTACCACCTGTCCCTTGCTCACCTCGCCAGCCCTTACCTCTATGCGCTTCCTGGGCACGACACAGCGAACCTTCATATTAAAGTCAACATAAACATCGCAGGTATGCTCGGTACCTCTGATAAACTCCTGGCAGATGACGTTTGGTATTCGTTTGGCAAAGAATAACAGCTCTTTGCGATTTTTAACGATGGCGTTTCCTCTGCTGGCATAGCCGTCCCAGGGCTTTAGAAAACAAGGCCAATCGAGTTTCCCTCTTGAAAGTGCAGAGGCTATACTGATGGTAAGGGGGGTATCAAAGCCGTTTTTGAGTAAGAAGCGATACGTCTTCCTCTTGTCCTGACAAATATCTACAACCTGCGGAGTTGAGACAAGCACACGGCAGCCCATCGCAGCGAATTTTGGCTTGTTCCGGGCCAGACGTTTCAGGTCCAGGTCAACGGTGGGGACAAGCAATTTTACCCTGTTGGCTTTGACAATAGACAGCAACTGCTTGATATAGCCGGGGTGTGTAGTCGGCTTAACCAAGAAGCCTTTGTCACATAATTGCAGGGCAGAACTTAACTCATCGGTATCCGTGCCAAAGAATGAGGCGTTTATTTTTAGTTGTCTTGCTGCGCGGCGAAAGCTGTTGAGCAGGGAGACACGCCTGCCAATACAGGTGAATAAAACACACAAGTCATTTTCGATTTTGGATTTTCGATTTTCGATTTTAGTTGCCTATCAATTTATGCCACAGATTTCTTGGATTTTCGATTTTCGATGAGAACACCCCCAAACAAGCCTTCGACGAACTCAGGCCAAGGTTTGAGGGTGCCACCCGGCGTTCCATTAATAACGCAAAGCTCAATAATATCCAATTTTTATCGAAGAAAGGAAATAGTCAATGTTTAATTCGCAATTTCCAATTAGAACCAAAAAATCAATTTTTCAATTCTTTTGACCCCGTTAGAAAATCCTGCTAAAAGTAAAGTAAGCACCACTGACGTTTTATTTCTAACGGGGTAAATCCCCATTAGAAAATCCTGCTAAAAGCAAAGTAACCACCTCTGGCGTTTTATTTCTAACGGGGTAAACCGCGTTAGAAATAAGATGCCAAAGCATCTATCTTACGCTTGACAAAGATTTCCAACGGGGTAAACTAAAGACTTTGACTTAATTAATCGACCAAAAATAAGTGCCGGTTTAGGGATTGTTGGGAAGGTCAATAGTCTTAGAACTCTGAATCTCAATTATTGACTGAAAATCAGGAAGCGAAGATAGAAATGAGCAAGGCGATATTCAAAGGAGCTTTAATGCAGGTCCCAATTCTGGATTTGAAGGCACAATATGCGACTATCAAAGACCAAGTAATGAGGGCAATAAACGAAGTTTGCGAAAGTCAGTCCTTTGCTCTTGGCCCTGCGGTGGCGGAATTTGAAGAGAAAATCGCCAAATATTGCGGCAGCAAATATGCAATCGGAGTATCAAGCGGAACAGATGCACTACTTGCCAGCTTAATGGCTCTTGAAATAAAAGGGGGTGACGAAGTTATAACCACTCCCTTCACCTTTTTTTCCACGGCCGGCTGTATCACCAGAGTCGGTGCAAAGCCAGTCTTTGTTGATGTCGATGCCAACTCTTACAACATTGATGCCAACCTTATCGCAGAAAAAATAACTGAAAAGACACGCGCGATTATTCCGGTGCATTTATTTGGGCAGCTCGCTCAGATGAAAGCTATTACGGAGATTGCTCAGCGACACAATCTTGCTGTTATCGAAGATGCTGCACAGGCAATAGGTGCAAGCCAGGACGGGATGAAAAGCGGTAATTTCGGTGATTGCGGATGCTTTTCTTTTTACCCAAGCAAGAACCTCGGGGGGTTCGGCGACGGCGGATTGGTAACAACCAGCAGTGAAGACCTTGCAGAGAAAATCAGAATCCTTCGCGACCACGGCCAAAATCCTCGATACTTCTATAAAGTGATTGGCGGCAACTTCCGGCTCGATGGCATCCAGGGTGCGGTCCTTACGGTGAAACTTAGACACCTCGACAAATGGAATGAGAGGCGAAGAAAAAACGCAGCAATTTACGACGGCATTCTGGCCAATTCGCCAGTCAAACCGCCTAAGATCGATGCAAACAACGTCAGCATTTATCACCAATACACGGTAACTGTACCAGAAAGAAACGAGTTGCAGAAGTTCCTGACTGAAAACCAAATCGGCTCAGCTATATTTTATCCAAAACCGCTGCACCTGCAGGATTGCTTCAAAGAGCTTGGGTACAGACGAGGTGATTTACCGGTCTCCGAGCAGCTTTGCGATGAGGTTTTATCACTGCCGGTTTATCCTGAATTAACCGCAGAGCAAATTGAATACGTTGCTAAGACGCTGCTTAGATTTTACGGATTAGATTAAAGGGATTCCCTTTTGTAACTAACTACTAACTGGAGAACCAGGAGAATAAAATTGCTGAAAGTAAGTGAAAATCCACCTATTATCTGGCCTAAGGTAGAATCGATTCGTGATTTTACCGGCCTATGGTGGGTTGCCCATACCAAAAGCAGGAACGAAAAGGCCCTGGCTCATGATTTAATCGGCAAAAATATCAGCTACTTTCTTCCTATGAACTGGAAGGTTCGGCGTCGAAGCCGAAGAACGATACGGTCGCTTCTGCCTCTGTTTAGCGGGTATCTGTTCTTCTGTGGTGAAGAGAACGAGCGGATTGAGCTATTGCGAACCAATCGTGTAGCCAACGTTATTAAAGTCAAAGACCAACAGAGGCTGCTCGATGAATTAGTACAATTTGAGCAAGCTCTCAGGGCCGGCGCCCCGCTGGCCCCTTATAAGTATATCAAAGCAGGCCAGCGGTGCCGGGTTATAGCAGGGCCTTTAACGGACTTGCAGGGCATCTTCGTTAGAAGGAAAAACACTACCCGCTTAGTTTTGCAGATAGATATGCTCGGCCAGGCGGCGAGCGTTGAAATAGATATCGATATGATAGAAATCCTGGATTGACACCCATTAGAAATTTTACGATGGGCAATAAGGTATAAATCCTGTTAGAAATTCAAAAGGAAGCAAGAATAGGAGACACAAAACTAAGATTTCTAACGGGGTGAAGCGATTTCGTGACTTATTAGGTATTCTGCTCCTGCGATAAAGTGAGAGCCAAACATAGTTGCATTTACATATTGAACAGTCGGAGCTGGACAAAATGAAGATTTGTGTGGTTGGTATTGGTTACGTGGGATTAGTAACGGCTGCGTGTTTGGCGGAAGCAGGCAGCGATGTTGTATGTGTTGACAACGACGAGGAAAAGATTGAGGGGCTGAAAGAGGGAACTATCCCGATTTATGAGCCGGGCCTGCCTGAAATGGTCAAACACAACGAGAAGCTCGGCCGACTACACTTTACATCCGACCTGAAATACGGGGTGGACAATTCGCTCATTATATTTCTTGCGGTCGGTACACCATCAGCGCCGGACGGCTCATCCGATATATCGGCAATCTTTTCAGTTGCCGCCGGTATCGCAGAAAACCTCAGCGACTATCGGATTATTGCAACAAAAAGCACTGTGCCGGTAGGTACATATAAAAAGGTGATTGATATTATAAAATCGAAAACAGAAGCAGCGTTCGATTATGTGAGCAATCCAGAATTTTTGAAAGAAGGTGCGGCCGTCGAAGACTTTATGAGTCCCGATAGGATAATCATCGGGACAACGAATCCAGCAGTTCAGATAATAATGAAACAGTTGTACAGCCCCTTTATGCGAAAGAGCAGCCGAATACTGTTTATGGACCCGGCCTCCGCCGAAATGACAAAATATGCAGCGAATACAATGCTGGCAACGAGAATATCATTTATGAATGAAATCTCGGCCCTGTGCGAGAAGCTCGGTGCGGATATCGAGCAGGTAAGACAAGGCCTTGGCAGTGACTCACGGATCGGGTCTTCCTTCTTATTTCCAGGTGTCGGTTTCGGCGGTAGCTGCCTGCCGAAAGATATTCGAGCACTGATTCATACCGGCTCTGTGCACGGGGTTGAAATGACAATCGCCAAGTCTGTGCAGCAGGCAAATATAAATCAGCAGAAACGATTTGCAAATCGTATTAAGGATTACTTTGCCGGGCGAGAGGACAGCACGGTATTGGCTGTTTGGGGACTGGCATTCAAGGCGAAAACAGATGATGTGAGAGAATCGCCAGCCATTTACTGTATACGAAAACTTCTGGACTGTAAGATGAAAATACGGGCTTATGACCCCGAAGCAAATTCTGCGGCGCTGGCAGCTCTTGACGGGCAAATTGAGGTGTACCAGAACGGATACGATGCACTTGAAGGGGCGGATGGGCTTTTAATCTTCACCGATTGGCAGGAATTCCGAAATCCCGACTTCGATATTATCGCAGCGAAACTAAAAAACCCTGTTATCTTCGACGGCAGAAACCTGTATGACCGCAATATAGTTAGAAAGGCCGGAATTGAATATCACAGTATCGGAAGAGCTCCGGTTTGAAATTCGAATCTTAAAAAAACTGAAGAACGAAGACTGGAGTCTTATGTCTTGAGTCTAACAGAAAGGACAAAGTTATGAATATCGTTATTCGAATTTTAGGCATAGTTTTCGCTCTTATGGGGATTGTGTATCTGCTAAGACCCGAAGTCATGAAATGGCTGATTAAATTCTTCAAAAAAGGCAAACGAATATATTTTGCCGGACTAATACGATTTGCGCTGGCGGTCGTTTTTTTAGTCGCGGCCCGCGAATGCAAATACTTCTGGGTAATACTTGTATTTGGAATTCTTTTCATAATAGGAGGCCTGCTGATATTTATACTGGGGCCCCAGAAGCTCAAAACAATTCTCGATTGGTACGAAAAACAGTCAACTGTGCTCCTTCGCGTTATCGCGATAATAGTTGTGGCTGCAGGAGCGGTCATTATTGTTTCGGCCTAAGAAAAACAGCAGATAGTCATAGCGGATAGCGTATACACTGAACGCTATTTCCTGAACTCTATACGCACTGCGACATACGAGATGCGAATAATATGAAAGCACTAATCACCGGAGCTGCCGGTTTCATCGGCTCACATTTCAGCGAGCGCCTGCTCAGCGATGGGTGGACGGTGGCCGGAGTTGATAACTTTGATGACTTTTACGACCCCGAAATTAAACGCCGAAACATCAGCGGGTGCCTTAAAAACAAGAATTTCCAACTTATCGAAGCCGACATCCGTGACAGCGCCGCTATGGAAAAGGCAGTCGGCAGTGGCGTTGAAATAATTGTACATTTAGCTGCCCGAGCCGGCGTTCGGCCGTCAATCGCCCAGCCATTACTTTACGCCGATGTCAATGTAAACGGAACGGTGGTTTTACTTGAGGCGGCCAAAAAACATGAAATAGGTAAATTCATTTTTGGCTCAAGTTCGAGTGTCTACGGCAATAATGAAAAAGTCCCCTTCTGTGAGGACGATAACGTTGATTTTCCTATCTCGCCTTATGCCGCGACCAAGAAGGCCGGTGAACTTATTTGCCACACGTATCATCACCTTTATGGGATTTGCGTAACCTGCCTGCGTTATTTCACCGTTTACGGGCCTCGGCAAAGGCCGGACTTGGCCATTCACAAATTCGCAAAGCTTATCGAGCAGGATAAACCTATCCCCATCTACGGCGATGGTACTATGATGCGTGACTTTACATACATTGATGACATAATCGATGGCACAGTCGCAGCAATACAGAAATGTGACGGCTTTAAAATCTATAATCTCGGCGAATCGCAGCCGATAAAGGTCAACGATTTGGTCACTGAAATCGAGAAGGCGCTCGACAAAAAGGCGGCCAAAGAATATCTACCACCTCAGCCGGGCGATGTCAAACGAACGTACGCTGACATCACGAAAGCTGTTAGAGAATTGGGCTACAATCCTACGACAACTATTCAGACCGGCCTGGCAAGATTCGTAACATGGCTACGAAAACAACGTTAACAGAAAAGGTTATCAGCGCAGGTGGTATAGAAGAATGGAACTTCAAGTAGATCAAGAAGGGAAAGACAACTATAAAATTTGAATATGTTCGTTTTGAAGGAAAGCCAAACCGCCTGTCAAAATGACTTAAAATTTGTTCTACAGAGCAATTTCAAATCAGATTATTTTGACGTTCAGGCAAGAAAATTCTAAGAAACCATAAAAAATTACTTTTAGATTTACTCGATGCCACTGGATTCCCGCTTTCGCGGGAATGAAAGAAGGTAAGTTCTCTTTTTGTTAGACGCTCTAAATAATCACTCTCTCTGGCCTGTATACCATCTTTTCGGGACATCGTCTCCCGTAGTTTCGTTAAGGTGAGTAACATGTGCATCCAGCCATAGAATATTAGCTCTTCCGCCGGTTCTAAAGTCTTCATAAGCTTTTATATTATGCCTGAAAATGTCGCGATAGGAGAATGAACGACTACCTCCCTGTCGATAATGCGTTAAATTCATAGTACCGGGGCCGTCATTAAAAAACATATCCCGGCTGTCATTTTCAACTCTCGGTTCAACATGGTCGTGACAGAAAATAAATTCTGAGTGAGGTCGTATCTCAGTTGTATTTCTACCCTGCGTATACTTATGATTCAGGGCAAACGCCGCTTCCTGAATGGCCTCAGGGTCAACATCGTATATTAATCGTGGAACGCGTCTTAAGCTCGGACAACCAAAAATTTTTGTCTTTTTTATATAATCTATATAGTTAACGCCCCAATAAGTGTCACTGGAACCAGCTTTTCGCATATGACCTCCCACATCGTACCACAGAAATCCGTTAGCACTTCGCGTATCAGGCAATTTGCGGTCATTGTCATCCAAATACATTAACACAACCAATCCTACATTCCTTAAATTTGATTTACAGATTGTGTCCTTCGCTGTTTCCTTGACTTTTCGCAGAGCAGGCATTATGATTGCCAATAATAAAGCAATGATAGCAATCACCACCAATAGTTCTATTAATGTAAATCCCGTTAGAAATCTCGCCCGAACCTGCGGCATTTTTCGAATTAGACTTACTTCTAACGGGTTAAAGGCCCTTGCCGTGTGCTTAGTTAGCCTTTCTTCGCAGCTCGTCATTACCTTACCTTCCATAGCTCTTTTCTAATCCGATATTCCCAATTTAGCGTTATTTTCGCTATGTTTATCCTATTTTCTTAATCGTAAGATACCATATTTAGGCGAAAAAAGCAAGGCTTTGAGCATCATCTTCATCAAATTCTCATTTATGATAACAAAAACTTAATTGGATGAACTCTATAAGCTCTATACTATCAAATTCGATTTTCGATGCACGATTCTATATGGGAAATCCTGCATTAGAAATTTGAAATATGGCTTGCAGAATATGGTTTTATTTTAAAGCTTGACTTAACCGTTTGTTGTGCCGTATAATACTCAAACCACGGGGCGTGGCGCAGTTTGGCTAGCGCGCGTGACTGGGGGTCACGAGGTCGCAGGTTCAAGTCCTGTCGCCCCGATTTTCGTAAACGTGGCGGTGTCAATAACTTTTATGGTTATTGGCACCGCTTTTTTACAGACATATTCTGATTCGTTGTGCTATAAAAATAGAAACAATTTATTTCAAGTCCCATACACAACAATCAAGGTGAAGCTGCGAATTTTGGCATTCAATAAAATAAATATCATAATCCATAAAGCATTTGAAGGGCTTGCCGTACAACCATATCGGCCGCCTGAGGGGCGAAGCGACTGCTGGTGATTTCGTATCCTCCTTCGATGTACAGATGCTGCGGTGGAAGATAGCCGGCCGCACCGTTGCAGTGTGAAATCACAAAAGTATACTTATACGGCGAAGCAGCTTTGATCGACATACCAATTTCCGTCAGCACCTCACAGCCGATACCTATAAAGGCAATATCACCCACTCGTGCAGCAGTTATATTCAATTTTGTAGGAGGGTAACCTTTTTCAGTAGTGACTTCATTTCGCGGCTTACCTGGAAGCTCGAGGGTTTTAAAAGCGGTTTTAATTTCTCCGCCGCCGGAAACTCTCGCAATATCACGGAAGACATGCACTACTTCCTCACCCAACATTGTCCCCAGCAGTACCGGCTCCGGGATCCAGCCCGGTTCGTTGTTGAACGCAGGAAGCACTCTAAACCACGGGTCGATATTGCCGGATGCACCTGCAAACGCAGGAGCCATTACGTCCTGGCCAAGAATCTTTTCGACAAATTGTTCTGCAAGTCCAAGGACGTCACCGCTGATAATATAATTTTTACCCCCCAAGCAGGTAGCGTGAGTGGCGTAATCGAATATTGCTGCAACGGCTGTTCCGTCAGGTTTTGCCAATTTCATCACCAAAACCTCCTTGTCGGTTGGCCCGTAGGGATTGCATCCGAGCCTTATTGAACTGTTCCCTGAACTGTCAAATATCAGCTCACGTCGATTGACGCCGACCGGGGAGTGTCCGATACCCGCGCCGATATGGACTGGGTCCATATTATTAAGTGCCTTGCGGATAACTTGAACCAACTTGGCTCCTAAGCTTTCTGTATATTCGAGATTATTCGGGTGCCCTTTTTCCTTGTCTATGGTCAGACTTGGGCCGGCGTGTGTATGTATGGCACATAGAAAAAGCTCAGACGGATCCAATTCAAATTCATCCAAAATAATTTTCCGCAGGTGCTCAGCAGTTCCGTTGTAAAAACCAATCAGGTCAGTTGAAACCAGCACGAGGCGTTTACCATTACTCTGGGTTCCCATTTCAAATGCAACGATTCGAGCAGATAAAGGGTCGTGAACACCGGTAGATAATCCTGTACGAGCTCCATAGCCGGCCATCTTAACGGGTTTTTCCGGGGTTATGTCAATCTTCGCAGTACCGGCACGCAGAACACCTGCACTTTCGGCAGGTTGCACAACAGAAGATGTAAGAAAAAGACAAACAATAAGAACTGCGACAAGAGCGCCAATTCGCTTAAGTGGGAAGATAGATACTTTTCTCATCGTAAATCTCCTTAATATAATTCGTTCTTTCGCAACAAAATATGAACATTCATCTAAAAACTGCAATATTTTATATTATACTTCCTGGATGGCTGCATGCAAGGATCTGCCCAAACCAAATCATCGCGTGATTGAGACAACAGGCTGGGGTAACATTAGTGATGAGCACCACATTATTCAGTAGAGAGTATTTTGGGGGACAAGCTTGATTTGCAGCTATTCGCCGCCGGCTTCGGCACGTTTAGTCCTTCTGAATATTGCAAAGCCCAACACGGCTAACAGCACTACAGCCGATATGTACTTTACAAGATCCGGCAGCATCCAACCAGGCCGAGTAACTATCTCAAAGTCGACGCCACCAGCAATATAGTCAAGCAAAAGACCGCTCAGAAGAGCACAGCCTGCCACGGTAGCCAAGTAGGTAATCGCTGTCACCCTGCCTAAAACCTTCCAAATGGTTACAAATGACGCGGCGTTAGTGGCCGGGCCGGTCATAAGAAAGACCAGCGCCGCTCCAGGTGTTAAGCCTTTCAGTATAAGCGCCGCTGCTACGGGCACCGAGGCTGTTGCGCATACATAAACGGGTATGCCCAAAAACATCATGACCAGCATTGCGAAAATGCCCGTGCCCAGTTTTTCTGCAAAGTAACCGTCCGGAACGAGGGCAGAAATAAAAGCTGCAATAACCAGACCGACTAACATTGCCCTGCCGATGTCACGCGGCAGCGTAACAAAACCATATTTTAATCCTCTAAGGAGCTTGCTGGTTTTCTCACCACTGCAACACTCATCTGAGCATTTTGACGGTGGACGGCTTTCATCTTCCCTGTTTCGGCCCAACACATCAACGAGGCCGCCTCCGACAAGGCCGGTAACGAGTGCTGCTAATGGCCTAAAAATAGCAAAAAGAGGCCCGAGAAGACTTAACGTGACAAAGATACTGTCCATACCGGTCTGCGGCGTGGAAAGCAAAAATGATATTGTGG